>JAEEGL016056999.1_pt1 | contig 12797 bp, 9 predicted proteins | sample 9134231 | NCBI WGS metagenome assembly JAEEGL01 (sample SAMN16246548, study PRJNA631951) | gut metagenome | biome: gut microbiome; feature: rumen; material: fiber-attached | host: Bos | place: Iran: Karaj | collected 2018-10
ATCTGAACTCCATTCGAACGGACTCCAAGTATCTGGATCTGAAGGACAGCATTTACTATCGTCTCATTGACAATGAGAAATACGGACAGCCTCTGGCGAGGATGATCCAGAGGACCAAGAATGGTCTGAAGCAGCTTGTGATCCCGGGAATGCTCTTTGAGAACATGGGCATTACCTATCTGGGACCTGTGGATGGACATGATATTTCAGCCATCTGCAAGGTGCTGCAGGAGGCTAAAAGAGTCAAGGGAGCCGTTGTGGTCCATCTCATGACCCATAAGGGAAAGGGATATCCTTTGGCAGAACGCCATCCCGCCAGATTCCACGGGGCGGTGCCTTTTGATGTGGAGACAGGCCTTCCCTTAAAGCCCCAGACCAAGGCAAATTGGACGGATGTATTCGGCACCGTTATCAATAAGCTGGGAGAAACGGATGAAAAGGTGGTTGCCATTACAGCAGCCATGCCGGACGGTACGGGTCTGAAGCGCTTTAAGAACCGTTTCCCGGATCGCTTCTTTGATGTGGGAATCGCCGAGGAGCATGCGGTGACCTTTGCTGCAGGACTAGCGGCAGGAGGCTTAAAGCCCGTGGTTGCTATTTATTCTTCCTTCCTGCAAAGAGGCTTTGATCAGATGATCCATGATGTGTGCCTCCAGGAGCTGGGGGTAGTATTTGCCGTGGATCGTGCGGGACTTGTGGGTGCCGACGGAGAGACCCATCAGGGCATTTTTGATATTTCCTATCTGTCCATGATCCCCAATATGGTAGTCATGAGTCCCAAGAACAAATGGGAGCTTTCCGATATGCTGAAGTTTGCAGTCAACAGCAAAAAGCCCGTAGCCCTCAGATATCCGAGAGGAGAGGCCTACGACGGACTGAAGGAATACCGGGAGCCCATCGAGCTTGGTAAGGCGGAGTGGATTTATAAAAATGAGGAAAAGGGCGGCATAGCTCTTTTGGCCCTGGGCAGTATGGTGGAGACCGCAGTCTCCATCCGGGAAAGCCTCATAGAGTCCGGTTATGAGAAGGTGTCTCTTTTGAACCTTCGGTTTGCAAAGCCTTTGGATGTGGAGGCAGTGCGCCGGGCAGCGGCAGATTACGATCTGCTGGTAACCATGGAAGAGAACATCTATGAAGGCGGCGTCGGAGCCAGCATATTAAACGAGGTGGTACAAAGCGGAGAAAATTGCCGCGTGCTTCCCATCGCTTTGCCGGATACCTATGTGGAACATGGTAATGTGGAGATCCTGAAACAGGAGCTTCATATCGACAGGGAGAGCATTCTTTCCAAGATCCGGGAGGCGCTGGATAAGCTATGAAAGAAAGACTGGATGTGCTTTTGGTAAAACAGGGCTTTGCCCCCTCGCGGGAAAAGGCGAAAGCAATCCTCATGGCCGGGATCGTCTATGTGAACGGACAGAAAGAGGATAAGGCCGGAAGCACCTTTGATGAGGAAAAGAGCAAAATCGAGGTGCGGGGAAAGACCCTGGCTTATGTCAGCAGAGGGGGGCTTAAGCTGGAGAAGGCCCTGAAGGTATTTCCCATTTCCTTAGACGGCAAGCACTGTCTGGACATCGGGGCTTCCACCGGAGGCTTTACGGACTGCATGCTGCAAAACGGAGCCGAAAAGGTCTATGCCGTGGATGTGGGACACGGACAGCTGGATTACAAGCTGCGGACGGATGAGCGTGTGGTCTGCATGGAAAAGAGCAATTTCCGCTACTTTACCAAAGAGAGTTTGCCGGAGCAGGTGGATTTTGCCACCAGCGATGTATCCTTTATTTCTCTGACGAAAATGTTAGCACCTGCTTACGAACTTCTGAAGGAGCAAGGAGAAATGGTGGCCCTCATCAAACCGCAGTTTGAAGCGGGGAAGGAAAAGGTCGGAAAAAAAGGTGTGGTTTCCGATCCGAAGGTTCACAGGGAAGTCATTGAAAAGGTGACTGCTTTTGCAAAAGAAACGGGCTTTGCCTTAATGGGACTGGAGTATTCTCCCATCAAGGGCCCGGAGGGAAATATCGAGTTTTTATTATATCTGCGAAAGGACGCAGCCGTCGCAGATGCATTTGACAAGGAACGGATCGAAGAGATCGTAAACCAGGCTGCGGAAGCGGATCTTTGACAGAAAGAGGAACATCCATGAAACGATTTTTTATCGTGACAAATCTGGTAAAGGACCCCATGCAGGAAACTACGGGATATATCAAAGAGTTCCTGGAGGAGCGGGGTGCAAAGGCAGAGGTGCTGATCCGGGATGCCATCAGCAAGCATGAGCTCTATGAGAGCAAGGAGCGAAATCCGTTGCTGGTACCGGACGATACGGACTGTATTCTGGTGCTGGGGGGAGACGGAACCCTTTTGCAGGCAGCCAGGGATACCCTGCGTTTGGATATTCCTCTGCTTGGTATCAATCTGGGCAGAATGGGATTTCTGGCTGAGGTGGAAAAAGGCCGCATCGATCAGGCCCTGGAGCATCTTCTGGCAGATGACTATGAGGTGGAGGATCGGATGCTGCTTTACGGCGAGCTGATCCGGGACGGTGAAGTCATCGCTGCAGCCCATGCGCTGAATGATATCGTCACCACCAGAAGAGGACCTTTGATGGTGCTGCCCTTTGATCTGAGTGTTAACTCTCAGAAGCTGGCAAGCTATTTTGCAGACGGTATCATCGTATCTACCCCTACGGGCTCTACGGGATACAATCTGTCGGCAGGTGGACCCATTGTAAACCCCAAGGCTTCCCTCCTTGTGGTATCCCCCATTTGCCCCCATACATTGAATACCAGAAGCATTGTACTTTCGCCGGAAGATGAAGTGCTCATCAGTCTAGGAAAGCTGCAGGCAGATAAAACACCTCTCCAGAATGCGGAGATCACTTTTGACGGATCCCTTTCCTATCCCATGGAAAACAGGGATCAGATCCGGATCAAAAAATCCGACAGAAAGATAAGGCTCATCAGACTGAGCAGTATGAGCTTTCTCAAGGTCCTGCATGAAAAAATGCGGGATGATGAATAGAAAGGAAGGACGGAAGCACCGTCAGGAACGAAACCGATGAAAACAGACAGATGGGAATGTATTCTTTCTCTGATCAGTGAGCAGCCTGTGGAAACCCAGGAGCAGCTGGCACAGCTTTTGACCCAAAAGGGATATGAGGTAACACAGGCAACTGTTTCCCGGGATATACGGAAGCTGGGGCTTATGAAGGTGCCCGCCCCGGGAGGAAAGCAGCGGTATGCTGTGGTAAAACAGGAGAGTAAAGCAGAGGGGAAATACCTAAACGTCCTTAAGGAAGGCTTTTTATCCGCAGATACGGCAGGTAACATTTTGGTGATCAAAACCGTATCGGGTATGGCTATGGCTGTGGCAGCGGCCATTGATGCCATGGAATTTACGCAGGTGGTGGGCTCCATTGCAGGAGATGATACCATCATGGCCGCCATCAAACATGAGGATGCGGCTAAGGAACTGAAGCTGACCATTGAAGGAATGCTGAAGGACTAAAAGGATAGATTCGATCGAAGAACAAGGGTAATTTATGTTAGAAGAACTGAAGGTAAAAAACGTTGCACTGATCCATGAGGCAGAGCTTTCTTTTCAGGAAGGCCTCAACATCATCACCGGAGAAACCGGTGCCGGAAAATCCATCCTCATTGATTCCATTATGTTGGCCCTGGGCAGAAGAGCCGATAAAATGCTGATCCGCCAGGGTGCGGAGCATGCTTATGTGGAGCTGGTATTTCTGGTAAGGGAGCAAAAGATCATAGAAGGGCTTTTGCAGCTGGGCGTATCCTTGGAGGATGAAAGAGTGACTCTCACCCGAAGGGTGGAAAAGGAACGCAGCATCTGCCGCATTAATGGGGAAGTGGTAAGCGCCAGGATCCTGCAGCAGGCCGCACAGCTTTTGATCGACATTCACGGCCAGCAGGAAAACATCACACTTTTGAAGGAGAAAAAGCATCTGGAGATCCTGGATCTGTACTGCGGAAAGACACTTGCGGATGTGAAGGAAAAGTTAGCAGATGCTTACTCGGAATATACGGAGGCCTGTCGCAAGCTGGAGGAGGAATCCGTCAGCGACAGTCAGAAGCAGCGGGAAATGGATTTGGCTTCCTTTGAGCTTGGAGAGATCAATGAGGCTCAGCTTTCGGTGGGGGAAGATGAAGAACTGGAGGATGAGTTCAGAAAGCTTTCCAATGCGGATCTTCTGGCCCAGTATGTGACACAGGCGCAGCAGTGTCTGGACCACTTTGAGGACAGATCGGCCCTGACCCTCATCGGAGAGGCATTAAAGAGTCTTCGGGCGGCAGGGAAGATTGATACGGAGCTGGATGCGCTGTGTGAGGATCTTTTGGATGCTGAGGACAAGGTAAGACAAAGTGCCAGATGGTTGGGACACTATCTGGATCAACAGACCGTTGATGAGGGAAGGCTCTATGAAGTTGGACAGAGGCTGGACCTTTACAATAGGCTGAAGCAAAAATACGGAAACACTGTGGAAGAGATCCTGGCCTATGGCAGGATGAAGCAGGAGTATCTGGATAAGCTTGCGGATATGGAGCAGTATCTGGCGGGACTGAAGGAAAAAGCAGAAAAGGCGAAGGAGAGGCTGGATGTTCTTTGCGAAAAGGCTGACGCCATCCGGAGAAAGAAAGCACCCCTATTGGAAAAGGAGCTGACAAAGGCACTTTTGGAGCTGGGCTTTTCCCATGCAGCATTTCAGGTGGAGATTCGTCAGGAAGAGAGCTTCCTGGGGAAAGACGGAAGCAACAGGGTCAGCTTTTTGATCAGTCTCAATGCGGGAGAAAGTATGCGGCCGCTAACTGATGTGGCTTCCGGCGGTGAGCTTTCCAGGATCATGCTTGCCCTGAAATCCATTCTTGCCAGTGCAGATGAAACACCCACTTTGATCTTTGACGAAGTGGATGCCGGCATCAGCGGACAGACTGCCTGGAAGGTGGCAGAGAAGATGGCTGTTATCGGAAAGCATCATCAGCTTCTTTGCATCACCCATCTGCCCCAGATCGCAGCCATGGCGGATGCACATTTCAGAATCGAGAAAAACGAAGACAAAGAGAAGACCGTGACGAAGATTGACAGGCTTGATGAAGAGGGTATGACCATGGAGCTTGCAAGGCTTTTGGGAAGCGATACCGTCACGGACAGCGCATTGGAAAATGCCAGGGAATTAAAAGAAAAAGCCAACGTCGAAAAAGCGGGGTAATACGGGGAAGAGTACGTAAATTTCTCTTTCAAAATACAGGGGTTTGTAGTATAATACGAAGTGGGTATGTTTGTTTTTGTATTGGAGGAACTAATAGAATGAAAAACATTTTGTTTATTGCTTCTGAGGGAGTACCGTTTATCAAGACCGGTGGCCTTGCAGACGTAGTCGGCTCCCTTCCTAAGTGCCTTGACAAGCGCTATTTTGATGTAAGGGTGATGCTTCCCAAGTACACCTGTATCCGTCAGGAATTGAAGGATCAGATGAAGTACAAAACCCATTTCTATCTCGACTTTAACTGGAGAAGTGAGTACGTGGGTGTGTTGGAAGCCAAGGTAGATGGAATCACCTATTACTTCATCGACAACGAATCTTATTTTTCAGGCTTTAGAATTTACAGCGACAACGTGTTGGATGAGATCCGCAAGTTCAGCTTCTTCTGTAAGGCAGCTCTTTCGGCGCTGCCGCTGACAGGCTTCCATCCCGATATTATTCACTGCCATGACTGGCAGACGGGTTTGGTTCCGGTTTATCTGAAGGAGCGGTTTGCAGGAGGAGAATTCTTCCGTGGTATAAAATCCATTATGACTATCCACAACCTGAAATTCCAGGGAAGATGGAATGTGAAGGAGGTAAAGGAGATCACCGGACTGCCGGATTACTTCTTTACACCGGATAAGCTGGAAAGCTACAAGGATGCCAACCTGTTAAAAGGCGGTATTGTTTATGCAGATGCGGTTACCACAGTTTCCGCCACCTATGCAGAGGAGATCAAGACCCAGTTCTACGGCGAAGGCCTGGACGGACTGTTAAATGCAAGATCCAATTCCCTGCGTGGTATCGTGAATGGTATCGATTACGAGGATTTCAATCCGGCAACGGATAACAATATTGTAGCCAAGTATAACGCCGCCAACTTCCGTAAGGAAAAGGTAAAGAATAAACGGGCCCTGCAGGAAGAACTGGGACTGGAGCAGGACGATAAGAAGATGATGATCGGTATCGTTTCCCGCCTGACAGACCAGAAGGGCTTTGACCTCATCGCTTACATCATGGATGAGCTTTGCCAGGAGGAAGTACAGATCGTTGTACTGGGAACCGGAGAAGAGCGGTATGAGAATATGTTCCGCCACTTCGACTGGAAATATAACAACAAGGTATCCGCCAACATCTACTATTCGGATGCTCTGTCCCATAAGATCTATGCGGCTTCTGATGCCTTCCTCATGCCGTCCCTGTTTGAGCCCTGCGGGCTTTCACAGCTGATGGCCCTCCACTATGGTACACTGCCCATCGTGCGTGAGACCGGAGGATTGAAGGATACCGTAGAGCCCTACAACGAGTTCGAGAGCACCGGAACCGGATTCTCGTTCTGCAATTACAACGCTTACGAGATGCTTGCTACCATCCGGTACGCCAAGTACGTATTCTATCAGAGAAAGCGCGAATGGAATAAGATGGTTGACAGAGCCATGGCGGCGGACTTCTCTTGGAATGTTTCAGCAGCAAAGTATCAGGAAATGTACGACTGGCTGATAGGCTGAGTCAGCGCAAATCCGAGGATGAATATGCCCCCGTGATGCTTGCATCGGCGGGGGTGTATTTGTGCTCGGATTTATGTTGCGAAGCAACACCACGAAATTTCACGAAGTGAAATTGAGGGGCGCTGACTCAGCCGCGTGAATCTTTACACGCGAAGCAACACCACGAAATTTCGCGTTAGCGAAATTGAGGGGCGCTGACTCAGCCGCGTGAAACTGCACACCCGCAACATTTAGAAAGGTTTATTATGGCATTCGACGGTATCTCCATCGCTGCACTTTGCAGCGAACTTTCAGACAAACTCACAGGCGGCAGGATCGCCAAGATCGCCCAACCCGAAAAGGACGAGCTTTTGCTGCAGATCAAATCCACGGAGGGAAACTTCCGGCTTTTGATCAGCGCCGACGCATCCCTCCCCTTGATCGCCCTGACGGAAGAAAATAAAAAATCCCCCATGACAGCCCCCAGCTTTTGCATGCTGCTTCGCAAGCACATCTCCGGCGGCAGGATCATCTCCATTACCCAGCCGGGACTGGAACGTATCGTGCAGATCGAAGTAGAGCACTTGGACGAAATGGGAGATCTGAGACGCAAAACTCTGATCATCGAGCTTATGGGAAAACACAGCAACCTGATCTTCTGTGATGAGGAGGGAAAGATCCTGGACGCCATTAAGCACGTATCGGCGCTGGTTTCCTCCGTCCGGGAGGTGCTTCCCGGAAAGCAGTATTTCCGTGTGGATACCATGGGCAAACCGGATCTGATGGAAGCAGCTTCCAAAGAGCAGCTGAAAGCCATGCTGGAGGAGCATCTGTTTGCCAAAGCAGGGGAAAGTTATAAAGCCATTTATCAGAGCTTTCGCGGCATCTCCCCTATCATGGCACAGGAGATCTGCTACCGGGCAGGCATTGACGCTGACAGGAATCTGGAGGCAGGAGGCGAAGAAGGAAAAAGTAAGCTGCTGCTAACTATTTGGGAGCTGCTGGAATCCGTTCGAAGCAAAGCATTTTCTCCCTGCATGGTCCTTTCGGCAGAGGATGGCGTCCCCATGGAGTTCGGAGCCTTTTCCTATCGGATCTACGAAAAGGAAAACACCCAGACCTATGAAAGTATGTCAGCGGTGGTGCTTGGCTTTTACGGAAAGAAAGCACTCATTACCAGGATCCGGCAAAAGTCGGCGGATCTTCGTCATATCACCACCGTAGCCCTGGAGCGGCAAAGTAAAAAGCTGCAGCTGCAAAACCAGCAGCTGGAGGATACCAAAAAGAGAGATAAGTATAAGCTCTACGGGGAGCTTTTACACACCTACGGCTACATGGCGGAAAGCGGACAAAAGAGCCTGGAGGCGGAGAACTATTACACCAATGAAATGGTTACCATTCCCTTAGATCCCACCTTGACAGCCATGGAAAATGCAAAGAAGTATTTTGACCGCTACGGGAAGCTGAAGCGCACCTATGAAACCCTGAGCGTTTTGGTGGAGGATACCAAAAACCAGAAGGATCATCTGGAATCCATCTTAACCAGCCTGGACCTGGCTGAGAGTGAGGAGGATCTGGTACAGATCCGGCAGGAGCTGGCAGGCGCCGGATACATCAAAAGCCGGGGGAAGGAGAAAAAGCAAAGCAGCAAGAGTGCGCCCCTGCACTATAAGAGCAGTGACGGCTTCGATCTGTATGTGGGAAAGAATAACTTCCAGAATGAGGAGATCACCTTTAAGCTGGCTACGGGAGGAGATTGGTGGTTTCACGCCAAGGGTATGCCCGGCTCCCACGTGATCCTAAAGACCGAAGGAAAGGAAGTGCCGGACCGTGCCTTTGAAGAGGCAGGACGCCTGGCGGCCCACTACAGCAAGGCAGGCGGGAAGGATAAGATCGAGGTGGATTACATCCAGAAAAAGCATGTGAAAAAGCCGGCGGGAGCCAATCCGGGATTTGTGGTGTATTACACCAACTATTCCATGCTGGTGGATGGGAATATTTCCGATCTGGAAAAGGTAACAGCGGTAGAAAAATAAGGCGTCTTGTGATAGTATAAGAGGATGAGGGACCAAAACCCCAAAGGAATGTAAAGGAGAGAAAAGACGTGAGCGTAAAAACCATAGAAGATAAAGCGTTTTCCATGATAGAAGGCGGCATCTGTGCCGCAAAGGGGATCCGTGCAGGCGGAGTAAACTGCGGACTCAATCCGGATCCAAAGAAGTTCGATCTGGCTATGTTTGTCAGTGATACAGACTGTGAGGCTGCTGCGGTTTACACCCAAAATAAAGTAAAGGGTGCCCCCATTCTCGTAACCCAAAAGCACCTTGCAAAAAACGGCGGAAAGGTAAGAGCCGTCATAGCCAATTCCAAGAACGCCAACACCTGCAATGCAGACGGTGAGGAGAAGGCCGAGAGAATGTGCGAGCTGGCTGCAAAGGCCCTGGGGCTGAAACCTGAGGAAGTAGCAGTTGCTTCCACAGGCGTCATCGGAGAAACCCTTCCTCTGGAGCCCATTGAAAGCCATATGGACGCTCTCACTGCAGATCTGACCTATGACGGCGGCGGAAGAGCGGAATATGCCATTATGACTACGGATACTGTGGCAAAAGAGGTGGCAGTGGAATTTACCCTTGACGGAAAGGTATGTCATCTGGGCGGTATGGCTAAGGGAAGCGGAATGATCCATCCCAATATGGCTACTACCTTGAACTTTATTACCACGGATGCTGCCATCAGCGCAGAGCTTCTGCAGCAGATGCTTTCCGAGCTGGTAAAGATCACCTATAACTGTCTGTCCGTGGATGGAGATACCTCCACGAATGATATGATCCTGGTAATGGCCAACGGTCTTGCAGGCAATGCCAGGATCACCTCGGATGAGGGACATCCCCATAAGGTGGAAGAAAATCCTTCAACCGGATACGGCATGGTTTATAAAGCACTTTGGCTGGTACTTGTGAACCTTACCAGAATGCTGGCAGCAGACGGAGAGGGTGCCGGAAAGCTGGTGACCTGTCAGGTAAAGGGTGCAAAGGATCAGGACAGCGCCATTGCCGTAGCAAGGAGCATTATTTCCTCCTCCCTGGTAAAATGTGCCATCTTCGGAGCGGACGCCAACAGCGGCCGTATCATGTGTGCATTGGGCTATGCCGATGCGGATGTGGATGTTGCAAAGGTGGATATCGATCTGTCTTCTGAGGCAGGAAGAATGCCTGCTTACCGAAACGGTTTTGCCCAGGCCTTTGATGAAGACTATGCAAAGGGAATCTTAAGCTGCGAGGAGATCGAGATCCTTCTGGATCTTCATGACGGCGACGGAGAAGCAACAGCCTGGGGCTGTGATATGACCTATGACTATGTAAAGATCAACGGAGACTATCGTTCATAAGAAAAGGAGACGGCTATGTTACAGGGAAAAACAGTTCTTGTAGGAGTTACGGGTTCCATTGCAGCTTTCAAGGCGGCACAGCTTGTCAGCGATCTTGTAAAGCTGCATGCGGATGTGCATGTGCTGATGACGAAAAACGCCACCAACTTCATTCATCCCATTACCTTTGAAACCCTCACCGGGCATAAATGTCTGACGGACACCTTTGACCGGAATTTCGAATTTGAAGTAGAGCATATTTCCCTGGCGAAAAAAGCGGATGCGCTTATGATCGCTCCTGCCAGTGCCAATGTGATCGGGAAGATCGCCGGGGGCATTGCGGATGATATGCTCACCACAACACTTCTGGCCTGTACCTGTCCGATCCTTATCAGTCCGGCCATGAATACCAGAATGTATGAAAATGCCATCGTGCAGGAGAATATGGAAAAATGCAAAGCCCACGGCATGACCATCATCGAGCCGGCCAGCGGTCTGCTTGCCTGCAAGGATGAGGGAAAAGGAAAGCTGCCGCCGGTAGATGTGCTGATCGAGGCGCTGCTTCGGGAGATCCGCTTTGAAAAGGATATGAAGGACCTGAATGTACTGGTGACGGCAGGCGCCACTATGGAGTCCATGGATCCGGTACGCTTCATTACAAACCATTCCAGCGGAAAGATGGGCTTTGCCCTTGCAAGGGTAGCCATGCAGCGCGGCGCAAAGGTAACCCTGATCAAAGCCAATACCAGCGCAACGGTGCCCTCCTTTGTAAAGACCGTCAATGTCAAGAGTGCAAGGGATATGTATGAAGCGGTCCGTGCCGTGTCAGGCTCCATGGATATCATTGTCAAGGCGGCTGCGGTTGCCGATTATACGCCGGCTGAGGTGGCAGGCGAAAAGATGAAGAAAAAGGACGGCGAGCTGTCCATCCCTCTGAAACGGACCACGGATATTCTGGCATACCTGGGACAGAACAGAAGACCGGGACAGCTGCTTTGCGGCTTTTCCATGGAGACCGAAAATATGCTGGAAAATTCCGCAGAGAAACTGACAAAGAAGAATGTGGATATGATCGTGGCCAACAATGTGAAGGTGGAGGGAGCCGGATTCGGGACCGAGACAAATGTGGTCACCCTGATCACCAAAGGCGGAGCAGAGGAGCTTCCCATAATGAGCAAGGACGAGGTGGCAGGAAAGATCTTTGATGCGTTGCTTAGAATCAAAGAGAAAAAAGAGGATCAGCAGAGGCAGGAACTGAAGGAAGAGATCGAGCCGAAAGATGAATAAGATCATTCTGTTTGAAGGAGATATCGAAACTCAGGGCTATTTTTCCAGGCAAATGAAAAGAGCCCTTGAGAACCTGGGGCATGAGGTCTATCTCTATGATCTGTCCAAGCCCTGGACCTCTTCGGGACAGATGCTTCGTTTCTATGAACGGGGCAATACGGTGATGCTTTCCTTCAACTTTCATGGGATGTGTCAGGAGGCGGCATTTCTGGATCCGGACAGCGGTGAGTATATTTGGGACGGGCTGGAGATTCCCTGCTTTAATATTCTGGCAGATCATCCCTACTATTACTACAAATTGTTATCCCAAAGACCGGGGCTCTATACGCAGCTTTCCATTGATCTGGGCCATGAAGCCTTTATGAAGCGCTTTTTCCCCGAAGTCAAAATGGGACCTTTTTTGCCGCTGGCGGGCACGGAGCTTTATACGGCAGAGAGGGACGGACATACGGACTTTGAGCAAAAGAAAGAAACGCCCCGGAAAGCGCCCGCTATCAGGGAGCGCAGCATAGATGTCCTGTTTACGGGAAACTACGCCTCCCCGAAACGGTTTGAGAAGTATATCACGCGCCTGGATGAGGAATATACTGCATTTTACTATGAGATGATCGAGTATCTGTTGTCCCATCCGGATCAGACGGTGGAAGCGGTGGTGGAGAAATTTCTTCGAAGGGAAATTGAGGATCTGACAGAAGAGGATCTGAAGCAGACCATGCAGAACATCACCTTTATCGATCTGTATGTGCGTTATCATATGCGTGGTGAGGTCATAAGGACCCTTGCGGACAATGGCATCAAGGTGCATGTCTTCGGAGATAAGTGGAATGAGCTTTTGCTTTCGCATCCGGAAAATCTGATCGACGGTGACAGTCTGTATTCGGCACAGTGTCTGGAACGGATCGTAGACTGTAAGATTTCGCTGAATGTCCTTCCCTGGTTTCAAAACGGACCCCATGACCGGATCTTTAACTCCATGCTGAATCGGAGCGTTTGTCTGACGGATTCCAACGTCTGGCTGGATAAGATCCTTTTAGACGGAGAAAACTGCAGGATCTGGAACAGAGAAGAAATCGGAGCCATTCCGGATATTGTAAGAGGGCTTCTTTCGGATGAGGACAGGATGCAGGACATTGCGGATCGTGGATATCTTCTGGCCGGGGAACATACCTGGGAGAAGCGGATGCGCGTTTTATCCGACTATCTGGAGACGGATGTTTGATAAAATACAGGGACCTGTTTTGAAAAACACCACCTTGACAAAAGAAGGTATCGGAGAAACAATAGAATCGTAGTACAAGCCTGATATCCGATACCTTCTTTTGTCAAGGTGGTGTTTTTCAAAACAGGTCCCTGTATTTTATCAAACATCCGTCTCCAGATAGTCGGATAAAACGCG
>JAEEGL016439333.1_pt1 | contig 12797 bp, 9 predicted proteins | sample 9134231 | NCBI WGS metagenome assembly JAEEGL01 (sample SAMN16246548, study PRJNA631951) | gut metagenome | biome: gut microbiome; feature: rumen; material: fiber-attached | host: Bos | place: Iran: Karaj | collected 2018-10
CGAAGTCAGAGAGCTTGCAGATCGCCTGAAGGCTCTCCTTGGGAAGATTCTCAACAGGAACGGAGCGATCCTTACGATCATCGGTTCGGAAAAGGCGATGGAAGAAGGACTTGTCTGTACGGCGGGACTTCTGGAAAAGCTGGATACCGAAGAACACCCTCATGCGGATCTTGCCGAGGCACTGTCCGAAGTACAGCTCCCGAAGCGCGTCGCTGCGGCGGTGAACGGCTCCGTGAACTATAACGGTATCTTCTGCAGGAATGAAGAGTGCGGCCTTGCCGGAAGCGGAAAGGACCAGGCGGTCCTGCAGGCGCTGTATACAAAGCTTTTTTACCCGGCTTTCCGCTATGAGATCGGCGCGTACAACTTTAAGAATCGCCTGGGAGACAGGATATCCTATCTGATGTCTTCCCGTGACCCGGGCGTAAAGGAGTCCTTTGAAGTTTTCGACGCCATGGAGGAAAGCATCGGCAGTCTTTCTCTTACGCAGCAGGAGGTGGACGACGCGGTCCTGAACATCTACAGCGGCCTTGCTTATCCGCTTTCGCCGCTCAGTCTTGCTTTGGCGGAGATCGACCGGATCATGAGGAAGATACCGGAAGGATACGCGGAGGATACGCTTTCGAAAATGCGGTCCGCAAAGACCGCCCGGCCTTCGGATGTGGCGGACAGCGCCGGTATCTGGGCCTCCGCCGCGGAAAAGGGAGCCCGGATCACAGTCGGATCGAAGGCTGCGATCGAGGAAAACAGGGAATTGTACGATCTTGTCCTGGATGATCTTCTGCAGTAAGGACCCTGCGGGGCATCACGGACTTCAGGGAAATGAAACAATGGATATCATAAAACAGCTTGCCGCGGAGCTCGGCATCCGCGAGGCGCAGGCGCAGGCCGCGGTAAGCCTCATCGACGAGGGAAACACCATACCTTTTATCGCCCGGTACCGGAAGGAAGCGACCGGCTCCCTGGATGACGCCAGGCTCCGTTCGCTCGGGGAAAGGCTTTCGTACCTCCGGAATCTGGAGGAGCGGAAAAACGCGGTGCTGAAAAGCATCGAAGAGCAGGGAAAGCTCACGGAAGAACTGAAGAGCGCGGTCCTTGCGGCCTCTCAGCTTTCGGCGGTCGAGGACCTGTACCGGCCTTACCGGCCGAAGCGGCGCACAAGGGCCATGGCGGCAGCGGAAAAAGGTCTTATGCCGCTTGCAGAGGCGATCCGCGGACAGGAAATCCCGGAGGGCATGGGACTGATGGCGTTCGCCGGGAGCTTTGTGAAGACCGGCGCCGGAAAACCGGAGCTCTGCGTAAACAGCGCGGAAGAAGCCCTGCAGGGCGCGCTCGACATTCTTGCGGAAGAGATCTCGGACGACGCCGGTTACCGCAGCGCGATCCGGAAGGTCTGCCGGGAGCAGGGGATCGTGCGTTCGGAGCTCAAAAACGAAGAAGCCAGGACGCTGGATGAAAAAGGGACCTTCGAGGCCTATTACGGTTTTTCCGGTAAGATCTCCGGACTCCCGGGACACAGGATCCTCGCCCTGAACCGCGGCGAGAAGACCGGCGTGCTTTCGGTGCGCATGGAGTTCCCGGAGGAGATCATCCTGTCCGCCCTTGTCCGCGATCTCGTGAAAAAAGACGAACCGGAGACCGCGGCTGCCTTAAAGAGCGCGGCGGCGGACGGTCTCCGGAGGCTCCTGCTTCCCTCGATCGAGCGGGAGCTTCGCGCGGAGCTCTTTGAACATGCCGAAAGCGGCGCCATCGAGCTGTTCGGGAAGAACTTAAAGCAGCTTCTCCTGCAGCCGCCCATCGAAGGACAGGTCGTTCTGGGATGGGATCCGGCTTTCCGGACGGGATGCAAGCTGGCGGTGACCGACGCGACCGGCAAGGTGCTGGATACCGCCGTTATCTATCCTACTCCGCCCCACAACCGCACGGAGGAGGCGAAGGCAGTGCTGCGCCGCCTCATAAAAAAGTACGGCGTGACGCTCATCTCCCTCGGGAACGGCACGGCGAGCCGCGAATCGGAGCAGTTCATCTGCGAACTGCTGAAGGAGCCGGAGCTTTCCGGGGTGAAGTACGTGATCGTGAACGAAGCGGGCGCGAGCGTGTATTCCGCGTCGGAGCTCGCAACAGAAGAGTTTCCGGAATTCGACGTGGGCCAGCGCTCCGCGGCGAGCATGGCGAGGCGCCTTCAGGATCCGCTGGCCGAGCTCGTGAAGATCGACCCGAAGTCCATCGGCGTGGGGCAGTACCAGCACGATATGGACCAGAAAAAGCTTTCGGAGTCCCTCGGGGCCGTGGTGGAGAGCTGTGTGAACGCCGTGGGCGTGGATCTCAACACGGCTTCGGCCTCCCTGCTTTCCTATGTTTCCGGCATCAACGCCGCGCTTGCGAAGAGCATCGTCGCCTACCGCGAGCAGAACGGCCGTTTTGCGGACCGCAGGCAGCTTCTTAAGGTCCCGCGTCTCGGCCCGAAGGCCTTCGAGCAGTGCGCCGGCTTTCTGCGCATACGGGGAGGCCGGGAGCCTCTCGATGTTACGGCGGTGCATCCGGAATCCTACGCGGCCGCCGGGAAGCTGATGGAGCTTCTGGGGGTCCGTCCGTCGGAGCTCGGCACGGGCGCCGTAAAGGCCTGCATCGCGGAACGTTTCAGCGGGAAAGGGAGCCGCAGGGAAGCGCTGTCCCTGCTTGCCGGGGAGCTCGGCATCGGCGTCCCCACGCTGACGGACATCCTTTCGGAGCTTGAAAAGCCGGGCCGCGACCCGCGCGAGGAGCTGCCGAAGCCGATCCTGAAATCCAACGTGCTGAGCATGGAGGACCTGAAGGAAGGCATGATCCTGAAGGGCACGGTGCGCAATATCATGGATTTCGGCGCGTTCGTGGACATCGGCGTGCACCAGGACGGACTCGTCCACATCTCGCAGATGAGCGGACGCTACTTAAAGAGCCCGCTTGAGGCGGTCTCCGTTGGCGACGTGGTGGACGTGAAGGTCCTCTCCGTCGATCTGAAAAAACAGCGCATCGCGCTGAGCATGAGGATCTGACATGAAAGCAAAGGTCTCGATCATTATTCCGGTCTATAATGCGGAAAAATGCATAAGGCGCTGCGTGGACAGCGTGCTTACCCAGGAATTTACGGATTTTGAGCTTCTGCTCATGGATGACGGGAGCCGGGATTCCACTCCGGCGATCCTTGACGAATACGCCGCGAAGGACAGCCGCGTACGCGTCGTGCACAAGCCCAATTCCGGCGTTTCGGCCACGCGCAATATGGCGCTCGGGCTGGCGGAGGGAACGTATATCCAGTTCCTCGACGCGGACGACTGGATCACGCCCGACGCGACGAAGCTCTTTGTGCGCACGGCGGAGGAAGCGCGGGCCGACATGGTCATTTCGGACTTCTACCGCGTCGTCGGGGAGCGTACCGCCCGGAAGGGAGACATCGAAGCGGACGGCGTCATCACCCGCCAGGAATCCGGGGAGTGGATGATGAAGGATCCGGCGGATTATTATTACGGAGTGCTCTGGAACAAGCTGTTCCGCAGGGACATCCTGGAAGCGCACGGTCTGCGCATGGATGAAGAGCTCCGCTGGTGCGAGGATTTCATTTTCAATATGGAATACGTGCTCCATACGGAGCGTATCGCCGTGCTGCACGTGCCGCTGTACTATTATGTGCGTACCGAGGGCTCGCTCGTGCAGCAGGGCCTGAATCCGGCCGGCATCGTGCGGATGAAGACGAACGTCATCGAGTATTACACCGAATTCTACCGCAGGCTCTACGACAGCGACGAATACGAGCGCAGAAAGCCCGAGATCGAGCGCTTCATGATCGACTACGCGGGCGACGACGCGGTCATCCCGGGACTGCCCGGCACGAAAAAGCTGGGTGAAGAGCGCGTGACCGTGGCCGCCCGGGACGAGCTCGAGCCGAACGTGTTCACGGATCATTATTATACGGGGAAGCTCCTCGACCGGTACCTGAAGGCCGCGGCCCTGCAGTGCGGCCTCGGGCTTTCCGACATCAAGCTCCTGCAGTATCTGGTCTACAGCGGACCGCAGAGAAGCGTTGCCGGGGCTGCCGATTTCGCGGGCCTTTCCAGGGCGCAGATCGCCCTCAGCATGCAGAAGCTGCTCGCGAAACGGCTGGTAAAGATGGATCTCGACCCGGATGATCTGACTCTGAACGCGGAGCTCACCCAGCGGTCGGACGAAGTGCTCCGCCGCATCAGGGAGGCGCAGGAGGATTTCTTCCGGATCCGCTACGGAAAACATCCGGAAGAGGAAGAAAAGGCGCTGATCGAAGAAAAACGCGCGGAGACCGCGCGCATAAAGAAGCTTCTGTTTTGATACGGCGGCCCGGGGCAGGAAAGCCCCGGGTCTTTTCATATGCGCAGCAAAAGGAGCTGCGGAAGGAAGATGACGGCGAAGAAGGCCAGCGAAAGCTTTTCGAAAGTCACGAGGAACCGGAGGGCCTGTCCGGGGTATTCGCGGGAATAGAGCCTCAGATCGATGACCGAGGCCAGCGAGCCGATGATGGTCAGCAGGCCGGCGGTGTCAAGGCCGTAGATGAGCGCCCGCAGATCTTCCGTAAAGGGCCACAGCACGATGGCTGCCGGCACGTTGGAGATGAGCTGGCTCAGAGCAAGGGCCCAGGGGTACTCGTTTCCTGCCACGGAACGCTTCAGGAAGCCGGAGACGGCCGGACTGCCCGAGACCGAAGACGAGAAAATGAAAAAGCAGAAGAACGTGAACAGCAGGCCGTAGTCGACGCGGCGGAAGACGCCGCGGTCAAAGATGAAGAGAACAATGGCCACAAGCAGCGTGACCTGCGGCCAGAAGGCGGTCCTTGAAACGATGGTAAGGAGCACGAGGGCAAAGAGCGCGAGATACAGGGCGCGCTTTCCGTTCCCGAAGGTGTCCGGCCCGTGGGACAGAGTTTCCGCCCCGAGTCCTGCCGGCGCCGAAAGGTCCTTCCGGTACAGAAGGAGAATAAACAGGGAGAGCACTGCGATGCTCAGGAGCCAGAGCGGGAGCATCATCCTTACGAAAGCGGGAGCGGAGAGCCCGCTCTTCCCGAAGAGGAACAGGTTCTGGGGACTGCCGAAGGGCGTGAGCAGGGAACCCCGCACGGCGGCGATGTTCTCGAGCACCAGCACCGGGACGGTGTAGCGTTCTTTTCCCGCCCGCCGGAACAGCAGCATGGTCAGCGGCACGAAGATGATGAGCGAGACGTCGTTCGTGACGAACATGGATGAAAAGAATACGGAAAAGACCAGGAAAAAGCTTAAGGAAAGCTGCGTGCGGAACCTGCCGGCGAGACGGATGAAGGGCCGGAACAGGTCGCCTTCCCTGAATCCGTCCAGTACGCTGAGCAGCATGAACAGCGTGGCCAGCGTTTTCCAGTCGATGTTTCCGACAAGGGCCTTCGAGGGCGGCGCGAGAAGGAACGAAAGGAGGGCTGCGGCGGCCGAAACGGCAGGCATAGCCTCTTTTTTCAGGAATGCGGCGAGCTTTTTCATGGGCGTTTTCCTTTCTGTGGATTCCGCTCTACTTTACCGCAGGAAAAACGCAAAATCAAGAGAAGCCCGGCGGGAAAAGCGCCTGTATCGGGCCTTTCGATTGTTGTACCGGTCAACGGAACATGATATACTTCTTCCGGGAGGAGAAGCATGAACGGTTCCGGTCTGAATAAAGAAATACAGAAAAAAGGCGAAACGGCGGACAGAAAAGAGGAAGGAAAGCGGAGACTTCCGGCTCCTGAGACGCTTGAAACGCTGAAAACGCACCCGCTGTGGGAAAACCTGAATTACCTGCTGCGCTGGACGGCGTTCGCGCTCGCGGCCGGCGTGCTGGGAGGCGCCGCGGGCGGCGTGTTCGGTAAGCTCATCCGGATTGCCACCGGCGTGCGCGCGGGGCGTCCCCTCGCGGTGCTCCTGCTCCCGTTCCTCGGGCTGCTCATCGTCTTTCTTTACCGGAAGGCCGGTGAAGAAGGCAACCGCGGCACGAATATGGTCTTTTCCTTCCTGACCGAGGACGACGACATCACTCCGGCAACGGGGCCGCTCATCTTTGTATCGACCGTACTTTCGCACCTCGGCGGCGCTTCCGTCGGCCGCGAGGGCGCCGCATTGCAGCTCGGCGGATGGCTCGGCTCCCAGCTCGGAAAGCTTCTCCGCTTCAGCCGGAAGGACCGGCGCATTGCCGTCATGTGCGGCATGGCGGGCGTATTTGCGGCGTTGTTCGGCACTCCTGTCGCGGCGGCCGTCTTCTGTATCGAAGTGACGAGCGTCGGCATCTTCCATTATGAGGCGCTGGTCCCCTGCATCCTTTCGGCATTTACCGGGTCCTATGTGGCCCAGACCTTTTTCGGAGCCGTGCCCGAGGCCTGGCAGATCGCTTCCGTACCGGAGACCGGCCCGGCATCGATGGGACTCGCGGTGCTGCTCGGCCTGTGCTGCGCCGTGCTCTCCATCCTTCTGGTCGTGTGCCTCCACACTTCCGAGCACTTTTTCAAGGAGCGCTTCAAAAATCCCTATGTCCGGGTGTTTGCGGCGGGCGCTGTTTTTGCCGCCGCCACGCTCCTTCTCGGAACGCAGGATTATACGGGCTCCGGCACGGTGCTCATCGACATCGCGACGGAGGGGGAAGTCCGTCCCGCGGCCTTTCTTCTGAAGCTTCTCTTTACGGCGCTCGCCGTCGGCAGCGGCTTCAAGGGGGGCGAGATCGTCCCCACGTTAAGCATCGGCGCCTCGTTCGGCGCGCTGTTCGGCGCCCTTACCGGCTTTCCCGTCTCGCTTTCCGCGGCCTGCGGCATGATCGCGCTGTTCGCGGGGGCGACCAACTGCCCGGTGGCCTCGGTGCTCATTGCCATGGAGATGTTTTCGGACGAGGGCCTGCCCTTCTTTGCCATTGCCGTGGCGCTCTCCTTCACTCTTTCCGGCTACTACAGCCTGTACGGCTCTCAGCATTTCATATACGGAAAAACGGAAGGCGGTTTTCTGGAACGCTGAAGAGCGCAATTCCGTCATTTTGCCTAAATCTTGCTTGACGCTCGTTAAGGCAGCATGATAAAATTAACAAGACTTCAGTTTCGGGAGGCTTTTCGTGGAATACTTTGAACTGGGAACCTCACATCTCAAGGCGTCGCGCCTCGCGCTCGGCACCTGGGCTTTTTCGGGTGCCCGTATCTGGGGAAGCAATCCGGAGAAGGATTCCATCCGCACTATCCACATGGCGCTCGACCGGGGGGTCAATCTGATCGATACTGCAAACCGCTACGGCGACGGCGAAGCGGAGCGCGTGCTCGGGGAAGCGCTGAAGGGCCGCCGGCAGGAAGCGTTGGTCGCGACCAAGCTCTATACCGACGAGCTGTCCTTCGAAAAGGTACTGGAAAGCTGCGAGGCCAGCCTGAAGCGCCTCAGGACCGATGTCATCGACCTTTACCAGATCCACTGGCCCAGCCGGGAGATCCCCCTCGACGAGACCTTCCGCGCGTTCGAAAAGCTGAAGGAGCAGGGAAAAGTCCGCGAGATCGGCGTCTGCAATTTCGGCGAAAAGGATGCGCCCGAAGCGGCGGAACGCGGGGCGGTCCTCGACCAGCTGCCTTATTCCTTGATCTGGCGCGTGATCGAAAAGCGGATCCTTCCGGCCTGCCGCAGGGCCGGCCTTCCCGTATGGGCCTATGTGCCGCTCGGGCAGGGCCTTCTGTCCGGGAAGTACCGGAGCATCGAGGACGTTCCCCAGGGACGCCGGGAGACCCGGATCTATTCCAGCTCCTGGGGCATGAGCAAGCATACGGAGCCCGGCTTCGAAAAGCCGGTATTCGAGCTGATCGGGGCGCTGCGCGGCGTGTGTACGGAGTTCGGGTGCTCCATGCCGGAGCTTTCCCTGGCATTTCTGAAAAACAGAGAAGGCGTGTCTGCCGTACTCATGGGAGCGAGGAGCGAAGCGCAGTTCGAAGCGAACCTTGCCGCATGGGAGGCGGAGGTGCCGGAGGAAGCCGTACGAAAGGCAGAGGCCCTTTCCGAGGCTCTGAAAGAAGCCGAGGGAGAGAACGCGGATCTCTGGATCAGCGAAAACGGCGGCCGCATGCGGTAAACGTACAAAGGCTTTTATTTTAAGAACATAGAGGTAAGCTGCAATGAAAAAACTGATCAAGAGCACCAATGATCTCCTTCTGGCCCTGCTCATGGGCGGCATCGGCATTTTCCTGCTTGTGAACAAGAGCATCATTAAGGGAAAATCCAACGGCATGGGAGGCTACTGGGCGCAGGCGGACACCTATATCCGGCTGCTGGCGGTCATCCTGCTGGCGCTCGCGGTGCTGCAGCTCCTGTATGCCATCGATTTCAGGGCGAGCGGCGAGCATAAGCCGTTCTCCATCCCGGTCAACCGGGAGATCGTCATCACGGCTGCCTGCCTCATTCTTTACGCGCTGCTTCTGCCGAAGCTCACCTTCTTCCCGTGTACGTTGGCCATGAATATCATCCTGTGCGGCACTTTCCAGATGAAAGAAAACTCCGGCGTCGGGGACGGTTCCCGGAAGCTTTCCAAAAAGCAGATCATTGCGAATCTGATCTATTCCGTGCTTCTGACCCTCGCGCTCTGGGTGGTCTTCACGAAGCTCTTAAAGTGCGTACTTCCGTAAAACATCGTATTTTGGGCAGTAATGCCTGAAAATAAAGCAAAAAAGGAGATATATTATGAAGAAAGCATTGGCTATCATGCTCACGGCAGCCATGACCGCAGCGCTTCTCGTCGGCTGCGGCGGCTCCAAGCCCGCAGAGACTACCGCAGCGGCAGCGGCAGCAACGACCGCAGCAGCGGCGCAGGCTGCTCCCGCAGCACCCGCATATCCCACCAAGGATATCCAGATCATCGTTCCCTACGCACCCGGCGGAGGCTCAGACAACCTGGTCCGCGGCATGATCCAGTACCTGGATCTGGACGGCAAGACCGCGGTGCCGATCAACGTAGAAGGAGCTTCGGGCTATATCGGAGCGCTCCAGGCCTACAACACCGCGAACGACGGCTATACCATCCTGACCCACAACGAGATGGACGTCATCTCCTACGTGGTCAGCGGCCAGGCTGAGGTCGACCTTGTCGGAGACCTTGAGTATGTCTGCGATGTTGTTACCGACTACAACCTCCTCTGCACCAACCCCGACAGCGGCTGGAAGACCGCGCAGGAAGCCATTGACTACATCAATGCAAACCCGGGCAAGGTCACCGTGGGCTGCACCGGCTCCAACAACGTGAACTACGCTACCACCAGCGAGCTTCTAAAGGCTATGGGCATCTTCGATAAGGTCACCATCGTTCCTTACGACGGCGGCGCCGCTTCCGAGACCGCTCTTCAGGGCAACCACATCCAGCTTGAGGTCAACTCTCTTGCGGATACAAACTCCTACATCGCTGCAGGCACCAACATCCCGCTGGCAGTCTGCTCCGCCGACCGCATCAAGAAGTATCCCGACATCCCCAGCACCGTTGAGCTCGGCTGGAACGTTACCTACACCAAGCCCCGCGGATTCTTCGCGCCGAAGGGCACGAGCCCCGAGGCTCTTGCGTACCTTTCCAGCAAGATCAAGGACGTCTGCGGAAAGCAGGAGTTCGTAGATGCCATGGCGAATCTCGGCTTCACCGTTGACTATGTGGACGGCGCAAAGGCCAAGGAGCGCACCATCAACTGGAAGAACGAGCTTGTCCCGGTCTTCGAGGCTATGTCAAAGTAAGCATGCAGGCTTTACTGTGCTTCCGTCCGTGTAACAGCGGACGGGAGTCTTCGGAGCCTGGGCTCCAGATCTCCAGAATTTAAAGGAGGTAGATTTCGTGCAGACGATCATTCTCGGTTTCCAGTATGTGTTCAGTGATCCCTTCTCGGTGGCATTGCTTCTGTTCGGCGTATTCGTCGGCATCATCTTCGGAAGCATCCCGGGCCTGACCGCTACGCTGGGCGTGACGCTGTTCATCCCCTTCACCTATACCATGACGGCCGTCCAGGGCCTCTGCATGCTGATCGCCGTTTACGTCGGCGGCATCAGCGGCGGTCTGATCACGGCAACGCTCATCAACATACCGGGGACGCCTTCATCGATCTATACCTGCTTCGACGGCTATCCCATGACCAAGCAGGGAAAGCCCGCGCAGGCGCTTGCGCTCGGCGTGTTCTGCTCGCTGATCGGCGGTACGTTCTCGGCGTTCGCGCTCATGGCCATCGCCCCGCAGCTTGCCAAGATCTCCCTGAGCTTCGGCAGCTGGGAGTACTTCGCAGTGGCGCTCATGGGCCTGTCGGTCGTCGTATCCATGTGCTCCGACTCCCTTTTGAAGGGCATGATGGGCGCGGTATTCGGGCTTCTGTTAGGCGCCATCGGCATCGACATGGTCAGCGGCGTTTCGCGTCTGACCTTCGGCTTCTGGCAGCTGCAGGCGGGCATTTCGTCCACGGCTCTTATGATGGGCCTGTTCGCGATCACCGAGATCTTCACGCAGTCCCTGGAGCTTCATAAGGTCCGTCCGAAGATCGACTTCCACAAGACCTCGCTGATGCCTCCTATTAAGGAGATGAAGGGATGCTGGCCGGCAGTCGGCATTTCCTGCGTCGTCGGTACCGGTATCGGCATCCTGCCCGGCATCGGCCAGAACGCTTCCACGCTGATCTCCTACAATGCGGCGAAGTCGGTCTCCAAGCGTCCCGAGATGTTCGGACACGGCTGCCCCGAGGGCATCTGCGCGTCCGAGACCTCCAACAACGCCACCAACGGCGGAGCGCTCATCCCGCTGATCTGCCTCGGTATCCCGGGCGACCTGACAACCTCCGCCCTCATCGGCGGCCTCATGATCCACGGCCTGCAGCCCGGTCCGCTGCTCTACAACGAGCACCCCGAGATCGTGGGCGGCGTCATGTGCGCCTACTTTGTGGCAAACGTGCTCATGTACGTGATGGAGCTCGGCCTCATGCGCGCCTTCGTCCGCATGGTCAACGTCAAGCTTTCGTACCTGTTCCCGGCCATCATCGCCTGCTGTATGCTGGGCGTGTACACGCTGAACAACCGTATGTTCGACGTGTGGGTCATGATCATCTTCGGTTTCGTGGGCTATGTGCTGGTCAGCTTCGGCGTGGATATGGCTCCCGTTATCCTGGGATTCATTCTGGGACCGCTGGTCGAGAAGTACATGCGCATGGCGCTCATCGCCTCGAACGGCAAGTGGAGCGGTATTCTGGCGCGTCCCGCGGCGGTCGGATTCGTGATCGCGGCGCTCGCGTTCCTGTGCCTGCCCTTTATTAAGAAGCTTCTGGGTATTCGGAAGAAGGAGCTCCCGGAGACCTGACAAAATCAGTTGCTTGACCCGGCCGGGCGCTCTGTCCGGCCGGGTTTTTGTGACCCGCAATGAGGAAAATCGACGTACGCTGGCGTACGGAGATTTGACGAATGCGTACAATCCCGGAATGCGGCTTTATGCCGCTTCCGGTGATTCAGTTCCGGAAGAGGAAATCGTATGAAGGTTACCTACAAGGTCACGGAAGAAGATTATACAAAACTTTTGGCGGGGCTCATCCGAAAGCGGGACCGTAGGCCGGCGCAGCGTGTCATGTTTTTCCTGCTGACCGCGGGACAGATAGCCGTGGTCGCCTGGCTCTGCATGTTCCGCCTGGCGCCGGGGCAGCGGCTCTTCTACATCGTCTGGTCTCTGCTGCTTGCGGGTTTTACCGTGCTGCGGCGCTGTACGGCTCATTCCAGGGCGAAGGGCACGCTGCTGCGCCTGAAGGATAACGGCCAGCTTCCGGCGGATTACTGGGAGGAGCATACGCTTTCGGAGACCCGGGAGGGCCTGGTGCTTACCTACGGAAATGCGCGCACGGTCTGTCCCAAAGGGGCGTTCAGCGGCGTCTCCCTGGAGGACGGGCTGTACTATGTAAGAGCCGGAGAAAACATTTTTGATATCATCCCGGAAACAGCGTTTCCCTCGGAAAAGGAAAAACAGGAGTTCCTGAAAGCGCTGCAGGAGTTTCGGGAAAAGCAGCCGGAGGGAGAGGAAATGAAAGCCGGCGATGAACACGCGGAGTCCGGAAACGGTACGGAAGCCGCCCCCGCTCTTACATTTCCGCTTACGGGAGAGGCATTCGTCCGGCTCCAGGCACAGGCGTTCCGCGCCGTCTATGTGCGCTGGCAGTTTACGGAGCGCATGTCGCTTTTCAAGATCGCCGCAAGCGTATTTCTCTGCATCATCGCGGCAGTGAACTTTTCCTGGGGCACGGCGGCCCTCGCCGCGGCGCTCATCCTGCTTCTTAACCGGAACCATCTTCTGGTGCTCACGCCGCTTTTAACGCTCCGCGTGAAAAAGGAGCTCGGTCCCTTTGCCGAAGGCGGTACGTACGGCCTTTCGGCCGAAGAAAAGGGATTCTGTCTGAGCCTTGCTTCGAACCGGCTGTTCATCCCCTACGACCGGATCGATGCGGCGGAGGATTTCCGGTACGGGCGCCTTTATTCCTGGGGCCGCCTCCCTGCGGCGGTGATTCCGGCGGATCTTCTTTCCGAACCGGCGGGCCGGGCGTTTCTTGAGCGGGCCGAGAGCCTCCGCCGGGCCGCAAAGTACGGAAGGCCCGCTAAGGACGTCTGAAGCATGCAAAGCTCAGCCCGCGCGCAGGGGTCTGCGGCGGCAGAAAAAGATAAAAAAAGGGCTTCCCTTTCCGAACGAAATGCGCTATAATAACTGCCGTCACCATTTGGGGATATAGCTCAGCTGGGAGAGCGCTGCGTTCGCAACGCAGAGGTCAGGGGTTCGAATCCCCCTATCTC
>JAEEGL016873085.1_pt1 | contig 12797 bp, 8 predicted proteins | sample 9134231 | NCBI WGS metagenome assembly JAEEGL01 (sample SAMN16246548, study PRJNA631951) | gut metagenome | biome: gut microbiome; feature: rumen; material: fiber-attached | host: Bos | place: Iran: Karaj | collected 2018-10
AGTAAGGATTAATCTTCCTTCGGGCTTTAATTCTCTATAAAGGTCTTTCAGAAATCTCTCATCATTCTCAATATGCTCCAACACATCCAAAAGCATACATTGATTCCAAGCTTCTTTTCGCTTTCCTACTGTTGAACAGATTACTTTTTCGATTTTTCTCTCTTTTGCATGTATACAAGCTTCATAGGAGGGCTCCATAAGGGCCATTTTAAACCCATTCTCTTTCAGTACCTTCGTTGTATATCCATTCCCCCCGCCTATATCAACAGTATAACAATCTTTCCGAAATACCTTTTGGGCCAAAGAAGAAATCAACTTTGCGCGAAGCTGAAACCACCAGGATTCATCCTCTAACAAATACAAATCGTCTTGTACCAGATCCGTAAACGTACTTTCAGCCACATCCGAAAAATCATTCTCTACATAGATACCATTTTTATCTAACCTCATGCGACCTTCTCCTTTTCAAATTTAGTGCCTTTAGGAATGTATTTGTTCCAGCTTTATTCTTTCCACAGATCTGCAGTATTATCAGTATCAAAAAAGACAAACCGCTAACAACTACTCCGGCCAAAAAACCTACCGGTATAAATGACAATTCAAATCTGTTCTTTCCTTCATTCACCTCAATTGCTATATATCCGTTTTTTAACTGGAATAAGCCCTGTTTTTTATCATTTATTTCCGCTCGCCATCCAGGTTCATACGGCAAAGTAAAACATAGATAACCATCTTTTTTTGCATCAAAACTCCCAATAATCTTCCCGTCCGAAATCAGTAGTTCCAGGATATTGTATTCTTGAATACTCTGAAGAAAATTCTTGAACGCCTGACGATCAAATCTCAAAATAGAAGCTGCCTCTGGTTGAACCAGAATTCTATCCATCACTTTCGTCTCTCCGCTCTTATATTCTCCCACATATGCATATCCGTAACCGCTATAATAATATGCGCCTTCCTCATCCGCCGTTATATAAAGCTCGGTATCATAGAAATTTTCATTGACAACCGATCCGGGATAAAACACATTTTCATGCTCCTGACCATTTGGATTCTCATCCAGTTTTTTCAATGTTATTGCTTTGCCAAAAAGCTCTGCCCCCTCCGAATAAGCGTTTGCGAGTATATCAAAAAACTCCTCTCTCGTCTCAGCCGCATTAATACGTTCCATGGTTTTTTCCTCTATCCAAAAACCTTCAGGCACCAGGTTTAGATTCTCTAAAATCACGATTCCATCCAAATCTCCGATCACTCGGTAATCCTCAAGATCTATCCCTGTCGCTTCAGTAATGTGTGGCAAAAAGATATACTTAACTCTTCCCATTGCGTTAGACACCGGTGTTAGGTTATAGCAATCCCTAATCATATTATCCGTAGCAAACATACCCAGCGATGACGCGAGTACAAACTGCTGCGGGGTCAGAAAAGAATTAAAAATACTCAAACTGGACAAGTCCGCGTTTTCGCCTTCATTCGCGTGTGCACTTCCCAAAAACGCTGTTCGGTCAAAACCGGTAATATTCTGATCATAGCCTTTTAGCCAATTTGCAGCATTACGATATGCATACAGATCTCGATAGTTAGCAAATCCATCGAATAATACGCTTGTCTTTACTAACAATTCTAATAAAGCAATACATACTAAAATACTGAAGTATTTGAGCGTATCTTTGTCTCTCCTCCTTACATATGCCAATATGATTATGCCAAAACAATATAACGCCAGCACAATCACCGTAGAGGCAATAGATTCTAGCATCGATTTCCCAAGAACGCCAGCTACAACACCTAAAAAAATGGCAGCGGTCATCGAGCCTATTAACACCCTCTTTTTCACTCCATTCATTCTTATCTCACAATAGACCTCCCATCCCAAATCCAGCAGAACAAAGGCCAATAAAAAAGCATATCTCCCCGGCATATTATTTTGATAATGAAAGCCGTTCCAAATATAATCCAATGTACTAACATCCGTAGATATTAGAATGAATAAAGCAATAATAATCCTATAAACGTAACGCTTATTATTCTGAATAGAAAAAACTGCATAAAACAACAACACAATTACAAACACACCGCAATACAAATTAGCCATCCCATTTTCATTAGTTATGCTAACCGGTTCTGCTAAGACAAAGAATTGGCGAATCGTTTTCCATAAACTTTGAAAAAGCTCAGGCCTCGGAACACTTCCATCATCTACTGCATATACGCCATACTTCCTGCTTAGAAAAGTAGCATAAATTACCCAAAACGCAATGCCCGCCGAAAGCAATGAGTACATAGCAAAGGTGATACCTTTTTTCAGGAAATCAAGAATATCGGAAAATTTAAATGTAAAAAACCAAAATACCAAAAAAATACAGATATAAATTGCATTATAGCACTTTAATATCATAGCCAATGCCAAAAGCAAACAATACCTGTTGCCTTTATTGTGCATAAGCATACTCTCCATCCCAAGAAGAATTATAGGTAATAACAACACAATATCTGCCCAGTAAAAATAACTTGTTAAGCATAACTGATAGGAGGAAAGTGCATAAGCTGTAGTAAATACTAAAATCGGCATTTCCTTGCCAGAACAGTTGACTTTGTGGCGCTCACTCTTGGTCAGATACAAATACATGGATGATCCGCATAGGGCAACCTTGAACAAAATTATATACGTAATGACTCCAGCCATCATACGTTCAGGAACAAAAAGAAGCCAGAAAAACAATAATAACGCAGGATTAAAATAATACAGATTAGATCCTCCGCCTGCAGAAAAACTGTAAAATAACTCTCCACGCATGATCTGATCTCTGGCCTGAAACATCGTAGGCATTGTCAAAGTCACACCATCTCCATGCCATAGACTGTTCTCTCCGAAAGGTGCCACACCGGCGTAAATGCATGCCAAAAGAAGTATCAGCATCGGAATAAGAAACGCCTTCAATATCATGGGCATTTCTCTTTTATCCCGTCTTTTCCATTTATCACTTATTCTTTGTTCCCATTGGAAGTTTTTTCCAAAAGAAGTAAAATAACCGACAAGCATTATAACCGCAAGTAAAATCCCAATGATCACCAAAATTTTTTTGGCTGATTTTATAGAATTCGACTGTGCTTCTGCGTCATGTTGGAGTCGTTCAAATGCGTGCGTTTCCTCCATTACACTAGGATATAGGACTTGAAAATATTCATATTCCGCCTCTATTGGATTACTTTCATGTATATTTTTATATTCTACACTATCCCCCTTTTTCACCTCTCCATATCGCTTTATCACACCTCCATGCTTTAGATAAAGAACACCATCTTTCTCAGCATTAAACCGATATGTGACAATATACCATGGATAGTTTTCAGCCACCTTATGCGCGTCCAAAGCAACAATACCCGAATTATATTGAATAATAGTAATGTCCTCAAGCCCCGACGATACTTTAAGATCAGCCGGCGATGATCCCAGCACTTTCTCAAAAGGATTCCAAACAAGGTTCTTATCACCCTCTTCTATAGCAGCCTGAGATTCTTCATCAACTACCTCAATCAAAAGATTCTCTGTATATATAATATCATAAGTGTTGATCCCCAGCTCCGTTAAGAGCAAGGCTGAAATCAAAATTCTAAAACTCAGCCTTTTGATAGAACTCCGTCTGTAAAAAACTATAACTAATAAAACGGCTACAAGTACAATAAGAGTTACGAATACACTCTCATTCTTCAAAAAACTAATGGCAAATTTCCCTGTCAGTATCACTGCCAAAGAACCAATAAACAAAATAGGTATCAATTTTCTATACGCCAACTTTTTTACACGATCTTCCTCCCCTAATCCAACTTCTTTAATAATATAAAAGCATGGCAAAAAACCAAGTACAGTTACCGTTCCTTCCTGATCCGAAAAAACAGTAAATAAATCATATAAAGGCCTGATCGACAAAACCATAAGCACACCAATCAATCCGCCTACCTTAATAAGTTTTTCTTTTCGTTTCATCGAGGAACAGCATAGATACAGACCATAAAGAATAACTATAGTAACTCCGCAATACAGATTGCTACCATGATCAATCGATAATAGTTCCGTATCACCGCTCATAAGAAAGAAGCGCGACAGAATAACCCATCCATTTTGAAACAATTGGAAGTCCAACCACTTAGGGGCACTCCCGGTAAAAAACCTCACATATAGATCCGGTAACCATCTACAAGCAGATACTCCTAACGATACTAGAGTAGCTACAAAAAAAGACGCCTTTTTTAGTTCTGTAGAGTAATCATCCATGATAATAATGATTGATAACAGTATTATCAATCCCGTTGCAACCGGAGGACACAGTATCAAAAACAGGCCCTGAAAGACTATAAATCCCACTTGATATTTCTTATTTTCTATTTCGCCGAAAAACAGATAAAAGATCGGATAAAGAGAAGCAATAACCTCTTTAGAAACATCCGTATATTGCAACAGCATGAAACTGCTCATGCCATATGCCAAAGCACAACCACAGATAAACAGAATTGATTGACTCTGCCTTTTATGAGTCAAAAATAGAAACATGGAAAGCGCAGCTAATCCGGGAAGCAAATACTTCGCCACAAATGATAACAAATCCACAGATCCCAGACTTTTCAAGTACAACAAAATAAGCGCTCGAACCAAACCCGGGAGCGCAAAAATCATAATCGATATAATGATTTTCTTTTTTACTTCTGTCTTGTTTTCCATGATCCCCTATCACTTCATATCTTGAATCGTTTTTCTTAGTTCAGTACTTGCAGACCAGCCCAACACTCTGTTAATCTTTCCCGGATCTCCTACAATCCGCAAAATATCGTTTGGTCGAACATAATCGGGATTCACTCTGGTCGTTACTTCCACTCCGTATTCCTCAGCAATCAGTTGAATAAGGTCTCTAAGCTTCACCTCACGTCCTGAGCAAATATTATATACCTCTCCTTTTTCTCCTTTTTCAAGAAGCATATAATACGCTCTGACTACATCCCGAACATCCACAAAATCTCTGATGATATCTATATTTCCCGTCTCAATCTCTCCGCTTTTATTCCCATTTTCTTTAATTTTTCGGATTCTATCCACAAAACTGGGGACCACAAATCGCTTGTCCTGCCTCGGTCCAATATGATTGAAGGAACGAGTCATTACAATATCCATTCCAAACTCATCTACATACATCTTTGATAACTGTTCCTGCGTTACTCTGGCTACCGCATAAGGACTACCCGGCTGAAGTGGTTGCGTCTCAGCCACAGGTAAATTTTCGTCAGCAACACTTCCGTATTCTTCAGAGGATCCTACCGATAAAACCCTGCAGGGATGACCTAAATCTCTAATTGCACGAATCAAATTCATAAAGACTGTGCTGTTATTCAAAAATGTCTCCTCCGGATGCTTCCAACTGTAGGCAACAGAACTTAGAGCCGCCAGATGCAATACATAATCCGGTTGAAACTTTGCAATCGCACGGCTGAGTCTGCTTCCATCCATCAGATCCATGATCTCCTGTTTGAAGTTGATTCTTTCAGCCTCAAATCGATCCATGTATAGGGGATTGATCATATCAATTCCATATACATCAAATGGCTCGTTTCTTTGTGCCAGATAATCCATAAAATGTCCGGCCACAAATCCCGCGCTGCCGGTAACCAGAATTCTTTTCGCCATGTCAATCCTCATACATTTCTTTTCTTTCGAAGGTTGTATCTGATCCTAACATCTGTCAGATAAAGAAGGGTTTTCATGTAACTGATGATAAACTTTAGAAGTTGCCTTTTGGATTCTCCATACATCCTTTTTTCGAAGGTGATAGGCACTTCCCCAATCTTCAAAGATGGGTTTCGAAGCTGTAGCTTTAAGAGCACTTCCTGAAGAACATCATAATTTCGACATTTCAATCGAACTATTTTCAGTTGCCTAGTATCATACATCCGAAAATCAGTAGAAAGATCTTTTGCCTTGATACCCAGGCATATTCTAAACGTAGTATTCAACACAACAGACATCAGATACGAAAGCCGACTGTCATTGGTTTTTCCTCCTTTGACATAGCGTGAACCTATTACCACATCACAATTTTCAGTCATGAATTTCTGATAGATTAACGGGATATATTCAGGCTTGTGAGAGCCATCACTATCCAGGATCAGAAACTTCTTCATGGTGGCTCTTTTTATGCCTTCTCGAAGAGCGCCTCCAAACGCCGGCTCTTTTTGATTGTAATACTTAGCCCCGAACTGGTCGCATACATCCTTAGTATCATCCAACGGCTCTTTCGTATCTATCACGATCAACTCAAAAGGTTCGTGGCACGCCTGCACATAACTTCCAATCTGCGGTAATAATACTCGCAGATTGTCTGCTTCTTTATATGCCAACAACACTACACTAATGCCACTTTTCAATTCCACGCTATTCTCCTCGTCATCCTCTCTACAAGATCATATCCATCCCAAACAAGATCAAAATCCATTGTATGACCAATCGTTACTATGCGATCCACTCCTCGTATTCCGGAATCTAACAGACCCTTTAAGAGCTTTGTATCGCCCAACAAGCCTATGGTCTGGCAATGCTCATCATCACAAAACTCTCTGATCTCTAAGATATCTTTTGCATCATATTCATAAAAGAATCCTGAGTTTCCGCGATAGTCCATTAATGATGGTGTCAAGCGATCCGCCTTCACCCTGACAAGAAGATTATCGGTTGTATCAACCTTTTGAAGATGACAGGGTACAGTTTCAGATGCTGCAGCGCCGTAAAGCACGGACAATTTATCCACACCCTGGATATCCTGATAGAGATACTTCTCCCCAACAAAATTATAAAGGCTACTCCAAAAGACCTTCTTAGCCTCTTCCTTCTTCTCTCCAATCCAAACAACAACTCTGGGGGATGTACAGGCATTTTGATCAGACAAATAGGTATCATTATAGAAGTCCTGTGCGGTCCGCTTCACATAAGAATCCTTTCCCTCTTCCACCTTCTGCAGGTAGGTGTCGGCATCTAATACCGCCAGAGAATAACGGTCAGCAAAGGTAATCTCCGTTGCCTTCGGACGGATCGGGGATTTTCTGATCTCATTGATGGACTGATCCCCGCCCCAGATCACCCTCACATCACAAAGCTCGGAAAAGAAATCGTTGATCTCTTTATCTCTTTCATAACGAATCAGATGGATATAAGGCTTCATCTGGGAATGGTCATCAAGCACCTCCCGTATAATACGACAGATGATATCCACCTGCGGAAAGTCTTTGGTAGGCACTCTTACAATATTTGCATTTCCACATAAAAGTCCGCTCATCAGAGAATAGGCGAAGTTCACAGGCACGTTAGAAGGTGCGATATGAAAAATCGTTCCTCTTCCCATGCGATCAGATCTTGCGGAATCTATTGCAAATCTCTCCTTGAGTTTTTCCAGAGATCCTTTCCTCAGCCAAAAGCCCAATGTAACGACATCAGGATAAGTCCTTGCCTCCGGATCCTTCATCAATCTCTCTGAAACCGCCTGTAAGAAGGCCTGGATTTCCTCATCAAAAGGCTTCTTGGGAATGCGCAAATTTGGTTTACATAATATTTCAATATTGCCGCATAAAAACATAACTCTGTCCAAAATATCTTGACCGTTAGAGCTATCAGCCTTTACCAATCCTGCTGCAAAGGTATCGCTGCAGCCACGGATTTCAGCCTTCTTCATGCGGCCGAGGATCTTGAAATACTTTCCTTTTCGTCCGCAGGGACAATCATCTTCCCCCAGGATAACGCCTTCATCCTCTGTCAAAAGACTATGTCCCGGATAGGATTCCGGTATGGTGGATACCACCTGCAATATTCCTTTTTCGCCAAACTCACACTGCGAAAAATCCTTTGGTCTTCTGGTGATCACATCCGAAAATACGCTGGCATGTAAATGGCCGGATTCACATTGCATATAAATACAACCGGTCTGCTCCACCATTCCGTAATAATCATGAATCCTGTCAAGGCCGCAAACTGCCTTCAATCGGTCATGAAACTCCTGTGGGCTTACCGCTTCGCTCTGCAGTTTTTTCCATCCGCCACCATGGATCAGAATACCCTCAGAAAGATCAAAGGTAACGCCCTCTTCCTTCAGTCTGCAAAGCTCTTTGTAGAAGTATTGCCAAACCATAAAAGTAAAACCAAATAAGAAAATCTTTTCACCTTTATGAGCTTCCAAAAACGCCTTTATGCCCTCTACATCCAGCTGCATATCATCATTCAGCGCATAAACCTTTTTACTCCCGAAAATAGAAAAACCGAGGATTCCTGCTCCTCTGGCTGAAAACATTTTCCGATCTTTCACTACTGACGGGCAATCCAGTATGATCATCGGCATCCTGGCCGAGCCTGTAAAATCATTTACAATCCTCACCATAGCCTTCTGCTGGTTTGCTGCCGTCTGCTTGTTCAGATAAATCTTGGAAACAGTCTGATTACTGGTTCCGGAAGATGTCATAGTCTTAACTACCTCTTCCTTTGACACACTCTTTAAATCAAACTGCTTAAACAGTCTCACCGGCAAAAACGGAAGCTCTCCATAGGATCCGATCTTCTCTTTTTGATAACCGATAGTATCCAGGATTGTGGCATACTCCCGGCATTCTGCGCGATGATGCTCAGTCAGCTCCAGGAGTCTTTCTGTCAGAAGTTTTTCCTTTTCTTCTTTATTCGGTTTATAGGGTTCAATGCTCAACAATTCTTCAAAGGTCATACTTTTATTCCGTCTCTTTCAGTGCTGATAGAATATCTTCAGCTATCTGTCCCTCTGTAAGCCTGCATTGCTCAAGCAAATAGGCATAACTGCCTGCATGCGGGAAAAGATCCCTGATCCCGAGGAAAAGCTGCGGCGCTTTCTTTTTTTCCATCGCAAGTGCTTCTGCAACGGCGCTTCCCAAGCCGCCAACAACCGTAGCTTCCTCAATGGTTACAAGGAGTTTTTTATCCAGCTCACTTTTCAGAATATCAACATCAAGCGGTTTTATGGTATGCATATCGATCACTGTTGACGTAATCCCTTCTTCAGCAAGGATCTCTGCCGCCTTCAGAGCATAATATACCATGGTTCCGGTTGCGACAATACAGATGTCATCGCCCTCTTTGAGTCGAATCGCTTTTCCGATAGTAAACTCAAAGTCCTCTTCATAAACCACAGGCAATCCCGGGCCGCCTAAAAGCCGCAAATAAGCCGGTTTCTCGTAGTCGCACAGAGCTTCTACCGTTTTCATGATCTGTGCCCCATCACAGGGTTGTATCACGGTCATGCCGGGGATTGATCGCATCACAGAAGCATCTTCGATCCCATAATGGGAATTGCCCAGTTGTGCCATCACCAGACCGCTTCCCAGCCCCACCGTTTTGATGTTCAACTGCATATACCCCATATCCATGCGTACCTGTTCACAGGCTCTCATGGTAATAAACGGGGCAAATGAACTGGCAAACACGTTTGTCCCGTCCTTTGCCAATCCTGCCGCAAGTCCCAGGAGATTTTGCTCTGCGATTCCGGCATTTACAAAACGTTCCGGAAACTCATCACGAAAACGAACCAATCCGGAAGACTGACAAAGGTCAGCACTTGTCACATAAAAGTCATCCCTTTGTTTGGCCATCTCAAGAATTGCCTGACCATAGGTAGCTCTTGCTCCGAGTCTTGACCACAGTTTGGATTTTGCACGTTTGATTTCGATCATAATGCAGCCTCCAATTCCGCCATAGCCGCCTCAAATTGCTCATTTGTAAGACGATTATGATGCCAATCCGGATTATTCTCCATAAAGCTGATACCCTTGCCCTTTACAGTATTTCCTACGATCACCTTCGGTTTTCCTGCTGCCGTTTCCTTGTGAAAAGCCTCATATACCTGCTGCATATCGTTTCCATCAATCTCTTCCACCGAAAAACCGAGGGCCCTGAGCATATCAGCATACCTTTCGGAAACATCCATGATCCCGGCACTGACGCCGTCACTTTGCATATGATTGTTATCCAAAAAAATTGTCAGATTATCCAATCCAAAATTCACAGCGGACATACAGGCTTCCCAGACAGAACCCTCATTGAATTCCCCGTTCCCACATACCACATAAGTGTTGTAGGAATAGTTCTTCTTTTTTGCTGCAAGTGCCAGCCCTACAGCTAAGGAGATTCCCTGTCCGAGGCTTCCCGTAGATGCTTCCAAACCGATCTCAGGCTTCATAACAGGGTGAGCGATCAGATCTGAACCATCCTGCAAAAAGGTTTCCAGCATAGACTCTTCAATGATCCCAAACTCTGCTAAGGCAGCATAATATCCCAAAACACCATGGCCCTTACTCAGGATAAACTTATCCCGCTTTTCATAACCAAGCGTTGTGTCTGCTGTATTCATTACATCTCCATACAGCACAGCCGTCGCTTCAATCAGGGACAATCCACCTCCGAGATGGGCACTGCCACCGCATCTGTTCGCCATTTCAAGTGTAAGTTTTCGCATATGCTTAGCATGCGCTTTTAAGCTTTGTATGTTTTCCATAAGCCTCTTAACGGATCATGCGATCTCAATACTATACTTTTTCAACAGTTCAATTCCCTTTTCGTAACTGCTGAAATCTACAATATCATCCGTTTCAAACTGAATATCAAAGGCATCTTCGATCTCGCTGATCAGACCCATATGTCCTACGGAGTCCCAGGACGGAACATCCTGGTAGGAAAGTCCTGCAAGTTGGGATGCATCCACATCCAGGCTCTCCATAAATGCGTTGTCATACTTTTCTTTGTTTGTCATAGTAAAATCCTCCTGATTATTTAATACCAATCTTTATCTATCATTTCATTTTTGTATGGAACCGATGCCGGGTGATTATAATCGATTTCCTTTACTCCGAGCCATTTTAATGTATCTGTAAGAGCCTCTCCTACATGCCCGAACAGGACAGCCACGTGATTCGGGAAATGCTTCTCCAGGATTACATTTCTGAAAAACCGCTCCATCTGCGGAACCGCGATCACTCCATATCCGCCATAGGTGTCCATTTCCACCGGAAGGATCTGTCCTTGTACCACATAGGCTTTCAGTCCCTCGTTATCACCGTTTTGCAGTCTGAACAGTGTTACCGGCCCTTCCTGAATTCTACCTTGAATCGTTCCATTTGATTGCTCTTCGCCGATCAATCTATGATTAACGTAGTGCAGTTTCAACCGCCTGTCACATAACTTCGATGCACAGGTTACGCCGCAATGATATCCCAAAAACAGATCACTGTTTTGATAGGTTTTTCCGTTAAACTCTTTTCCTTTTACCTGCGCTTCATAGATGTCTGACGGAACATTATTGTTGATATTCAGGATCGTTACCTGATCCCCGCTGATGCATTGTCCGATATACTCTGATACCGCTCCGTAGGCATCCACTTCACAGGCAACCGGCACTCCTTTTTCCGTAAGCCTGCTGTTTACATAGCAGGGAACAAATCCGAAATTCACAGGAAATGCAGGCCAGCAGGTAGATGTCATGGTCACATACTTTCTGTTCCCTTTGTGATTGCGGATCCAATCTTCAACCGTCACCTCATATTGAGCCATCGGAAGAAGACTTTTGCGTCCGGCGCCTTCCTCTATTCCCAGTTGTGCTTCCATCTCCGATAGGATCTTATCAATTCTCTTGTCCCCATCGTGCTTTGCGTAGGAATTAAAAAGCTCCAGTTCAGAATATTCGGACAGCTCAATGCCGAGATGGTACAACGGCATAACCGGAGCACAGGACGCCAGATAACTGGAGGGTCTTGGTCCGAACTGAATCAGTTTCAGATTACGAAGCGCCAGAAACAGCGATACCTTTGGCAAAAAACCCCGTACCATCTGAACGCATTCTTTTACAGTACCTACCGGCTTATTCGGAATATAGACCTTTGTATTTCTAAGTCCTAATGCGTAGCAGGCGTTGATAAACCCGCTCATTGCATCAAGGCGTCCTTCCTGATACTGACCGCCCTCTTCCGCTGCAGCGATCATCATCACAGGTCCGCCATATTCCTCTGCCAGCAACGTACCGGCACTTTCCGGTCCGTAGTTGCCCCAATACAGACAAACACCGTCGCACTCCGCTTTGGAAAGATCTTTTAACGCCCTTTTCACGCTTACTTCATTATCCGTAATGCAGATCGGGCATTCATAAATTCCATCTTCTCCGAACTCTTCTTTATATCGTGCTACCAGTTCTTCTCTTTTTTTGATCGCCACCTCCATAGGAAGCCAGTCTGTACTTCCTACAACGATTCCGATCTTTACAGAAGGCGAATTTGTCATACGGTCTTCCTCTTTACCTTTAATCCTTTTTCGATGCCACACGAGGTCTGAATTCATTAAAGATCTCCGGGATCAGAATGGTATTGTCCATCTCACAAACCAGTTTTCCATCCACATATCCCTTAACCTGACCTTTACAAAGTCCCCTCTTAAAGGACAGTACCTGTGCATCGATCTCAAGTCTGTCTCCCGGCTTTACTTCCTCATGAAAAGTTGCATTGACTTTATAGCCGTGTGCAACCTTCCCTTCCATCCCCTCTACAGTTGTAATAGCCACCGTCAGCATCTGGGACATCGCCTCTACCTGAAGGCAGCCTGGCATATTGGGATTGCCTGGAAAATGATTGGGGAAATACCACTCATTATTGGTCAGATTCTTAAATCCTTTTGCATACTTTCCCGGGACCACTTCCGTGACCCTGTCGATCATCAGAAAGGGAAAACGGTTTGGCTGGTACTTTTTCAGTTCCTCTCC
>JAEEGL017411635.1_pt1 | contig 12797 bp, 8 predicted proteins | sample 9134231 | NCBI WGS metagenome assembly JAEEGL01 (sample SAMN16246548, study PRJNA631951) | gut metagenome | biome: gut microbiome; feature: rumen; material: fiber-attached | host: Bos | place: Iran: Karaj | collected 2018-10
CTATGAACGGAATGACTTCTATGTCATCGCTGATTATCAGTTTGAGGACCTGTATTTCGCAGTTCGCAAAGGAAATGCCGATTTGCTTGAGGAACTGGATAAGGCGATGGACGAAATTGACAAGATTATTCCGACCTTTCAGGTAAGTCTGCGGCGCCGCTACTACAGCAAGGATGTGCAGGTCGCCTTTGCTCCCAGTTTTGATGAGACGGTGTTCCTGTCATCATTAAAGACGTTCAAGGTCGGCTGCACGCGGTCCTGGTTTCCGCTGGGCTATTTTGAAGGCGACCGTTTCTGCGGGCCGCTTGCCGATGTCTATTTCGAAATCAGCCAGCGGACGGGGCTTCACTTTCAGTATGTACCCTATGATACCTATGCCGATATGCTGACTGCCTTTGCCTGTGGCGACGTTGACATCCTCTGCGAGATGCCGTTTGATTTCCGTTATGCGGAGCGCTATAATGCGAACATATCGCGGGAAATGGCCTCCATGAGCATCATCAAGGTGAGCCGCATCGCCCCTTCCGAGCTGGACGGAACCCGCCTGCCGGTCTGTGCAGGGCTTCCGCATACCTACACCGGAGAACTGGTCCGCATGACCTATGGCGGCAACTATACCTACAAAACCTATCAGTCGGTGAAGGCCTGTGTGGAAGCCGTCATGACAGGGGATGCCGACTTTGCCTTTCTGACCACATACCAGCTTGCCAGTTACCACTCAAATCCCAAGTACGTCTCCCTTGCCTTTACGGTCATGCCGGAGCTGCAGTATTCAATCTGCATCGGAGTCAAGGATTCCTGTGACATCCGTCTACTTTCAATCATTTCCAAGGGCATTGATCTGATAGGGCTGGATCAGATCAATGATATGTTCCGCATGTCTGTACAGAAGGAAGATATCAGCATCCTGTCCTTCTTTTACCGCTATCCCGTGCTCTTTGCCATTGTTATTTTCATGCTTGCCTTCGTGTTTTTCGGCGTTCCGATGACAATCATGTATCTGATGGTTTTGAACCGCAAGAACCGGGACCTGTATCAGGCGAACAATGCAAAGACGGAATTCCTGAGCAAAATGAGCCACGACATCCGTACGCCGCTCAACGGCATCCTCGGTATGACCTATCTGGCAAAAGCGGAGCGGGAGCAGGCAAAGCTCAGTGAGTATCTGGACAAAATAAGCTTGAGCGGACGCTTCCTTTTGAGTCTGGTCAACAACATACTGGACATGAGCAAAATCGGCAAGAAGGACTTTGAACTGCATCCGGAGCCCTATCCGGTTGAAGAATTCCGTTCCTACATCGGGGCAATCATCGGGCCCCTCTGTGCCAAGAAAGGGCTGGCGCTCATCATTGACAATCTTGAGCTGGAAGATGCCTTTCTCGTGGACCGGCTCAGGTTCAATCAGGTGTTCGTCAACCTGCTCTCAAATTCCGTCAAGTACACCGAGTCGGGCGGTCATATCCACCTCTGCTATGCAAATGTGGCTGTCTTTAACCACATCTTTATCGGGGACATCATTGTCGAAGACAACGGCATCGGCATGAGCGAGGAATTCCAGAAGAAGATGTTCGAACCCTTTACACAGGAAAAGGATACGATGGCGAACATGGGGAGTGGTCTGGGACTTGCAATCGTAAAACAGCTGGTCGAGTCCATGGGCGGTTCCATCCGGGTGGAAAGCAAATCCGGTAAGGGTTCTCGCTTCATTGTCAGTATGGCACTTGAGCTGGTGCCGTTTGAAAAGCTTCCTGCTGAACCCGAACAGAATGAACAGGATGTCTTGAAGGGTCTCAGGATCATGATGTGCGAGGATAACGAGATAAATGCTGAAATCGCTGTTGAACTGCTGAAGCGGCGGGAAATAACTGTTGATGTTGCAGAGAATGGGGCTGCAGGAGTGGAACTGTTCAGCAAGAGCGAAGTCGGCTATTACGATGCCATTCTTATGGATATACGCATGCCGGTTATGGATGGCTTTGAAGCCGCCGCACAGATCCAGAAGCTGAACCGCGACGATGCAAAAGTGGTGCCGATTATTGCGCTGACGGCCGATGCCTACCTGCAGGATGAAGAGAAGTCGTCAAGCTGCGGTATGGTCGCGCACATTGCCAAGCCCGTCAATGCCGACGTCCTCTACACGACGCTTGCACGCTGCATTACGAAGCAGAAGCAGCTTTCCGCTCCGTAAAATGACACAGCGTTCCTGTATACGGCAGCTTTAGCTGCCTGCATATAAAAGACGCTTGCGTCTTTTATATGCAGTGCATCACCCGCTAGGATGACAGCATAGAATCTAAAACTGCTTGCAATTTTAGATTCTATGCATCGCGCTGAATACGTGCTCGTTCATGACGTTGCATTCCACGCCGAGCTCGGCGCAACGTGCCGTCAAATCCTTCCGTGCGCTGTCTATGTCCGTGTCCGCGTTTTCAAAATCGACCATCATCATCATGACAAAGTTTCCGCTCAGGATGGTCTGCGTGATGTCTACTATATTGATTGCATGTCCGGCAAGGTAGGCTGAAACCTTTGCGATGATTCCAACCTTATCCCCGCCAACAACAGTAACGATTGCTTTCATATACCCGCTATTCTACTGAAAAGCACCCGGCGTTGCAAGCCGGACGCCGCCGCAGAAAGCCTGCACGGACGCCGCCATGAATCGGACGGACACCGCCTCAGGCATCTCCTGCTACTTCGACGTTGCCTTCCATACACCCTGCCAGTCTGCGGGCGGAGAAGCCTGCAGTTCCTCACATTTTTCGGCATAGAAAGAGGCAGGCGGATCGTTGTCTTTCGTAGCCTCAAAGACGGCTTTCGCTTCCGCAAACTTTCCCTCATAGAACAGCTCGCGGCCCCGGTCAAAGTTTTCAATCAGGTCCTTCTTTGCCGCGAATGTTTCTTCTGTCATCGGCTCGTAGACGGTGACGGCTTCCTTCTTGCCAACAACGGCAACCCGGGCAAGTTCCCTGAAGTGGAGCTTACAGCCGTGGGCGAGTGCGCTTTCCATCGTTGCCCGGGAACACATCGTATAGGTGCCGAACTGCTTGTTCAGTCCTTCCAGGCGTGATGCGAGGTTAACGCTGTCGCCGAGCATCGTATAGTCAAAGCGGTTGGAAGATCCCATATTGCCGACAACCGCATGTCCAGTGTTCATGCCGATCCGCTGGTAAAAATGCTTGCCGGTCATCTTGTGCAGGTCGGTCCGCAGTTCATCGAGCCGCTTCTGGCATTCCAGCGCCGCCGTCAGGACCCGAGCGGCATGGTCTTCCTGATCCGCCGGTGCATTCCAGAATGCGATGATTGCATCGCCCTCGTATTTGTCTATTGTGCCGCCTGTCTGCAGGATGATGGAACTCATTTCCGAGAGGTAGAGGTTCAGCACCTCGGTCAGCTTGGTCGGGTTTTTCGCAAGGCTTTCGGAGATGCTCGTAAAGCCCTGTACGTCCGAGAAGAAAATGCTGATTTCCCGTTCCTCACCGCCGAGCCGGAGGCTGTCCGGGTTATTTATCAGCTGGTCAATGACTGCAGGGCTCAGGTACTGGGAGAATGCCGATTTGATGAATCGCTTCTGCCGTCCTTCGAGCATATAGGTCAGTGCGAGCTGAAGCAGGAAGGAGAATGCGAAACTTGCCAACGGGGCAACGAGCAGGATGTACCAGCCGGCGACGAAGATGGCGAAGGAGCCGCCTGTTATGAGCATGAGTCCCAGAATGACGCTGCCGACGGCGGAAAATGCATTGCCCAGGCTGCTCTTCCGTGATTCAGTAAAGGAGATGGCAAGGATACCCAGAATGCTTGCCAGCACAATCCATGCGATGGAAAGGGGTGTCGGGACGGTACGCATGAAGTCGCCTGAAAGGAAGTTGTCAAGTTCGGTAATGTGAACGCCGCAGCCCGGATACACCTGTGACAGCGGTGACGAACAGATATCGAACAGGCCGGGTGCGTAGTAGGCGTAATAAACGTAGGCCCCGGTAAAGCTTTCCGGGGGAATGAGCGGCTCTTTGCCTGCAATGTAGTCGTAGTAACTCTGGAGCACGTCTGAGGCCCGGTAGGGATTGTAGACGTCGAGCCCGCTCCGGTAACGGAGGAGCAGGGTATCTCCCTTTTCTACCGGGGCGCTTGCCTTTATGTCGTCAATCGTCATGCCGGCGATGATGAGGGGCGCGATACCGAGCGAGGGATACTCACCGTCATCGCCGATAAACGAAATCCTGCCCCGCCGCATGACATCGTCGCTGTCTTTTGCACTGACCGTGGTGCCGATGACCCCTGCACTTCTGCGGATCGGGTCAACGGGGAAAATCAGGTCATCAGAAGAGGTAGAAGCATCGTCTGCATACATCGCGTGGACAACCCTTCCGTAGTCTGCACAGGCCTTTCCAAAGGCCTCATCGTCTGCATCCCCGTAGACTGAGGGTTCGGTAAAAAGGACATCAAATGCGATTGCTTCGGCTTCGCCGATATGCATGTACTTTACGATGTCGCCAAGGGCCGCACGGGGCCAGGGCCAGCCCCAGCCCATTTCCCGCCGTGCCCAGTTGATGCTTTCCTGATCAACGGTGATGAAGCAGATGTCCTGCGAAGGGTAGCTGTATGACGAAGCAAACTTGGTCCGGCTGTCAAAGGTCTTGTATTCCAGAAAAGCAAAGAGCCCTGAAAAATGGAGGACCGTAATTGTCAGCGATACCCCGATGACAACGAGGAGCGAGCGCAGATATTTCTTCATGGCTACAGTTTCTCCTGTGTTTTCCCGAATCGTGCCAGGCGGACGTTTCTGTTGTACTCCTGCTTGTACTTCTTGAGCTCGCTTTTTATGTTCTTGATGCGGGACTCTGCATCAGGATGGTTCTTGCAGAAGCCCGACGTCTGTCCCGCTTCCTTGAGTTTGAGCAGGTTCAGCATATCCTGCATGGCTGCCGGATCATATCCTGCATCGCTCATCAGGGAGAGGGCTTTTTTGTCTGCCTGGAATTCCTGTGTCTTTGAGTAGCCGGACGTTACCATCTCTTCCACCATGTCGTCAATGTTTACACCCAGGTCGGCAAGAATCCTTGCATTGCCCCCATGGGGAATTTCGCTTTCCACGGTCTTAATCAGCTCGTTCGTTGCCCTGTTGGACTTGATGGCCTTAACGCTGTGCCCCAGCTGGATGTGGGCTATCTCGTGGGCGAGGACTGCTGCAAGGGCGTCTTCGTCCTGAGCGCATTCCAGCAGGCCCCGCGTTACGAGGATGTGGCCGCCCGGTGAGGAAAGAGCATTTACCTCGTCCGTGTCAAGGATTCCTACGTAATAGCCCTTGTAGAGCAGGGGCATGTCGGATGCCTGCGTGATGACGGCACAGATTTTATTGACGTACGCCGTTGCCGCCTTATTGTCGTAAAGCTTGTAGCTCTTGAGTACTGTTCCGGCAACGGCACGGCCGATGTAGTACTGCTGCTCCGGCGTGATCTCTTCTGCAATGGTAGCGATGGAGCTGGAAGCCTTGGAAATGCTGCTTTCTGCATTTTTGGCTGAATCTGCCACCTTTTTGAGCGTGTCAAGCCCGGCAGGGAACGCTGCCGTCTGGACAAGGGCTGCGAGCAGGGCTGCCCCGATGAAACTGTACTTCCCCGCCTGCATCATTCAGCCTCCTTGAGCTTGCCTTCCTGTATGAATGCCTTCCGCTCCTCATCTGAAACGGTATTCCCCTCGATGGCGTCAACTGCTGCGCTGTCGGTATCCCAGGACTCGGCATCCCGGTTTTCAAATCCTTCTGCAAAGCCCTTTCCTGCCAGGGAAATTTCGCTGGCGTCAGTCTTGACGGTCTTTCCGGCGACAATCTTGCGCTTGGAGAGGGCAGAGGAACTGACCCAGCCCGTGACGGAGGGATTGGATTTTGGAGTAACCTGGGTCCATTTGCCGGATTCCTTGACGACCGTAAGCTCATCGCCGTAACTGGCCGTCATAAGGGTCTTGGATGAGCCGGATGCCTTTTCCTTGATGGCGAGAGACTGGACTGAAACGTAGCGGGAGACTCCGGCAGCGAACGCTGAAACCGCAATGAGTCCCATAAGCAGTATCGTGATGAATCTTTTTATCATAATAAATGCCTCCAAATCATAATAAAGCATATTATAAGAGCCTTTTGGCCGATTTGCAAGGCTTATGAGGGGGAGTAAGAAAAGTCTTATTTTTGCACGGTCCTGTCTGTGCGCTTCCTAGTCTTTCAGCTTTTCGGGGCAGACGGCCTTGACGAGGGCGCGGGCGAGGATCTTTGCGGGGTCAATTTTCGTGATGGGCATACGGAGGCGGCCCATCGCAAGCGGTATTTCCGTACAGCCCATGATGAAAGTATCGTAGCCCCGGGAAATCATCTTTTCCGTGACAATCCTGAAGTTTTCGACCGCCTGATCGCGTATCGGGTTTGAGAATGCCTTGATGCCGTATTCCCGACTGTAGATCGCTTCCCAGATGAGCTGCCGGTCATCCTCGTCCGGTTCAATAATCTGATACTCCCCGTCGGGATCAAAGAAATTGTGGTAGACGCCCGAATAGTAGGTTCCCTGGGTTGCATACAGAACAATCTTCCTGTTCTGTATGTTTTCCCGTACCCACTTGTAGGTTTCTTCGACGATGTGCATCAGCGTTACGTCCAGGCCGTTGATTTCAATGAAGCGCTGCACCTGGTTCATGATGATCGGGGAGTGGGCGGTGTTGCAGGGAATTGCGATGTGGGTTGCTCCCAGACTGGCAAGCTGCTGTATGACGTGTTCAATACCCGTACAGGGGTTTACCGAATCGGGATGCATGATGTAGTAGGTACGGTCGGGAATGAGGCGGGAGGCGGAAATCATCATGACATCAGGATAGTCCTGATCGCTTGTGGCATTGACGCAGTCAAATACCTTCCGTTCCAGATCCATACCGGCATAGGGACCCATGCCGCCCACTATGCCGATTACCTTATTGTGTTTCAGCGTATTACTTTTTGTCGAATGCATAGACACCGTTCCAGTTTTCCGGCGGATTGAGCTTAAAGCCTTCCGCCCGTTCCTTGATGACTTCCGCAGCCTTGTCGTTCAGGCGGCGGATAACTGCCGACATGTACTTGATGCAGTTGTCCCAGTCACCGTCAAAGTAATACTTGAGGCCCTTCTCGTAGCCCCGGTAGACCTTGAGGATGTTCTGGTCCAGCTTGCCCTTTTCGGCGAGCAGTTCATAGATGTAGAGGGGCTGCGTCTTGCCCTTGACCGTAATCTTATCCAGAATGCGGAACTCAAAGTCCTCCTTGACGAGGTCGTGGGTAACCGCACTGATGATGATTTCCGTACCGTAGTACTTGTTGATTCCTTCCAGACGGCTTGCGAGGTTCACGTTGTCGCCGCGGACCGTGTAGTTGATTCTCTCGTCGGAACCCATGTTGCCCACGACGACCTCACCCGTATGAATGCCGAAGCGGGTGCGGAACTTGGGCTTGCCTTCGCGGATCCAGGCGTTGGACAGGTTGAATCCCTGCATCTGGCAGGTGAGGGCTGCGCGGCAGGCGAGGGTAGCGTGCAGCTTCGTATCCATCTCCACCGGTGCGCCCCAGAATGCCATGATTGAGTCACCGATGTACTTGTCTATCGTACCCCGGTTGCCCGAAATCGTGTGGGCAAAGAGGGAGAAGTAGTCGTAAAGGCGGTTCACGAGGTCTTCCGGCTTGGTTTTTTCGGAAATGCCCGTGAAGTTCTCGATGTCGGAGAACATGAGGGTAAGGGTCTGCTTCTTGCCGCCGATTTCCGCCTTCTGGCTGTTCCGTATGAGCTGGGTAACCAGATCGGAGGGAACGTACTTCTTGAAGTTCATGAGGCCCTGCTTCATGCCCTGGAAGGATTCGACCATGTTGTCTATTTCCTTGATGCCGGATTCTGTCATGACCACGCCGTCGTCAATTGCCAGTTCCTTGATGTTGTTCATCTCAGTGGAAAGGGTCTTCATGGGTTTGGATATAATCGAAGAAACCAGCACGGAGATGATGATTGCCGCGATGATGACGATGAGGGATATGATGAGGACCGTCCGGTTGTTCTTGTACACGATGCCCATGATGTCGTTGTCGGGAATGACCATGCCGACGTTCATCGACAGTTCCTCGTCGAGCGGCATGGAATCAATCTTGCTGAAGTAATTCTTGCCTTCATGCTTGAATGAGTAGATGCCTTCGGTATTCACCTTGCCCCGGCTGTTCTCGAATGCCTCGGCGATGACGGGGTCTGCCCGGTCGTCAACCTTCTTCATCGTGAAGGTATTGCTGCCGTCGGCAGAAGGATAGACGTTGAGCAGGATGTCGATCGGGTCGCCCGGCTTGAGCGGCTTGGCGATGATCTGGTTGTCCTGATCATAGATGAAGAGCTTTGAGTTTTCGGTTGTTGAGATGTTTGCCAGATAGAGCGAGAGGTCCCGGATACCGATGTCAATACAGGCAACACCCATCAGGATGCCGTTTTCAACGGAGATGGGGGAGGCACAGTAGATGCCCGGCATGTTGTCGGTTGCAAAGATGTAGACGTTTGTCCAGGCGGTCTTCCGTTTTTCAACGGCCTTCTTGTACCAGCCGCGCGTACGGGGATCATAGCCGCTTTCAAGGCTTTCTTCCGTCGTCGGGAAGGTTGCGTTGTACTGCTTGTTCTCGTGGATGTAGCGGGTAATGACCGACGAACTGGTCCGGTTGATGTAGCGTCGTGTCAGCGTACCGTCCGGCATGCGGCGGCCCATGATGAGGTTACCTTCGGTGTCGCCGAAGTAGACCATGGCGAACTCGCTGTGCGTCTGCAGCAGTTCCATGAAGTAGTCCAGGGCTTTTTCCTTGTCCGCCCTGAAGCCGAACTTATCCTCATTCCAGTAATGGAATGCGATGTTGTGGATTGCCTGGTCGGCGGGCGTATAGTAAGCTTCCAGCTTGGTATCGACCGACTTGAGGATTTCCGTGACGAGCTTGGTCGAAACGGAATAGACGGAATCCTGGGTACCGTTGGAGTTTATCTTCATGATGATGGCTGCGGTTGCAACCAGCAGCAGCGTGTTCAGGAGGACGAGGGCATCCCGGATCCTGATTTTCATGCCCTTGGCATGGGCTGCCAGGGCGGCAGGCTGCTGGGTGTCTGTCCTGACGGGAACCGTCCGTACCGGCTCGCGGGCCAGGACTGCGGCACTGCTTGCAGCGGTCGCTGCCTGCGTGTCGCCGACTGCCTGAGGCAGGACGGCCGGGGCCGGCTGTTCCTGCTGGATCGGCTGGAGTGTAAAGATGTCGCTGCCTTCCGCTGCTGCTTCCCGCAGGCGGGCATTGGCCGCCCGTTCTTCGTCCGTTTCCTTGGGGGCGACGAGGGCCGTCGTTGCGATGTTCATGTAGACAATCAGCAGGGTGCGCATGGGGTCAATGAGGGAGTCAATCGCCATGAACACGACGAGAATTGATTCAACCGGGAGGCCGATCGGATCCAGTATGAGGGAAATCATCGGCAGGGTCAAAAGGCCCGAGGCGCCCGCGGTCGCCGTTCCGGCGAGGAGCGAGCCGATGACGATGAGCAGGAGGGAAGATGGCGGCAGGCTTGCGTTGTACACCTGAGCGACGAAGCAGGAGGCGAGCGCGAAGTACATGATGTTGCCGAAGCGCAGAACCGTCAGACCGAGCGGGAATACGAGGTCAACCATGTTTTCGCCGAAGCCCAGACCCTTGAGCGCGGAAATCGATGAGGGCATGGCGGCAAAGCTGTTTCGTGTTGCAAAACAGATGATGATCGGATCCATCACCTTCTTCATGACGGTTGCCGGATTCTTGATGCCGGACTTTATCCAGATGATGATGGAACAGATCAGCATGGCAACAAGGCCTGCTATGTAGAAGATGACGATGAACTTGACCATCGCCAGCAGGATTTCGACGCCGACCTGGGCTATCTGCTTGCCCATCAGGAATACGAGGCCAATCGGCAGGCCGAACATGGTCCAGTTTATGAGCTTCTGGAAGGAGTCCTTGAGCGACATGACCCCGTGTATGAGGCTTGCCGACATGTCCTCCTTGAGGAAGCCGATGGCAATGCCAAATATAATCGAGAAGAAGACCAGCTGCAGGATCGAGCCATTGCTGAACGAGGTAAAGATATTGGACGGAATGATGTTGACGAAGAAGTCAACGAGCGATGATTTGCCCGCGCTCTGGTCCTGCGACGGGTCGTATAAGGCCATCTCGTCCTTGCTCGTGTCGGCGGAAGACTTGATTATCTTGTCAAGGACAGCCGTCGTTGCGTCTCCCAGGTCTTTGCCCGGCCGGGCGAGGGTACCTGCCAGCGTGCCGAAAACCGACGTAACGGCGAGCATGATGAGGAAGACGATGAGGATCTTCGCGATGTGCGAGCGGGCGTTTGCGTCCTTCATCAGCTGGGCAAGGCTGGCAACGATGGAAGTGACGAGAATCGGAATGACCGTCATCTGAAAGAGGTTCAGATATACGTCGCCGAGAATGCCCCAGGAAAGGGCCATGTCTTTCGCATAAAAGCCGAACAGGATGCCGATGACTACGGAAAAAAGGATGGTGATGGGGTTCTTGAGTATCTTGCCAATCATGCTGTTTCTCTCCTACTGTCCTGAATACTTTTTGAGCACTTCGTCAGCTGTCATCGTGGGCTGGTGCTCCAGGAATATGTTGACCCAGTAGAGCAGCTGGGTGTTCTCTGTTTTGACTGCAACGGCAATCGGATCCGTCAGGTCAGTGAAGTAAATGGGCTTGAACAGAAGGGCGCTGTTGGGGATGGAAGCGAGGACTTTCTTGATTTCCAGTTCGTCCCGGTACACGGAAAGGACCTCTCCGTTGGTCAGGGCCTGGACGGCTGCGTCCCAGGTGGGATACTCCTTTATTGTTGCGGCCGGAAAGTTTTCCTTTGCGTAGTTTGCGTATGAAGAGTTTGCGATGACTCCGAGCGTTCCCGTATAGTTCCTGACGAACTTGTTGATTTCACCCTCGCTTGCAACCTTGGCGAGCTGGAGGCGGTTGAACAGGATTCCCTGCTTGAAGGTCATGTAGGGGGTAGAAAACTTGATGAAGCGTGAGCGGGAGAGGGTGCGGCTCAGCTTGGAGACCGCAAGGTCAGCCTTTCCCGATGAAACGAGCGTAACGAGGTCGTTGAAGGCGGGGGCGTCGCGGGTAATGACGAGCTTGACGCCGAGTTCTTCGGCCATTTTTGTCGCTAGGTCTATGTCGTAGCCAACGAGCTTTCCTTCCTTATTGACAAAATAGAAGGGGGGCTGGTCAACGGCCGTGATGGCTACTTTCAGTTCTCCTTTATTGATAATCGTTGCCATATCACCCTGTATGCCGAGCCCCTGGGCGGCGGCGGGCATGAAAACAAAGAGCGATACCAGCAAGATAGCGGTCACGTGACGCATGAACTTCATAAGAGACTACTCCTTATCAAGTATATCGGCCGTTTTTGGGGAATTCTACTGAAAATAACAGGGGAGATGCGGGACACGTTCGTTTCGGCAGCAAAACAAGTTATTTTTGCAAGCAAAATAACTTGTTTTTGCCGGAAAAATAAGTTGTTTTTGTCAGAAAATAAGTTATTTTTGCCGGCCGGACAGCTTCATGCTGTTTTGTTCTGTCTGGCCGGCTGTTTTTGTCAGAAGCCGTGACCACCGCCACCTCCGGAATGGCCGCCGCCGCCACCGGAGTGATGGCTGCCGCCGCTGCCCCGGGAGGAACTTTCGATGATCCGCTTGGTAAGCCTGCCGGGCGTGACGGAAATGCCTGCGAGCGTGCCGTTAAAGACCGGGTCGGCCTTGGGCTGCGCCTTTTCGTCATCGGTCTTGGGGCTGTGCTCCATGTAGACGTAACAGATGAGGAGGGCGAGCGTGAGGGCAAGCAGGTAATTGCTTGCATGCTTCATCGGCTGCCGGATTTTTCCGCCCGCGAGCAGGGTATGCATCTGCCTGAAGGCTTCGACTGCACAGCTATAGTAGTCCCCGCTACTTGCCATCCGGTAGATGTTGTCCGTAATACTCTGGGCATAGTCTGCCGTGATGGTTTTGTAGACCTCGCCGTCGCTGTGGATTTCCAGCCTGCGCCGGTACATATCCACCAGGAAGATGCTGCCGCTTGCCCCGTGGCCGAAGAGCTCCTCGTAGATCGTCGCCGCAAGGTCCTGGGCAGAGGAGCCCCGATCCGTATTGCTGGAGCAGAAGATGGCGTTTCCCCATTCCGACAGGGGAATCATCTCGTCCAGAAGGAGCTGCTCATCCGCATCGGTCAGGAGGTCTGCCCAGTCGAGTACGGCGACAAAGTAGCCGCTTTCTTCGTTCGTGTAGCCGCTGACGGGGGGCAGTTCTGTCTGGGCAAAAGCGGCGTCCCCGTCTGCAAGATAGTCGGAGTCGCCTGCATTGTAGTCAGCTTCATAGTAATCGTCTGCTTCTTCGCTATAGCCGTCTCCCATCGGGATAATCGTGTCGTCCTGCGCCGCAAGGGGAGCAAGGGCAAGGCAGAGTGCCGCAAGTAGCATGCCGCTTTTCTGTCGTATGTTCGTCAATCGTATCGCTTTCATCTGTATCGCTTTCATCGTTATGCCCCCTTCTTCCGGTCAAAGAAATGCGGAATGGGCCGCGAACAGCTCAAATTGTGGGCCTTGACCATCGAGGCAATCGAGATGAAGGTTCCGATGATGCACAGGATGGCGCCGCCGTAGTAGGGCAGGTCGTTGGGCTGGTCCAGGTAGATAAGGCCTGCTGCCACTGCAAGGGCGAGCAGGGCGGGCAGGGAACTCAGTGCAGACCCGCCGGCC
>JAEEGL010316585.1_pt1 | contig 12796 bp, 6 predicted proteins | sample 9134231 | NCBI WGS metagenome assembly JAEEGL01 (sample SAMN16246548, study PRJNA631951) | gut metagenome | biome: gut microbiome; feature: rumen; material: fiber-attached | host: Bos | place: Iran: Karaj | collected 2018-10
AGGATAGCGCCGTCCATCTGCGCAGCGCCGGTGATCATGTTCTTGATATAGTCGGCGTGGCCCGGGCAGTCGACGTGGGCATAGTGCCTTGCGTCGGTCTGATACTCAACGTGAGCGGTGTTTATCGTGATGCCGCGGGCTTTTTCCTCGGGAGCTTTATCTATCTGGTCGTACGCGGTGTAGGAAGCCTTGTTCGGATCCTGCAAAGAGAGGACCTTGGTGATAGCTGCGGTAAGGGTGGTCTTGCCGTGGTCGATATGACCAATGGTGCCGATGTTTACATGAGGCTTGGTTCTTTCAAATTTCTGCTTGGCCATTTGTATTATCCTCCTTAAATAACTGCAACTGTTCTTTAAACACTCGGAAAAATTGACTTTTTGTTATTTTACCGCAAAACCCGCGGTTTTGCAATAATGATTTTATAACGCCTTATTATTGATTATCTTATCTGCTATCGACCTGGGTATCTCCACGTAGTGGCTGGGCTCCATGCTGAACTGTCCGCGGCCCTGAGAGCGGCCTCTGAGATTGGTGGCGTAGCCGAACATTTCCGACAGCGGCACCTGCACCTCGATGTGCGCGACGCCGTTATGAGTCTCCATACCGTTTATCTGCCCGCGTCTGCCGTTGAGATCGCCGATCACGTCGCCCATATATTCCTCGGGAACGATAACGCTCACCTTCATGATGGGCTCCATCAGTATCGGATCGGCTTTCGCGCAGGCGTCCTTGAACGCCATGGATCCGGCTATCTTGAACGCCATTTCCGATGAGTCGACCTCATGGAAGCTGCCTCCCAGCAGAGTCGCCTTGACGTCCACCACCTTGCAGCCGGCAAGCACGCCCGACTGCATGGCCCCCTGTATGCCCTGGTCCACCGCGGGGATATACTCCTTCGGTATCTCTCCTCCGGTGACCTTGTCGATAAACTCGTATCCCTTGCCGGGCTCGTTGGGCTCCAGCAGGAGTCTGACGTGGCCGTACTGGCCTTTGCCTCCGGTCTGACGGACGAAGCGCCCCTCGCCGTCGGCGGCCTTTTTTATGGTCTCCTTATAGGACACCTGCGGCTTGCCGACGTTTGCTTCCACTTTGAATTCGCGCAGAAGCCTGTCCACGATTATCTCCAGATGGAGCTCTCCCATTCCGGCGATTATCGTCTGTCCCGTCTCCTCGTCGGTATAGGCCCTGAAGGTCGGGTCCTCCTCAACGAGCTTGGCAAGCGCCACCGTCATTTTCTCCTGTCCGGCCTTGGTCTTGGGCTCTATGGCCACGCGGATGACCGGCTCGGGGAATTCCATTGACTCGAGTACCACCGGGTGCTTTTCATCGCAAAGCGTGTCTCCGGTGGAGGTATTGCGCAGGCCCACTGCCGCGGCGATGTCTCCGGAATAGACCATGTCGAGATCTTCTCTGTGGTTTGCGTGCATCTGAAGTATGCGCCCCAGACGCTCTCTCGTGCCCTTTCCCGGGTTGAGCACGGTCTTGCCGCTTTCGCAGCAGCCCGAGTAAACGCGGAAAAAGGCCAGCTTGCCCACGAAGGGATCCGTCATGATCTTGAACGCGAGCGCCGCGAAGGGCTCGCTGTCGTCGGCGCGCCTTTCAACGGTATTTGCGCCGGAGGGATCCTTCCCCTCGATCGCCGGAACGTCCAGCGGCGAGGGCAGATAGGAAACGATCGCGTCGAGCAGCTTCTGCACGCCCTTGTTCTTGTACGATGTTCCGCACACCACGGGGATCAGCTTGACCGCCACGGTGCCCTTGCGTATGGCGGCGCGGAGCTCGTCCGCTCCGACGTCCTCTCCCTCGAGGTACTTTTCCATGATGCCGTCGTCGAAATCCGCGGCCTTTTCGATGAGCTTGTTCCGGTATTCCTTTGCCAGCGGCAGCAGATCCTCGGGGATCTCCTCCACACGCTGATCCTTGCCCAGCTCGTCGTAGTAGATGTCGGCGTTCATTTCAACAAGGTCTATTATGCCCTTGAAGTCGGCCTCGGCGCCTATGGGCAGCTGAATGGGCACCGCGTTGCACTTGAGGCGGTCGTATACCATGTCCAGAACGTGGAAGAAATCCGCGCCCATAATGTCCATTTTGTTGACGTATATGAGCCTCGGGACATTGTAATGGTCCGCCTGGCGCCACACGGTCTCCGACTGCGGCTCCACGCCTCCCTTGGCGCACAGCACGGTGACGGAGCCGTCGAGAACGCGCAGGCATCTTTCGACCTCGGCCGTGAAATCCACGTGGCCCGGGGTGTCGATGATGTTTATCCTGTGATCCTTCCAGAAGCAGGTGGTCGCGGCGGATGTAATGGTGATGCCTCTCTCCTGCTCCTGCTCCATCCAGTCCATCGTCGCGGCGCCTTCGTGGACCTCGCCCATTTTATAAGTGCGTCCCGTATAAAACAGGATACGCTCCGTGGTGGTGGTCTTTCCGGCGTCGATATGCGCCATTATTCCGATATTTCTCGTTTTTTCAAGCGGGTATTGCCTTGGCATGTTGAACTCCTGATCTCACTTTCGGGCCGCATCGCTCACAGGTCCGCCGATCACCAGCGGTAATGAGCGAAGGCCTTGTTGGACTCGGCCATCTTATGGGTATCTTCGCGCTTTTTGACTGCGCTGCCGGTATTGTTGCTGGCGTCGAGTATCTCGCCGGCCAGTCTTTCTCTCATCGTCTTCTCGCCGCGCTTTCTTGCGTAAAGCGTCAGCCAGCGAAGACCGAGGGTCTGGCGTCTGTCGGCTCTTACTTCAATAGGCACCTGATAGGTGGCGCCGCCTACACGGCGGGCCTTGACTTCAAGCGTGGGCATGATGTTCTCAAGGGCCTTGATAAAAACCTCCAGAGCGTTGCTGCCCGATTTCTCGGCGATGATGTCAAAAGCGCCGTAAACGACCTTCTGCGCCACGCCCTTTTTTCCGTCCAGCATTATGCTGTTTATCAGCTTGGTAACGAGAACGGAATTGTAAACGGGATCAGGCAGGATCTCTCTTTTGGGAACGTTACCTCTTCTCGGCACTGTTCTTCCCTCCTTCATATAAAATGATTTCGCAGGTACTCGAAAACGCATAAAGCGTTCCCGTCGCGCCCCGAGATAACACATTATTATAAATGTATATTAAAATCGGGGCTCCGATTTGATTGTGGATCACTTCTTGGGTTTCTTGGCGCCGTACTTGCTCCTGGCCTGCTTGCGGTTGTTCACGCCCTGGGTATCCAGCGAGCCGCGGATGATGTGGTATCTGACGCCGGGAAGATCCTTGACACGGCCGCCGCGGATCATCACGATGGAGTGCTCCTGCAGGTTGTGGCCTATGCCGGGGATGTAGGCAGTGACCTCGTAGCCGTTGGTCAGACGCACACGGGCGACCTTACGAAGAGCCGAGTTCGGCTTTTTCGGGGTGGACGTTCTTACGGCCGTGCACACGCCGCGCTTCTGGGGGGCGCTGAGATCGGTCTCCTTGTTCTTGAGGGTATTGAGACCCTTCTGCATCGCGGGAGCGGTGGACTTGTACTCTACCTTTTCTCTTCCCTTTCTCACCAGCTGGTTAAAAGTAGGCATATTTCTCCTCCTTTCCTCAAAATTATATTCAGACAAAATGGGATTATAGCATATGACCCCATTTTAGTCAACCGATTTATGAGCTTTTCTTCGCTCCGGACCCCGCGCGACGATTTCGCAGTACTCTGCCGTCGCTTTGAGGGCCGGCAAGGGCCTGGGGCCCTTACCGGCCATCCGGATCATATCATGGGATCGGCGGGCTCGTCGAAAATATACTCTTCTTCCTCGTCGCCGCTGCGCACGAGGTCGAAGTCTCTGTATACCGACAGGCCGGAGCCGGCGGGTATGAGCTTACCTATTATAACGTTTTCCTTCAGGCCGATAAGGTGGTCCACCTTGCCCTTTATGGCCGCCTCAGTGAGCACCTTGGTCGTCTCCTGGAAGGACGCCGCCGACAGGAACGACTCCGTTGCGAGCGAGGCCTTCGTAATGCCCATGAGCATCCTCGTATAGGTCGCGGGCTGCAGCGCAATGTCGTCGGTGTTTTCGCCCTTCTGTCTGTTCAGCTCGGCTATCCTCTCGTTTTCGGCCTTGACCTCCGTAAGATCCACGGTCGCGCCGCTGAGAAGATCCGTATCGCCGGAGTCTTCTATCTTGGCCTTGCGCATCATCTGACGGACTATGACCTCTATATGCTTGTCGTTTATATCGACGCCCTGCTGACGGTAGACCTTCTGGACCTCCTGGATGAGGTAGTTCTGCACTTCGTCGATACCGCATATCCTCAGCACGTCGTGGGGGCTGAGCTGACCGTCGGTCAGCTGAGTGCCCTTCTCGATATGATCGCCGTCGCTGACGCGGATCCCGCCGCTCAGCGGCAGCTGGAGCGTCCTCATTTCTCCGTCTTCCTCGTTGGTGATGGTGAGGGTGACCATGTTGCTCTTATTCTGCGCGCTCTCTATGCTTACCTTACCGCTGATCTCGGCGAGAACGGCCATTTTCTTGGGTTTTCTCGCCTCGAAAAGCTCCTCGACCCTGGGCAGACCCTGGGTGATATCGTCGCCGGCTACGCCGCCGGTATGGAAGGTACGCATCGTCAGCTGAGTGCCGGGCTCGCCTATCGACTGTGCCGCGATAACGCCCACGGCCTCGCCCGCGCTCACAGGCTCGCCGGTGGCAAGGTTCATTCCGTAGCACCTCGCGCACACTCCGCGCTTAGCCTGACAGTTGAGCACGCTGCGGATATACACCCTGTCGATGCCGTGCGCGGAAAGGAAAGCGGCGTCCTCTCCCAGGAGCATCCTGTCCTTGGTGAAGGGGCCCCGGGCGTCGCAGAGCAGCTCGCCGGTTGCCGGGTCCGTAATGTTGTCCACGGGGAAGCGTCCGTGTATCGAGTCCTTGAAGGAGCGGACCTCCTGGCCCTTTTCCTCCAGCGCGCAGGCCCATACGCCCTCGTCGGTGCCGCAGTCGGGCTCGCGGATGATAACGTCCTGAGAAACGTCGACAAGACGTCTGGTCAGATAACCGGAGTCGGCGGTACGCAGAGCGGTATCGGCCAGGCCCTTTCTCGCGCCTCGGGAAGAAGTAAAGTATTCAAGGACGGTAAGGCCCTCGCGGAAATTTGCCTTGATGGGTATTTCTATGGTCTTGCCCGAGGTGTTGGCCATCAGTCCGCGCATACCGGCCAGCTGACGTATCTGGTTCATGCTGCCGCGGGCGCCGGAGTTGGCCATCATATAGATGGGGTTGTATTCGTCAAGGGCGTTCTGAAGCTCCGCGGTGACCTTGTTGGTCGTCTGCTCCCATTCCTTGATGACGAGCCTTGCCCGTTCGTCGTTGGTGATGAAGCCGCGCTTGTACTGCTTCTCTATCTTGATGACCTGCTCCTCGGTCTCCTGAATGAGCGTCCTCTTCTTGCTGGGCACGGTCATATCGGATATGGATATCGTCAGAGCGCCCAGCGTGGAATACTTGAAGCCCATGGCCTTGATCGCGTCGAGCACCTCGGTGCTCTTGGTGAAGCCGTGCCTGGTTATGCATCTGTCGACTATGTCGCCCAGCTTCTTTTTGTCTACCTTGAAGTCGATCTCGTAGTCGAAGGCCTTCTCCGGATCGCTGCGGTCCACGAAGCCGAGGTCCTGAGGTATGGGCCTGTTGTAGATTATGCGGCCTACGGTGGTCTTTACGGTCCTGTACTGCTCGCGTCCGTCGACGTTCTTGAATACGCGGACGTGTATCGGCGCGTGTATGCCTATCCTTCCGCTGTCAAAGGCCAGCATGGCCTCGTCCTCGGACGAGAAATAATCATACTTGACGTATTCCGCGGGCCTCTTTCCGCTTTCCAGCGCGGCATTGACCTTCTCGATAACGTCCAGCGGAGCGACGCTGCCCTCGGCTATCCTCGTATCCGCCGTATCTCCCGCGGAGGTCACGAAAACCTCCTCGCGCTCATAGGTCAGATAGTACGCGCCCATGATCATATCCTGGGTCGGCACCGTGACGGGGTGTCCGTCCTGAGGACGCAGCAGGTTGTTGGCGGAGAGCATGAGTATCCTCGCCTCGGCCTGAGCCTCGGCGGAAAGGGGCACGTGTATGGCCATCTGGTCGCCGTCGAAGTCGGCGTTGTACGCCGTACACACCAGCGGGTGCAGCTTCAGGGCGCGGCCCTCCACGAGGATGGGCTCAAAGGCCTGTATGCCGAGTCTGTGCAGCGTCGGGGCGCGGTTAAGGAGCACGGGATGCTCGCTGATGATGTCCTCGAGCGCGTCCCAGACCTCCGTCTTGCCCTTGTCGACCATCTTTTTGGCGCTCTTGATATTGTTGGCTATGCCCTCCTCGACCAGCCGTTTCATGACGAAGGGTCTGAACAGCTCTATGGCCATCTCCTTGGGCACGCCGCACTGATACAGCTTAAGGTCGGGCCCGACGACTATAACGGAACGTCCGGAATAGTCGACGCGCTTGCCCAGCAGGTTCTGACGGAAACGTCCCTGCTTGCCCTTGAGCATGTCGGAAAGTGATTTCAGCACGCGGCTGTTCACGCCGGTAACGGCTCTGCCGCGGCGGCCGTTGTCTATCAGGGCGTCGACCGCTTCCTGGAGCATGCGTTTCTCGTTGCGCACGATGATGTCGGGAGCGTTGAGCTGGATGAGCTTTTTCAGCCTGTTGTTGCGGTTGATGACCCTGCGGTACAGGTCGTTGAGATCGGAGGTGGCGAAGCGTCCGCCGTCCAGCTGTACCATGGGGCGGATATCCGGCGGGATGACCGGCAGCACGTCGATTATCATCCACTCCGGCCTGTTGCCCGACAGTCTGAACGCCTCCACCACTTCAAGCCGCTTTACTATCTTGGCTTTTTTCTGCCCGGAAGCGTCCTTGAGCTCGGCGCGCAGCTCCGCGGAGAGCTTATCGCAGTCTATCTGCGACAGCAGCTCCTTTACGGCCTCGGCCCCCATGCCGGCCTTGAAGTCGTCCTCATACTTTTCTCTGTAATCGCGGTACTCCTTCTCGCTGAGTATCTGATTTTTCTGAAGGGGCGTAAAGCCGGGATCGGTGACTATATAGCAGGCGAAATAGAGCAGCTTTTCGAGTATCCTCGGAGAAAGGTCGAGAATGAGACCCATTCTGGAGGGTATGCCCTTGAAATACCATATGTGCGATACGGGCGCGGCCAGTTCAATGTGGCCCATGCGCTCGCGGCGCACCTTCGATTTTGTGACCTCGACGCCGCAGCGGTCGCATATCTTGCCCTTGTAGCGTATCTTCTTGTATTTTCCGCAGTGGCATTCCCAGTCCTTGGTGGGCCCGAATATCCTTTCGCAGAAAAGGCCGTCTCTCTCGGGCTTCAGAGTACGGTAATTGATGGTCTCGGGCTTTTTGACCTCGCCGTAGGACCATTCTCTGATCATGTCAGGGGACGCTATGCCTATTTTTATGGCGTCAAAAGTCGTGTTGCTCATTATTCGTCGTCCTCCCCTTCTTCAAAAAAGTCGCCGTCGTCCGCGTCGTCGTAGTCGTCGTCAAAATCTCCCTCGTCCGTGACCGGGTCGACGTCTTCTATCGTATATCCGCTGTTGACTATCTCGTCGTCGTCGGAGCGATAAACCTCCTCGTCGCGGAAGACCTGGCGGAAATCGTCGTCGTCATCGTCGTCGTTCTTCAGTTCGATCTCGCTGCCGTTCTCGTCAAGCACCTTTATATCCAGGCACAGGGACTGCAGCTCCTTGACCAGCACCTTGAAGGATTCCGGAACGCCGGGATTGGGCACGTTCAGGCCCTTTACTATCGACTCGTATGTGCGCACGCGGCCGGTGACGTCGTCGGACTTCACGGTGAGTATCTCCTGCAGCGTATAGGCGGCGCCGTAAGCCTCCAAGGCCCAGACCTCCATTTCGCCGAAGCGCTGTCCGCCGAACTGGGCCTTGCCGCCCAGCGGCTGCTGAGTCACCAGCGAATAGGGACCGGTGGAACGGGCGTGTATCTTGTCGTCCACGAGGTGATGCAGCTTGAGGAAGTAGACGTATCCCACGGTGACGGGATTGTCGAAGGGCATGCCGGTGCGTCCGTCGTAAAGAACGCTCTTGCCGTCGCGCCTCAGTCCGGCCATTTCCAGCGTATCCATTATCTCCAGCTCCTTGGCGCCGTTGAAAATGGGCGTGGCGACCTTCCAGCCGAGGGTCTTCGCGGCATAGCCGAGGTGGACCTCAAGCACCTGTCCTATATTCATTCGGGAGGGAACGCCCAGCGGGTTGAGCACTATGTCCAGCGGAGTGCCGTCCGGCAGATAAGGCATATCCTCTCTGGGAAGTATGCGGGAAACGACGCCCTTGTTTCCGTGGCGTCCTGCCATTTTGTCGCCCACGCTTATCTTGCGCTTCTGCGCGATATAGCAGCGCACCACCATGTTCACGCCGGGGCTCAGCTCGTCGCCGTTCTCGCGGGTGAACACCTTTACGTCCACCACTATGCCGCTCTCGCCGTGAGGCACCTTCATCGAGGTGTCTCTTACCTCGCGGGCTTTCTCGCCGAAAATGGCTCTGAGCAGTCTTTCCTCGGCGGTCAGATCGGTCTCGCCCTTGGGGGTGACCTTGCCTACGAGGATATCTCCCGCATGGACCTCGGCGCCCACGCAGATTATTCCGCGCTCGTCGAGGAATTTCAGCGCGTCCTCGCCCACGCCGGGGATATCTCTCGTGATCTCCTCGGGGCCGAGCTTGGTATCGCGGGAGTCTATCTCATGCTCCTCGATGTGTATCGAGGTGAAAACGTCGTCCTGAGCCAGGCGTTCGTTGAGCAGTATCGCGTCCTCGTAGTTGTATCCTTCCCAGGACATGAAGCCGACGAGCACGTTCTTGCCCAGCGATATCTCGCCCTGGCTGGTGGAGGGGCCGTCGGCAAGCACGGTGTCCGCCGTTACTCTCTCTCCCACCGCGACTATGGGCCGCTGGTTGGTGCAGGTGCCCTGGTTGCTGCGGGCGAACTTGCGCAGCGCGTAGGTCACTTCGCTGCCGTCGTCGTAGCGCACGTCCACCTCGCGGGCGTTTACCTTGGTGACCACGCCGTCGCCCTCCGCCATCACGACCACGCCGGAGTCCACCGCGCACTTGTGCTCTATGCCGGTGGCGACGATGGGCGCCTCGGTCACGAGCAGGGGCACGGCCTGGCGCTGCATGTTGGCGCCCATGAGGGCGCGGTTGGCGTCGTCGTTCTCGAGGAAGGGTATCATGGCCGAGGCGACGGAGACCATCATCCTCGGGGATATGTCGATGAAGTCAACGCGTTCGCGGTCGACCTCGATTATCTCGTCTCTGTGGCGGCAGGTTATACGCTTGTTGAGCAGGCAGCCGTTCTCGTCCAGGGGCTCGGTGGCCTGAGCGACGATATAGTTGTCCTCCATGTCCGCGGTGAGGTAATGCACCTCGTCGGTGACGCGGCAGGTGTCCTTTTCCACCCTGCGGAACGGGGCCACCAAAAAGCCGTACTCATTCACGCGCGCATAGCTCGCCAGATAGGATATAAGGCCGATGTTGGGGCCTTCGGGGGTCTCTATGGGGCACATTCGGCCGTAGTGGCTGTAATGCACGTCGCGCACGTCGAAGTTGGCCCTTTCTCTGGAAAGGCCGCCCGGTCCGAGCGCGGACATCCTGCGCTTGTGGGTCAGCTCGGCAAGAGGATTGGTCTGATCCATGAACTGGCTCAGGGGCGAGGAACCGAAGAATTCCTTGATCGCCGCGGTCACCGGCCTGATGTTTATAAGGGACTGCGGGGTGACGATATCCAGATCCTGAAGGGTCATCCTCTCGCGTATGACTCTTTCCATTCTGGAAAAGCCCACTCTGAACTGGTTCTGCAGCAGCTCGCCCACGCTGCGCATGCGGCGGTTGCCGAGATGGTCTATATCGTCGGTCTCGCCTATGCCGTGAGCAAGGCAGTTGAGGTAGTTTATGGATGCGAAAACGTCGTCGGGAATGATATGCTTGGGAGAAAGCAGCTCCGCGTTGTCCCTTATCGCGGCGATGAGCTCGTCGCCCTCGTATTTCTCCATGAGCCGTTCGAGGATTATGAGGCGGACCTTTTCATGTATGCCGAGCTCCTCGGGCACGCAGTCCACATAGCTGTCAAGACGCACCATGCCGTTGGAGAAGACCTTTACCTCTTTGCCGTCATGGTCCTTCATATATACGGTGTTGAGGCCGCTGTCCTCTATCTGCAGGGCCTTTTCCTCGGTCAGCAGCTCCCCGGCGTCGGCAATGATCTCGCCGGTGCGGGGATCGGCAGCGGGCCTTGCGAGCTCCCTGCCGCTTATCCTGCGTCCGAGAGCCATTTTCTTGTTGAACTTATAGCGGCCCACGCTGCTCAGATCGTATCTGCGGGGATCGAAGAAAAGGTTGTTGAGCAGGGTCTCGGAGCTGTCCACGGTGGGGGGATCGCCGGGACGCAGTCTCTTGTATATCTCTATGAGAGCTTCCTCGCGGGTCCTGCAGCTGTCCTTGTCGAGAGTGGCGGTCATCCGCTCGTCCTCTCCGAATATCTCCTTCAGCTGCTCGTTTGTCGTGGCTCCGCCGGTCGCCGCGGCCTCTGTGATCCACGACCAGGGCTTATCCTCCCAGCTCGCGCCCATGGCCTTCAGCAGCCAGGTCACGGGAAGCTTTCTGTTCTTGTCTATTCGCACGTAGAACATGTCCGCCGTATCGGTCTCATACTCCAGCCACGCTCCGCGGTAGGGTATGGTGGTGGAGCTGTATACGGACACGCCGGCCTTGTCCGTTTTCTTATCGTAGTACATGCCCGGAGAACGGATTATCTGCGAAACGATCACGCGCTCGGCGCCGTTGATGACGAAGGTGCCGCCCGGAGTCATCAGCGGGAAATCGCCCATGAATATCTCCTGCTCCTTGATCTCCTCGGTCTCGCGGTTTCTCAGGCGTACGCTGACCTTCAGCGGGGCAGCGTAGGTGGCGTCCCTGGCCTGGCACTCCTCTATGGAGTACTTGGGTTTGTCCTCCATGGAGTAATCGATGAAGGTGAGCTCAAGATTGCCCGTATAGTCCGAGATCGCCGCCACGTCGCGGAACACCTCTCTCAGACCGGTCTCGAGAAACCATTTGTAGGAATTCTTCTGTATCTCCAGAAGATTGGGCATGTCCTGGATCTCTTCCAGCTTGGCATAGCTCTTTCTGGCGGTTTTGCCGTACAGAACGTCTTTGACCATTTTCGGCTTTCACTCCCGTATCGTATTTGTATCCTGCGTCGGATCATCCGGTTGATACGCCCGGATCGGTTGTCGCTTATTTCGGGTTATTTGTTGACATCTCGCCTTGCGGTGATAAACTGTAGTCGTATCAGGTGAGATTTCGCCTTTCGCCGCTTTCGAACGATAAGCGAGTAATTCTATCATTTGCGGAAATCATTGTCAACCGTTTTTTTGAAGCTGAGGCTTCTTTTTTTTATTTTGGGAGGATAAGTTGACCGGGAAAAGCTTTTCGTCCGCGAATACGGTCAAAATATGCGTCATTCCGTCGGCTGCGCTGTTCGCCTCGGCGTTTTTCGTGTCGCGGGGGCTGTCCCGCGCAGGCACGGGAGGCGCTTTTTTTATTGCCGCCGTACTGTCGCTGTGCGCTCTTGCGCTGACGTTCGTTCTGCGCCGCCGCCTGACGCTTCCCTTCTCGGCTCTCATCATGCTCCTGCTGCTCGCCCGCCTGTTCTTTTTTGACTGCGAGACCTCGGATTATACGAGCTTCCTGCATCCGTGGACGGAACACATGCGCGCTCACGGGCATTTCGCCGCTCTCGGCGAAAACTTTTCCAACTACAACGCTCCCTATATGTTTTTTCTCGCTCTGTGCTCGTGCGTCGACTTCTTCGATCTGTACCTGATAAAGCTCTTCTCCGTGATCTTTGACGCCGGCCTTGCCGCCGTGCTGTGCCTGCTCGCGGGACTGTTCTCGTCCTCGCGCGTCAGACAGGGTCTCGCCGCCGCGCTGGTTCTTGCCCTGCCGACGGTGTTCATAAACGGCGCGGTATGGGGCCAGTGCGACGGAGTATATGCCTTCTGGGCCCTTCTCGCTCTGTACCTGTGTCTGTCCGGGCGGCCCGTCCTTTCCATGCTTTCGCTGGGTCTTTCCTTTGCCTTCAAGCTGCAGGCCGTTTTCATCATGCCCGCGTTTTTCCCCCTGCTTCTCCGCGGCAGACTCAGGCTGCGCCATCTGCCCGCTTTTCCGGCGGCCTATGCCGCCGCTGTCTCCCCCGCGGTGTTTGCCGGGCGCGGGATAAAGGAAGCTCTGCTTTTCTACGTTTCCTCCGCCTCCACGGTCGGAAGCGCGCTGAACTACAATTCTCCCTCGATGTACTCCCTGCCGTGCTTCTTCTCTCCCGCTTCTCCTTCCTCCGCCGCGCTCGCGGGCGTGGCCGCCGCCTTTGCGCTGTGCGCCGCCGTATCCGCGCTCTTCATTTTTCGCAGGCAGCGGGCAGGCCGCCTTTCGGTTTTTTTCGCGGCGGTGTTTTTCTGCGTATGCATCCCGGTCCTTCTGCCGCATATGCATGAGCGTTATTTCTATATGTGCGAGCTGCTCGTGCTCGCCGCGGCGCTCGTGCAGTTCGGCTCCCTGCTCGGCTACTACGCGTATTTCAACATGCGCTATCTGCTGCCCATGCGCTATGGCTTCGCCGCGCTGCTGCCGGCGCTGCTGCTCTCGGGCGGCATGCTGTGTTATTTGCTGTTCCGCCGCGGGGAGGATAACGGCCGCATGGTCTGACCCGTTTACGGCGCCGACGGCCCCCGCCGACACGTTTCGTGCC
>JAEEGL010694614.1_pt1 | contig 12796 bp, 10 predicted proteins | sample 9134231 | NCBI WGS metagenome assembly JAEEGL01 (sample SAMN16246548, study PRJNA631951) | gut metagenome | biome: gut microbiome; feature: rumen; material: fiber-attached | host: Bos | place: Iran: Karaj | collected 2018-10
TGTAGCTCTCTCTGCGGCCGTTGCCGGTGGGTTTGGTCCCAAGGGCCATTGCGGACTGGAGGTCGCTGATCCCCGATACAAGAACACCCTTGTCGATGATCACGGTATCGCTTGAAACGGTTCCTTCATCGTCAAAGAAATAGGTGGCGGTCTGATCCACAGCGTTACCGTCATGCATGGTAACTAAGGGAGAAGCAACATACTCTCCCATATATTTCTTTGCAAGGGCACGGTCTTTGACGAACATATCCATCTCTACACCGTGTCCGAAGGCTTCGTGAACTATCATACCCGTAGTCTGTGGATCGCAGACACACTCATACTCCCCGGGCTTTAAAGGCTCGGAATCAAGAAGCTCGATGGCAACCTTCGCAGCCTTCTCAACTCTTGAAAGAATGGTGTCAAGGATCTCCATTCCGCCCAGATTTGAAGCCGAGGTGTAATATTCCTTTACTTCGTCGCCACGCTTGGAATTTAAGAAAAGAGCGCCGCTACTCCACATAACGTTCTGTTCCAGGTCCTTGTTCTTAGAAAGAAAGAGCTTGGAATATTTCTGGAAGGCACACATCACACCGCAGTTAAGGATGCGCTCGTCGTAGGCCATTCCTTTTTTGTGGACTGCCGTCAGCTTCTCGATGATGGCTTCATCGCCCATTTCCACGGGGTCGATCTGATATTCCGTGCTTTTTGCAAAGTTTGCGGCTTCATCGGCGGGAACAGGGTACTTGGATCTTTCTCTGTTTCCTCCCATTGTTACCAGCTCATTTTTGATAAAAGCAAGGATACGCCCGATCTCATCTTTAGAGATCTCGTTGCCGGAATACTCGGCATAACATCCGCCTTCGTAGACCTTGACAACAAAGCCCTTGGCGGTGTACAGGTCATCCTCGCCCACGTTGGCACCGGTCTTGGATACGGAATATCTCATTCCGAAGGAATCGTTGACCAGCACCGAAGCGTACTCATAGGTTTTTAAGAGTTCGCTTACCAGTTCTTTGAATAAGGGTTTGTTCTCCCTTATGTAACTGCTTTCTTTTACCTTCATAACTTCAAACCTTTCTCATTTATTACTGTGATCCTATAAGGATTTAAACATTTCCAGTACCATCTTTGCGGAATGGACCGCTGCCTTGGCCTCAAAGGTGGGATAATCCATCTCTGCGGAATCGTCGGCCTTGTCGGAAATAGCCCTGATTATCAGGCAGGGGATCTCGTTAAGATATGCAGCGTGAGCCATGGCACAGCCCTCCATCTCAACACACATGGGGTCGAACTGTTCCTTGATGCGGTTCTTGACCTCTTTGGCCGCTATGAACTGATCTCCGGAGGCAACTCTTCCCCTGAAGGTCTTAATGTCGGGATTTACCTTGTGGCAGGCTTCCTCTGCAAGGTTTACGAGGTTTTCATCCGTAGGGAACTCAAACACGTCCATCTGGGGAACCTGGCCGGGCTTGTAGCCGAAAGCCACCGCTTCCACATCGTGATATACGGCACCCGTTGCAAGCACGATATCGCCGATATCGATCTTTTCGTTGAGGGAACCTGCCACACCGGTGTTGATTATGGCACTTATCCCAAACTTGTCCACCATCATCTGGACAGTGATGCCCGCGTTGACCTTACCCACTCCGCAACGGGCAAGAACGGTCTTAACGCCGGAAAGCTTTCCCACATAGAATTTTCTTTTGCCGTATTCTACCGTCTCTTTGTCGGTCATGGCCTCGATGAGCTTCTCAACCTCCAAGTCCATGGCGCCGATTATTCCGATGATCTTTTCCATTGTCAGTATCCTCCTTGAGTATATGTTTTATCTTGCTGCTTCTTCACTGTTCTTTATAACCGCATGGCCGTCTATCATGGCAACGGAGCCTTCCGCGGGCCAGACGGGCATGGCGGCGAATTCCGCGGAATCAACGATCCTAAAGTATTCCTCCACGGAAAAATCCTTGGTATCTATGCCCAGATAATCGAAAAAGAAATTGTATCTTGAAACCGTGGTGCCGTAGGAGCCTCCCCACAAAACGGGACCGCCTTCGAATACCGCGTAACGGAATATCATGGGATATCTTTGGTACAAAGAAGAATAATCGAAGGGTGCACTGATCACCACAGGAGTTTCATTAATCTTATAGCCCTCCAGCTCATATACCCTGTCCATCATGATCTGTGCCTGACCCTCACTGTAGTTGTAGAGGATCTTATAGGCAAGTCCCGTGGCATTGGTCCTGATGCTGTAGGTTGACACAAACAAAAACACCAGGGCGCAGGATACATATTTTAACACCGTATTCACTCTTCCCGTTCCAAGATTTGCGTGAAGCGCAAACAGAAGCACGAAAAGCAGTACGTACTGATATCTCAGGATATCCCTCATGCCGTTTTCGGGCAAAAGGATGAGGCAAAGATTCATGAACAGAGGCATTAAGAGCACAGATGCAATGACCAGGACTGCTGACAGGATCCTTTTGCTCTTAAATAATTTAATCAACGACAGGATGATCAGCACTCCGAGAATAAAGAACAGCACGGCATAGAGCTTATCATTGGAAAGGACCTGCCTGTCGTCAAAAAAGTAGGAGAAAAACCACACATATCCGTATTTAAGGGAAAATCCCAGATTTTCGAAAACGGACTTAAGGGAAAAACCTACCCGTTCGTTGACCCCTGTATGATAAAGCTTTATAAAGAAAAGGCTCAAAGGATAGTGGATCAATACCGACACTATACCGCAGGCTCCCACCTTTAAAAGGTCCAATAACGAATTCTTGGGCTTTCTGTCCTGCACCAGATCAAGCATGAAAGCAATGAGCGCCAGAGCGGAAACCGCGCCGATATAGGCCTGATAGGATCCAAGCATTATCACAAAGCAAAGGACTGCTGCCGCAAGTCCCCAAAGCTTACCGTTTCTTGCAAAGACCACACCCAGCACCACCATCAGGAAGGAAAGGGAGTAAGTCAGTGCGATATAAGGATAGGCAAAGTGAGTAAGGACAATGGGGAAGCTTATAAGTGCCGCTGTCAAAAGCACCTGTGACACTCCGCTCTCCACGGAAAACTCCCTGCACAGAACAAAGGAGGCCGCACCGATCATCAGACAGTACAGGACCACTATGATGAAGGGAAAGACCAGGTTCTTGCCTACAAAGCCGTTGAGAAACCTTATGAACCATCTGGTGATGGCGGTGGAGTAATCCACGGTCCTATAGAAATATACGCCCTCGCAAAGGCTGTCGGGGCCTCCGTAGCCGTATATCATCTCGTAAAAGTAGCAGAAAAAGCAGGTGAGGATCGTGGTGATCAGGATCCTTTTTGCGGATTTCTCACGCCCGGCCAGTATTTTGTTTGAAAAGGAATTTATACTATCGTCGATGCCTTTGATCATTTATCTTTCCGTCCCTAAGCAAGGTCCACTCTGTTAAGTTCACGGCCTTCAAGGAAAGCCTTGATATTGTCATAATTGATGGATACGCAGCGCTCTCTTGCTTCTACCGAAGCCCAGGCAAGATGAGGAGTCACAATGAGCCTTCCCGAATCCTGGATACTCTGAAGCTTGCTGTCCTTAGCCATTGGTTCTTTGGAAAGAACATCCAGCCCGGCTCCGGCTATTTTATCTTTCATAAGGGCATCGTAAAGGGCATCCTCGTTGATGATGGGCCCGCGAGCCACGTTGATTATATAGGCGGTTTTCTTCATCCTGGAAAAAGCAGCCGCATCGATGAGATCTCTGGTCAGATCCGAGAGAGGACAGTGAATGGAAAGGTAGTCAGACTCTCTCAATACGGTATCAAAATCCACACGCTCATAATCCGTGACAGTGGAATTGCCGGTAACTGAATAGAAGATCACCCTGCAGCCGAAGGCCTCGGCGATCTTTGCCACGCGGCGGCCGATATTGCCCATTCCGATAACACCCCAGGTCTTTCCCGCCAGTTCCAAAAATGGAATGTCAAAGTTGGAGAAACGGTCCTGATTTGCGTACTTGCCGGTCTTGACATAATCATCATAATGGCGGAGTTTCTCGGTCAAGAACAGTGCCAGCGCAAAGGTGTGCTGGGCAACCATCTCGGTACAGTAGTTCCTTACATTGCTCACGGCGATACCCCGGGATTTGCAATAGGGAATATCCACGTTGTCAAAGCCTGTGGCAAATTCGCAGATAAGCTTTACGTTGGGGGCGTCCTTGAGGGTATCCTCATTAAGGCGGCTCTTGTTGGCTACGATAATGTCCGCATCCTTAACCCTGTCCGCTATCTCGTCGTACATTGTATTATTATAGGCTGTAACTTCGCCAAGTTCACTAAAGCAGTCTATGGAAACATCCATACCTACGCTGCTTCGCTCCAAAACCACTATCTTCACAAAAATTCCTCCCTTTCGGTCTTCGTCCCCGAAACCTCTCGCGATCGGACGATTCCCCATAAGTATACAATAACCCCACGATTTTGTCGTGGGGTCATGCACAATTTTCCAAATAGGAATATAAATTATTCTTCCTTGTTGAGAAACGCCTGAAGCACTGTCATAACAGCTGCGAAAAGCACTCCCGCTATGGGCCAGATGATCCAGTATCTGTTCCATCCGTCATGCACAAAACCGAAGTACAGGAATACTGCGGTGGTCACCAGCCAGTAGGGGCCTGCTACGGCGCCCCGGATCCTGTCGGCCTTCTTGTTTTCTTTGGTGAATTCTTTTTCTTTTAACAGTATCTTGTAGCTGTCGGTGATGGAGCCTGCGGTCACGAACAGGAATACCGCAAAGGCTATCATTGCAAGAAGCACGCATACCATGTAAAGGATCACAAATCCGGGCGCGGCCATTACGGAGCAAAGTACCAGGGGCACGGGAGAAAGGATGCAAAGAAGCACGCCTGCCACAATTAGTTTTGTGTAAAACTCTGCGGTCTTTGACTGTTTTTCACGCACCATTCCGTCCACGCCGTAAGCAGTTTCAAATTCTTCTTTCTGAAGATAATCGAACTTTCCGATCCTGCCGCCGTAAACTATGAACATAAATACCGCTGCCGCAATGCAGGCAAACAAAGCCGCAAGTCCCAATGTAACGCTTGCAGTTTCACCGATAAAACCGGCGCCCGCGAAGCCGAGAAGGAAAATGAGGAATAAAGGGGACAGCACGCAAAGCATTACTCCCAAAGCAACTCTGGGAGAATTCTGTCTTACAGTATCCAGGTAATCATTTGCTTCTTCTATGGAAACCTTTCTTACATTGTAGTCTCTGTCTTCGGAATAACCGGAGCCCTCAACGGGTGAACCCTCGATCTCATCCTTTAATAAGTAATCCGTGGTGACGTTGAAAAGCTCCGCCATCTTGAGTATTTTCTGGAGGTCCGGAATGGCCTGAGCCCCCTCCCACTTGGAAACGGACTGTCTGGAAACCGAAAGCTTCTCTGCCAGCTCCTCCTGTGACCATCCGCATCTCTTTCTTTCATTGATAATCTTGTCTGCAAGTATCATGTCTTATTCCTTTCTGAAGTTTGTCTTCGCTGCTTCGGATCGTCCGCAGACGTTTCGAAGGAAAATGGTTGATCGTTGTCGCTTAAGCTGTTTACAATTTACCATTTCAAGCGGTTGCAGACCATAAAGTTGCCCCGTCAGTTTGTCAACCGGCAGTTTACATTTGCTTTATTTTCGCGCTATTTTTGAGGTGACACGCGTGTCACACGGTTGCATTGCACTTTTCTATGATTATAGCATCCCACACTGTTCTCCACCAACTGTTTTGTCTTAAATGCTTCCTCTTTCATGCAGGATCCGGGTTCGAAAGCTGCTTTTTCTTTTTCGCATCAAAAAAGGGGCCCTTGCCGGGCCCCGGATCAGCACAACCCCTCTATCAGGTTATCGCCGTATTCTATTTTGTTTCTTTTAAGGAAATCCTCAAAGCCCGGAAAATCCTTCGGCTGTTTCAACAATTCTGCCTTGTGGGCATCACAGCCGATGATGAACTTTGCCCCCATTTCGCTTGCCAGGGAAAAGAACCTGTCACTGGGATACTGACGCTTATCCACAAAACCGTAGATATTTACCTCCAGCGGAAAATCCTGTTCTATGGACGCTTTGATCAGGCGCTCCATGTGCTTTTTATATATATCATCGGATCCCACGAAATTGATGAGATCCGGGTGGGCCAGATATATAAACCGGCCTGTTTTCATGCCGGCTATGCAGGTATCGACATAAAGCTTCAGATCCTCTTCCCTGTCGGTCTTAAAGCCCACATAGATACCGTCATCCTCGCTGGGTACGTGGTGCTGCCCAAGGATCATGTAATCGATAGGGTATTTTTCCAGTTCTTTCATAAGAGGCTCAAAATAGCCCTTATAGCACTCCACCTCAAAGCCTATGTAGATCTTGATCCTGTCCTTATATTCTTCCCTGAGCTTCGTTAGTGTCCCGATATAATCGGGGATCTCGCTCATGTCCATGCGGATCCCGGAAACAAATCCGTTCTTATAGGGCTGGGGTACATGGTCCGAGAAACCAAGTACCTTAAAGCCGTTAGCGATGGCTGCTTCGATGTATTCTCTTTCGGTCCCGACGGCGTGTTTGCAGCGAACGGTGTGAGTGTGATAATTTGCTAACATTTTGACCTATCCTTTAACTGCTCCGGCGGTCATACCCGATATAAAGAATCTGTTGAATGCAATATAGATGATTATCATGGGGATCAGCGAAATGGCTGTACCCGCAAGCATCAGATTCCAGGCGGATGCGGCGGCTCCCGAAGATTTAAGGTGCATAACACCTACAACCAGGGGCATACGCTTCGGATCCGTCATGGTAAATACCATGGGGAGCATATAATCGTTCCAGGCACTTCTGAAAGCAAGGATGGCTACCGTAGCGATCAGGGGCTTGCACAGAGGGAAGATGATCCGTCTGTAGATCCCTATGAAGGAGCAGCCGTCTATCTTGGCCGCCTCATCGATCTCTTTGGGTATTGCGGTTATATAACCCCTTGCTATAAACAGGTTTGTGACATTCATGCCGAATACGCGGATTATGATAACACCCCAGAGAGATTTGTTCAAGTGCACCGCCTTCATTATCATGAGCAGGGGGTACAGTGTCAGGGTTCCAAGGGATACAAACATGGAAGATATCATGAAATAGAATATTAATTCCTTCCCCTTGAATTTACCTCTGGAAAAAGCATAACCGCAGACCGTACTGGACATTATGGCACCCAGCACGCAAAAGACCGCAAGAAACACGCTGTTTTTCGTATATGTGGAAAAATCCGCCATCTTCCAGGCTTTTACGTAGTTTTCCACCACAAAGGTCTTGGGGATCAGAGTGTTGCCGGTGGTGAGGATCTCCATGTTGCTCTTAAAGGACGACATGAAGGTGAAGAACACCGGAAAGAAACTGATGACAAAGAAAACTGCCAGGAACAGATATACCGCGGAGTTACCGAATATTCTTTTGAACTTGCCCATTTTCGTATCCTCCTATGCCTCGTATTCCTTGAGTTTCTTTGTGATCTTAAGATAAACAAAGGTCACAAGAGCAAGGAAGATCGCCGTTATCAACGCCATGGAAGAAGCATAACCGATCTCGATGTTTCTTCCCGACTTTCCGAAGAACGACTTGTATATATAGGTCATCACAACTTCCGTAGAGCCACCGGGCTGGCCGTTGGTAAGGGATATTACCAGATCGCAGACCTTAAGGCTTCCCACGATGGCCATCAGGAGAATGGACTGGAAGATTGGAGCTATCATGGGAAGAGTGATCTTAAAGAAACGCTTAAGTCCCGTGGCTCCGTCTATGCTGGCACAGTCGTAGATCTCCTGGGGGATACTCTGTAATGCCATTAAAAAGAAGATCATATTGATCCCGTAATTCTGCCAGACAGAGGCGATTCCCAGGATCAGCATGGCTTTCCACTTGGTGTCAAAGAAATTGATGGGCTTTGTGATAAGACCCACAGTCTGAAGGATCCCGTTGATCATTCCGTTGAAGGGCGAAAACAGGAGTGAGAATATCAGTCCGATTATGGCCGCGGAAATGATGGTGGGCATAAATAACGTGACTCTGAAGAATCCGAGTCCTTTGACTTTTTTATTGAGCAATACTGCCAAAAGAAGGGCCAACGGTATCTCCACCGCCAGTTTTCCCACTGCAAGTATTACCGTATTTGCCAGGGATTGCCAGAAGTCAGGGTCTCTTTGAAAGACCCTGACAAAATTGGCCAATCCCGTGTAATTTGCTTTACCGAACCCGGAATAATCGGTAAAAGCATACCTCAGGATGTAAATGATCGGGACATAGCTGAACAATATAAATCCGATCAAAAAGGGGAGGATCATCATTATGGCCTGAAAATTATCGCTTTTGATCAGGCTTCTTTTGTGTTTCATGCCGTGTCCCTCCGAAATGTTTATCTTTTTACGTTGTAGCTTGAAGGCGCTACATAAGCCTTGTATACTTCGGGATCAAGACCTGCAAGACCTGCGTTCAGACGGTCGTCAAGGTCCTTAAGAACTGTTGCCGCATCCTCGGTGAAACCGCCGGAAAGAAGCTTTGCAAGTGTTTCTCTTGCGGAAAGTCCTTCGTATTTGATAACGCCCTTGGGATCGGACATTCTGATGATCATCTTGTTGTCCTTAAAGGTGGAGAATTCCTTCCAGCCCTTTACGGAAGATTCATTGGCCATGGATACTACTTCGCTCTTGTAAGGAACGTACATACCTGCTTCGTACATGGGAACAAGGTTTTCATCGGCATAGAAGAACTCAAGTACTTTTGCTACCTTGGAAGGATCCTTGGATTCGGTTGCTTTCTTTGCAACTGCAAGGATGTTCACGGCACGGACCATTTCTTTGTACTCATAACCGGTGCTCTTGATAGCGGGGGGATCGCATACTACCCAGTTGCATACTGCAGGGAACTGATCCGTGTATACCGCTACGTCAAAAGAAGCTGCCATAACGATACCAACACGTCCTGCGGAGAACTGTGCTCTTGCGGTATCCGCATCCATGTTTTCGTATCCGGGGAACACACTGCCGTCTTTGATCATACCGAGGATGTTGTTGATGATGGGAAGGCCGTCAGAATATCTGTATTTACCCGATACCGCATCATATCCGAAATGTCCGAGAGAAGCTGCGGATACGCTGTAAATGTAGTGGTCAAGTGTCCATCCGCTCTGGGTAGCTAAGAAATAACCGTAAGCTTCGCCGTTGCTAGCTTCGGTGATCTTCTTCGCGTCTTCTCTTACTTCGTCCCAGGTCTTGGGAGGCTCTGCAATACCTGCCTTGTCAAAGAGGTCCTTGTTTATGATCATCTTGTAGGATTCAAGGCTGAAGGGAAGGGAATATACCTTGTCGTTGAATACCTGGTCACCTACGATAAGCTCTGCTCTGTCGTACTTGTTAAGCAGGGATTCGCTGCCGGGAAGATCCTCGATGGGTACCGCATAGCCTGCCTGTACATACTGGGCAAAGGTGTTGGAGGAAGGGCTGAAAAGGTCGGGACCGTCATTGGCCATCAATGCTACGTTGATAACGTCGGCATAATCGGTGCCGTATACGGTGTACTCGATCTTGATACCTTCTTCTTTACCTATGGTGTTGTTAAACTCTTCAACCTGCGCATCTCTTATGGACTGTGAATGCGCGCTGTCGCACCAGACTCTTACCACCTGAGTCTCTACAGGCTCGGTCTTTTCCTGAGTCTTTTCTTCGGTGGAAGCCTTGGTCTCTGTCTTCTGGGATGCACTTGCGGATGTTTTCTCGCTTTGGCCGGAACCGCAGGCTGCCAAAGAAAGAGTCATTGCAAGAGCCATCAGAACTGCTGTGATTTTTCTTTTCATGTTAACCTCCCTTTTGGGGCTTTCGCCCTTTTATTTTGCTGCACCTTAATGATATATTTCCTTTAATACAAAAAACAGTCAGAAAAACCTTCCACAAAATCCGGGATTATCCCCCTGTTTTTCTTTCGAAATTTTACGAAAGGATGATATTATTTCCATCTTCTAAACTATTTTCCGAAAGAGTATAATGGTTTGGGGGATATTTAAGCGAAAGGCGGTGAGGCACAAATGGCAATAAGCGTTGTTTTGTTGATGATATCCGCCTGTGTGCTTCTTTTTCTTATTCCCCGTTCCCGCTACGGTCTTCCCATGTTTTTTATGATCATCGGAGTTATCCTGACCACACTTTCCGTGCTTTTTCAATATTACAGCTTCGGAAGCTACGTGCCCCCGGCATTTCTGCCCTTCCGTTCCCTCGATCTGCTGCTCCACAGATTTTTGGGGCAGAGCATCCGGCTTCCCATGCCCTACATGCAGACCCTTCGAAACCTGGGAGTGGTCATATATCTTATGGGTATCGCAGCCCTCACGGACATTATCCACAGTAACCTGATGGTACCCCACAGAGAATCGGAACGCACACGCCTGATAGTGTCCCGTGTAAGCCTGGCACTTCTTTGCATCCTGTATCTTTTCTTTTACCGGTCCAAAAGCGCCCTGCGGATCTACCTTATGAACATCGGTCACACCGGATTTCCGGGAGTGTTTCTCTTCTTTCACCAGATCATCAGCATACTGGTGGGAATATACATGTTCTATCCCCTGGTGCTCTTTATCTATAATATCTGTAAAAAGAACGTGACCTGCTTTACCAGCACCAAGATCATCCTTATCTTAAGTACCCTGGTCACCAACATATACTTTTACTATTTTATCTTCATCAGTATTTTCAGGAACGACCCGGGTGAGGCCCTAAGATCGGGCTTTTGGTTCTTTAACAAGACTACCAAGATACCTGCGCTTTACATAAGCGTGTATCCCCTGTTCGCCCTTATCATGCTCATCTTTATCATCGTGAACATAAACGGTTTCTTCGCGGTGGACCTGGTGTCCTACTCCCAGAACAGGATCCTGAAAAAACAGATCGATGACATGAACTACAACTTAAAGGACGTGTTCCATTCGGAAAAGAACCTGATGTTTTCCATCAACATCCTGGCCAACGAGATAAAGAACGACTTCGGTTCCGCCGAGAGCAAAGAAAAGCTGGATCGCATCATCAATATCTCCAATGAGCAGATGAGCGCCCTTTCCAAGTCCCTTGATTCCATCAAGCAGCTGCACATCCGGCCCGATGCGGTGGATCTTCGAACCCTTACAGACAGCGCCGTAAACAATGCCGCCATCCCCGAGGATATCACGGTCATCAGGAAATACTGCGATTATCCCGCTCTTTGCACCATCGACCAGTACCAGACGGGGCATGCCCTTTCAAACTTAATAAACAACTCCGTGGATTCACTTATGATGTCAGATTCGGAAGAAAAACAGCTGGAGATAACCATAGAAGCCAGTCGCGAGTGGATCTACTGGTCCATCCGGGACAATGGCCTCGGCATCAGAAAGAAAGACGTTCGAAAGCTCCTGATGCCCTTTGTTTCCACCAAGTCAAAGAAAGCAAACTGGGGCATAGGACTTCCTTTTGCTTTTAAAGTCATAGACATGCAATTAGGACAGATGAAAATATCCGGCAGCACCAATCCGCCCCACAGATATGCGCTTGTAGAGATTCTTTTACCGAGGAGAAAGAAAGGAAATGGAAAAGATTAAGATCCTTATCGCCGATGACAACAAGGAGATCAGAGATTATTTTGCCAATATACTGACCCATGAATCTGATATGGAGGTGCTTGGCGTGGTGTCTTCCGGCATGGAGGCCGTGAATTTTGTAAACACTGCGGAGCCCGACATTATCCTTATGGACATCCAGATGGAAACAAGGACCGCAGGTATAGACTCTACCAAGGTTATACTTAATTCCCACCCGGCTGTGAAGGTTATTATACTTACCATACTTGAGGATGACGACCTGCTTTTTCAGGCTTACTGCGCCGGTGTCATGGATTATATCATCAAGACAGACTCCATCACCCAGGTGCTTAATTCCATCCGTGAAGTATACAAGAATCAGCTTATCCTGCGACCTCAATATGCGGGCAAGATCATAGATGAATTAAGTCACATCAAGGAACAGCAGAAGAGCCTCTTTATGTTCATGAACATACTGACCAAGCTTTCAAACTCCGAATTCGAGATCTTAAAAAGCCTCTACACCGGCATGAACTACAAGCAGATCTCCGAGTCCCGGTACGTATCCACCGTCACCATCAAGAGCCAGATCCACAGTATCTTAAAGAAATTTGAGATGCGAAGCATCAAGGAAGTCATACATGAGCTTAAACTAATCGGGTTTGAACAGATCATAGACAGTACGAGAGAGTGAAGATCAAACCGCTTTTATTCATGTGCTCCTTACAGTTTCATTAAAACAGCACAAAAGACCCTGCCGTGACGTATCACAGCAGGGTCTTTGATTCACTTGGAATTTGCCCGGAACCGTATCTTACTTGAAAGGATTCTCGGTAGGATAAGGTAAGGAAGCGGGCTGGTTGTAGTTAAGGTCCTCAAGGGGCACTCCGATGTACTTGAATACTTCGAAGAGAGCCTTGCCGTAGTGACCGAATGCAACGGCACCGTGGTGAGGGAAGTTCTTCTGGATAAGCACGTGACGATAGAAACGTCCCATTTCCTTGATGGCGAATACACCGATACCGCCGAAGGACTGTGTGCGAACATCAAGAACTTCGCCTTCTGCAAGGTAAGCTCTGAGCTTGTTGTCAGCGGTAGACTGCAGTCTGAAGAAGGTGATGTTGCCGGGAGCGATATCGCCTTCGAGAGTTCCGTTGGTAACCTCGATGGGAAGGTTGCTTGCCATGATCTTCTGGTACTTCATCTCGCAGAA
>JAEEGL011361420.1_pt1 | contig 12796 bp, 8 predicted proteins | sample 9134231 | NCBI WGS metagenome assembly JAEEGL01 (sample SAMN16246548, study PRJNA631951) | gut metagenome | biome: gut microbiome; feature: rumen; material: fiber-attached | host: Bos | place: Iran: Karaj | collected 2018-10
ATCAATGAAAGCCCTATCCCCACTGGTTCTTTTTCTAGTTCTATTCCTAGGCGTAAGCATCGTTTCTGGCGACTTTTATAAGGTCCCAGTAACCGTGGCTTTCCTGGTCAGCTCTGTTTACGCCATCGCGCTTAGTTCTGGAAACATAAACGACCGCATCAAACGATATTCTGAAGGAGCAGGAAGCCCCATTGTCCTACTTATGGTATGGATCTACATCCTAGCTGGTGCTTTTGCTGCCTCTGCCAAAGCCATGGGTGCAGTTGATGCCACTGTGAACCTCACCCTCCAGCTTCTGCCTGCCAGCCTCCTCCTTCCGGGCATCTTCCTGGCAGCATGTTTCATCTCACTGGCCATCGGCACAAGTGTAGGTACTATCGTGGCTCTCACCCCAGTTGCAGTAGGCATCGCCCAAGAAAGCGGAATCGCTCTTCCTCTTATGGTGGCCATAGTCGTCGGTGGCGCCTATTTTGGCGACAACCTTTCCTTCATATCCGACACCACTATTGCGGCTACGCAATCACAAGGCTGTCGTATGGGCGACAAATTCCGCGTCAACCTGCGTCTTGTTCTTCCTCTTGCTTTGCTGATGGTAGCTGTCTATTACTTCATTGGACGCGACATCGTTGTACCTCAGCATATTCCCGACGTCAGTTGGTGGAAAGTGCTGCCCTATCTAGCCGTCATCATCATAGCCATCCTCGGTCTGAACGTGATGATCGTATTGCTCCTAGGACTCCTGCTTACCGCTGTGATTGGCACAATTGATGGTAGTTACGACTTCTTTGGATGGATGGGGTCCCTTGGTATCGGCATCAATAGTATGGGCGAAATTATCATCATGGCGATGTTGGCGGCAGGTATGCTCGAAATGATACGGTCGATGGGTGGAATCGATTACCTCATCGACAAACTCACCAAGGGTATCAATGGTCGTCGTGGGGCTGAGACAGCCATCTCCAGTCTTGTATGTCTAGTCGATGTATGCACAGCCAACAACACAGTCTCCATCATCACCACTGGCCCCATCGCACAGCGCATTGCAAAACAGTACCACATCGACCCACGCCGTTCGGCATCTCTCCTCGACACTGCCAGCTGCTTTACCCAAGGTCTCATCCCTTATTCTGCCCAGCTGCTGACCGCTGCTGGTCTCGTCGAAGCTACATCCGGTCATCCTCTTAATCCAATGCTTGTTGTCCCATATCTTTACTATCCAATGGGGCTGGGCGTCGTTATACTAATTTCTATTATCTTCCAACCACGTTTTTTAATCAAGAAATGAAAGAATACACTTACACCCTGCAGTTGAAGACGCGCGACTACGAATGTGACATCCAGGGAGTTGTCAACAACGCCAACTACCAACACTATCTCGAGGTCACTCGTCACGAGTTTATTCAAAGTGTCGGCATCAGTTTCGAAGACCTTCATCGCCAAGGCATCGACGTTATGGTAAGCCGTGTCACCATCAACTATCGTGCACCTCTCCGTGGTGGACAAGAGTTCCTTTCCTGCCTCAACATCTACCGCAAAGGCGTTCGTTACATTTTCGAACAGGATATCTACCGAAAGTCCGATAGTGTCCAGTGCATCAAAGCCCAAGTCGATTGCGTTTGCGTCGTCAACGGGTCCCTCACCCGAGGTGACGAAATATACCCCACTTTCGCTCCCTATCTCACTACCCAATAAACACCCCTTTTTCACCCCCAGCGTCCCCGTCGCTGCCATATTTGGTCGCCTCCTCTGTCTTGTCGCACTTCTCAAAGCTTCCTCGTCGCGGCCGTCTTTGACCGCTCTAATCGTCCCAGTCGCAGCCATCTCTGGCTGCCATTACCCTGTCAAAAGCATGCACCCCCTCATTCCTCTTCTCGTCCTTAACGCCATCCGTGGCGTAGGCTCCATCCGAGCACGCCACCTCATCGATGCCTTCGGTTCTGCCGAAGATGTCCTCGATGCCGACCCAGCCCTTCTCCTCCAAGCTGGTGCTGTTGGACAAATGGTTCTCGATGGCCGTAAGGACACACGTCTCTTCGACGATGCCCAGCGTGAACTCGACTTTATTGAAGCACACCACATTCAAACGCTTGTTTATGGCCAAGAGGGATACCCCAAACGCCTCCTCAATTGCCCCGATGCCCCTACCGTTCTCTTCAAACTCGGTGACATCGACCTCGAGACCAAACACGTCATCAGCATTGTTGGAACACGCCAATGTACACAATACGGTCGCGACCTTGTCCATCGTTTTGTAAAAGAATTACACGATGCTCTTCCTGACGTCATTATCATCAGCGGCCTTGCCCTCGGCATCGATGTGGAGTCTCACAAAGCCGCTCTAGAAAATGGCATTCCAACACTCGGCGTGGTAGCGCACGGCCTTGACCGTATCTACCCTTACAATCACCGAGGCATTGCCAAGCAGATGATCCAACAAGGCGGCGGTTTACTCACCGAATATGTTACAAGCGCTCCTTTCGAACGCGGAAACTTCCTTGCTCGCAATCGCATCATCGCTGGTCTCGCCGATGCTATCCTAGTGGCAGAAAGTAAAGAGAAAGGTGGCTCCCTCGTCACCGCATCAATTGCGCTCGACTATGGTCGCGACGTCTTCGCTTTCCCCGGTCGTATCACCGACGATCGCAGCAATGGCTGTAACCGCCTCATCCGTCTCAACCGGGCAGGACTCATCACCTCAGTCCAAGATCTTCTCTATGCCATGAATTGGCAGTCCGCTAGCCAACCCACTGCCATCCAGCAAACCCTCAATTTCGAAGAGGACCACGTCTCTCCCCTCGGACACCAAATTCTCGACATCCTTCGCGACCGCGGTGATCTCCGCCTCTCTCAACTCGCCGACATCCTCCCAGACACAGAACGAACAGCCCTCCTCGAAGAGCTGCTCGATCTCGAAATGTCCGATAAAATACGTAATACCCCTGGAGGCATCTATCAATTGCGCTAACCTTCAAATGACCCGTTGCAGCCGTAAATGGCTATACAATATCAACGAAAGCGGCCGTCCTTGGCCGCTTTTCTTTTGTTATAGCCGCTGCCAAGTTTGGCTGCCAGGTTCTTGTAACAGCCACCCATAGCTTCCCTCAGAATCGCACCTTCAAGCCGACGAAGCCCGTCATTCCTAATCCCTGCGTGAAGTCATTAGTGACAAAGGGATCACCCGACAAGAAAGTCGTCTTCTCCTCAGCGAAAGCCGACAACCAAGGCAAAATCTTCACCTCTAGCTGTGCACCGCCTTCCATACCCACATATGTATGAGCGTGCCAAAACGACTCATCGCCAAGTTCCTGATGGACAGCCATGTTATACCCCGCAAACAAGTAAACATTCAGTCTTCGCTGAGGATCATTGCCCAGGAACGCATTCCTGATATTCATCATATAATCCAAACAGAACAAGTTCAGATACGTTTTCTTGAAAAAAACAATATTGTGAGAGTCGACGTGCGAATAAGAATAGTCCAAACGAACGCCATGTACATCATTGAAGTCATAGCCCAATGATGCCCTCACGAGGCTATTACGCATATCCCAGGCACCCCAGCTTCCTGCAAGCCAAAAGCCTTTCCACCACCTAGGTGTACGTCGATGACTACTCATTCGTCCAACAAGATTCTGATGCACACCAGCAAAAGCCATCATCTGCAGGTGATCGTCATCCACGTCAATCATTTGCCAACGTCCTTGCAGCACAAGCCACGTCTGGCCAAACAGTCGCCTGCGCACCTGCGTATGCATCGTAGGCTCAATGTATCGTTCAAGATTAAGACCAGGCACGTGGTTCCACATTTCAACACGTCCGCCTTCAATGCCACCGCCTACAGTCCATGCCCAGCCTTTCTCTTCTGCCTTATGCCAGACGAAACGAAGCGGATCGAAAGTTAATTCAGCCCTATATCCATAAACCTGTTCCGAATGATTCGACCGTTGTGTCAGGTCCAAACGTTCTCCAAAAGCTCCAACCTGCACAGCCAATAGACTATTGAGTCGCATACCCAGATTCATTTCAAGATCGCCTTGATACAGCTTCAGCTTACCCAACTCATGTTCTCCATCGCGTAATTGTGTACCGCCTAAAAACTCCACATACCAACGATGCAAACTGTTGTTACGGTTCACTTTCATACCATGACCAAGGAAAAACAATCCGCCTACACCCGAAATCCATCGTCCAGTCTTCACCATACTGCGTCCAAAGGCTTTTGCACCATTGGCAACAGCCGTGCCATAACCACCTTCACGCAATGGTCCAGTCAAACGTGTGACAACTCCTACCTGAACGGCCAGTCCATCATCCACGATGTTGCCAAGTTCCCAATATCCGTCGTACAAGGGAGATACCGCCTTGTATTGTGGCTCCACATAAAGGCTCACCCAAGGCGACAACGTATGACGCAACTGTAGACCAACTTGTCCACCATAGAACCGACGGTAATCACCTTCATATTTCGCCATACCGCCCAGCAGACCAACTGTTGCTAGCCATTCGAAACGACGTTTTGGATCATATCCTCTCCAATAGTTCGAGAGGTTCCACTGATAGTCGGCCATCAACTCCATTCGGTCATGATTATAAGCGAAACCTAGACGTAAGGCATTGCTCTTGTTGAAATCTTTGGTCAAAGCCAATCCAAAACCACTTGTCTCAATACCCTCATAATCAAACTGGAAATTGATGACCTTCGGATACCAATAAGTCGAAACACTAAGTCCTTTCCACCAGTGATCTAACACAAACGGCACCTTATCCGGATAACGATAGTTACCCGACATCATATAGTCAGTCACGCGGAAGGGTGCTACAGTCATAGTCTGCACATCGTTCCTAGCGTTATTTACCGCCGACTGTGTTTGGCGGGCAAAAGCAGCCACGTCTGACAGCAGCCAGAGTAGCAATAGCCCCATCAGGCCATGCCAATGGTTCCCAACAAAGCTATTCCTCCTCATGTGTCCTTAATTTTATATATTGTTCCACAGCCTCCAGATAGAGGTCCATTCCTTCACGTAAAGCCTTCGCATCACGGTAGATGCCACGCACATAGCTGTCGCCCTGCAGACGTTCTACAAACGGAGGTTCGCCCTCTTTTGCAAGAAGCTTCGACAATGCCATGACTGCACGGTCGTAATGTTCATCTCGATTATTGAAGAGTCCAGCCTCCGAACCCCATGCTTCAGTCAACGCACTGAAGTAGAGTGCAGCGGGCTGGTCATTCATTTGTCGCTGCAGCGAAGTCAGGCTGTCAGAACACTGTTGCAGTAGATTGATGGCTTCACTGTTGGCTGCAAGGTCAATCAGTTCTCCATCGACAGCCTGATAGGCTTGCGCCATATTCACTACATAGAAGTTGCAAACGTTCGTGTTCCTGATCATCTCGGCATTCTCATCGTCAAGCACGAATCGTCCGCTTTGACTATTGAGCAGCAGTTCGAGCAGTTCCGGTCGATACGTATTATGGAATGCATTCGATATCGTAGGTGTATTATCCAGAATGTCCACCAGTTCATGCGCCTCTTCAAGTGCTTCAGGTGTCCCTATGCCGCTCAGCATCAATATCTGGTTGTAGAGCACTACATCGAGGTTGATGAACTTAACAGGAGTGTCTGGATCATTTTCCATATAGCAGGGCACATTGCCCTGATAATACTGCATGTTGATGAATGGTGCCAGTATCGAGCTGTCGTAATTGCCTTCGGAAATGGCCTCGGTAGCCAAAAGGTTGGCAGCGTATGGTAATACCAAGCCAAAACTGTCTTTCGGACGCATGTCACGTCCATAGCGTCTTACGTCCGTAGCCTTGAGCGTAAGAAGTCTCTGAGCCAATTCGAGCTTCTCTTCATAAGTCAATCGATCCGAACGAAGCAGCACGTAGAAATAATACGATGGCCAGCGCGAGGCATCTGATCCTGAGAAGTAGAAATTCAGGATCTTCTCGCTTGGCGTCTCGCGCAATGCCTTGTAGGCATATGTCACTTGTGCTAGTCGAAGTTTCTCCAGCGCCTCAGCAATGATTGGGTCAGTGCCATTGGAGTAGCCAAGACGCTTCTGCTGCTGCGCAGTGTTCTCAGGGTTGTCATCACCCACCACTTCGCGGATATGTTCAGCAGTACTATGGAACTCGGGATGTATCTCGTCAATCAAGTCGGCAACTGCGCTCCATGGAGCCACCGAGTCTTTGATAATATCAAAACGAGCATAACGAAGGTCTTCTCCGCCGAACTGACGCAGTTTGTCAATGATGGCCTCACTACGTCCGTGTGATATACGACGGTTCGCAATACGATGGCCCTCAGGTGACGACACGCCCACAATGGCAACGCGTTGGATGGTATTCTCAATCTCGCCATGGGTAATCTCGTATGCCTTAGCTACCAAACTATCCAACTGCTGCTGGTTATTGCCGCGCGACAAGTCTATCTTGGTGCTATTCTGGTCAAAACTGAGCGACAACTGATAGCTCACGTCCTGGACTTCACCTCGTTCTCGTGGACGGAAGGTGACCACCTCGTCGGTGCCCGAATGTCGACGTGGGGGACAATCGAAGTCTGCAGGATGCGCCGATACCGAAAGGAACTGCAGCGGCATCTGTCGTTCGCAGTCGCATTCTTCGGTATGCGTAGTGTCAGCATGGACGAAATCTTGCAGATAGTTCACATGACGCATCTGGTAGAAACGGTTTTTGTCGGGCATCTGCCAACGGAAATGGAGCACGGTGTCCTTACCATAAGGAACCAATTGCAAAGGCATCCTGTACCGACTTGTATCGCCTTCCTGGCGATGTTCAATCTTCACACGTTGTACATCTTGCCGTAAAGGATAGATATCCATCTGGTTGATGTGGCGTATGTATCCGTCCACTAGTTCTGACTCGCTAGAGATGGCACGTTTGTCGGCCATCTTGTGCCCCCGTTGGATATATTCCTCAAAGCGATGGTACAACTCAGTCCGGGTGCTGATAGTATAAGCCACGGTAGTGTCATTCTCTGCTACTGTTAGGGGTAGTTCAGGAGCCTCTTGTCGCAATTCGTTGCGTAGGCTGTCGAAACTTGGATAGCGCAACAAAAGCTTCCATAAAGGTCGAGGCACCAGATATGTGGTTGTATCCGACTCCACTTCTCGATATTCAATCCAGCTTCCCATCTGGTCAAAGATGTCCTGTGTACGCTTGCGGAAATATTCCATCGTGTCACGCATCAGGTCGTCGCGCATCTGACGTTGCTTGGTCGTTTGGAAGCGATATCCCGAGAAGACCATCGGCTCCAGGATATATGCGGTATCAAGTGCCTTACCATGATGATCCATCAGTTTCTGATTCAGTTGCTGTGCTGCAGCATCTCCTTTTAATCGTGCATCGAGTCGGTCAAAGTCCTCGCCGAAGATACAGGCTTCGACAATTCGTTCCACCACAAGGCGTCTGTCTGTTGGGCCTCGGAAATTGAAATGTTCGTCGAAGGTCAACCACGAACCGCTGCTTTGTGCCTGATTACGCTTCTTACGGAAGGTGGTTACACGTTGTACCTTATTCACGTTCTCAAGCACAGTGCGATTCTTATAATAGAGTGGACAGTAAGGTTCTTCACCATCGTACTTGGTGACCTTCTCATTGAGTACAACCATCTCAAATCGGCTGCTCTCCATCGGATGCAGCACCAGAGCTACCGAATACACGCCACGTGTATCGCCAGTCTCTCTGCACCAGTAATCCACCAGATAACCATACCTCAGGTAAATGTCTTGGGCAATGGCATTCACATCGGCAAGGTTATAGGTCTCGCCTTGTCGCATCAAGCGCCAACCGCGCTGGCGGTATTCGTTCACAAAGCCCTGAATCAACCTGGTATTGCGGGCAGTATGTTCGTGACTCCAAGCCACAATCGAGTCGGCACAGACCTCGTTGGTGACAAACACCTCCAAATCTGTCCTGTCTCTCAAGTCATGCGACGACGGCATCCACACGCCGTCTTCCGGATCCCAGGCTCGGCCTACCTCGTCGGTAAGGTTCTTGCCATCGGCATCTAGTATCACCATAGGCAAGGCTTCGTATTGAGCACGTGCCACTCCTCCTACCCACAGCAGAAGTGCGACGAGCGCCATCCGAATGCGCCATTCTCGATGATGTAAAAAATTAGAAAACATACGAAAGATTAGCACCGAAATTAGTAGGTACGAACTTATGATGTTGATTGGGGTCTGCATAAAGCAAATAGCCGGCGCCCATCACGACATCTACATTCCAATGTCGGTTGATCATCCAGCCATATCCGCTCACAAAGCCTGCGGTCAAGGCGGTGTGTCTTTGCACGCTGCTATCCTCACCATCCTTCCGATAGTGATACAAACCAAACTGTGGCCCGAAGAAGAAGTCCTGGAACAACTTCCGTTTGAACCAGAAACGATAGTCAAGTTGTATGCCCGACCCATTCACTTTCTTGACCCAGCTGTCACCCATCGTCACCACACCCGTGACACCAATGCTCTGATAGTCATTCACAGCCAGGTCCATGCCTACATTGGCGCACTTCGCAGCCCACATCACAAGGTTACTGTGAACCACAACAGTCTGCGCCAGCGCACACTGTTCCCGACCTACACACAGCAGCATCGTCAGCATCGTCACTATTCTAATTGTTCTTCTCATTTCAGTCATAATGTCCTTGTTGTAGCCAAGTTTGGCAGCTCAGCATTCCCGTCAGCAGCTATTATGGTCCGCTCTGTTTTCCCGTCGGCAGCCGTCCTTGGCAGCTCAGCATTCCCGTCGGCAGCCGTTACGGTCCGCTCAGTGTTCCCGTCAGCAGCCGTCCTTGGCAGCTCAGCATTCCCGTCGGCAGCCGTTACGGTCCGCTCAGTGTTCCCGTCAGCAGCCGTCCTTGGCTGCCTCTTGCCCCGTCCAGTTTGGCGCGATGTCATCGCGCCCACGTGTCTCGAGCAGCAGCCATCTATGGCTGCCCAGCACCCTGCGGCTTCTTTATCCTATAAGCCACATTAGCCGTAGCCACCCTGGGCCGTCCATCCATATATAGCAGTCTGTACTTGAACTGCAACACCGTCCAGACGGTGCCCTCAGGCGTGCCATCTTTGGCTTGCAGTTTATGCAGTCCCGTGTAAGCATAGTTCGTCACCCACGCGTCCTCGATCTTCATTTCCTCTAGCGAGGGATCAATCTTGGCTAAGTATTCGCTCACAGCCTGAAGCAGCGCTTCTCGGTCAGCCACCTCTACCTCAGGATTGTCAAACTCGTCTATAGCATTAGCCTTATACTTGCCTTCCAACAGAGGTCCGTGGGCATCCAGGTCGTATTTAGAATTCCAAGTTGCACGTCGTGCGTCCACTCCCATCGTAAGTGCCTCCAACAAACGTGTTCCCTGTTTCATTCCAATCGAATCTTCCACAACAAATATGAACTGTAGTGGCTGCAAAGCCGGTCCATATGTCGTTGTACCTACGTTGCGTCCATAGCGAATGCTGTCGGGTAATTCAATTTGGTCCTCCGTGAAACCGGTCATACCTCCACGATCAAGTGCTGCAATCACATCATCCACGGTCACAGCCTTTTCCTTGCCGTTCAGCCACGGACGCTCTACATAGAAAGTCTCCTTGTTATATACGCCAAAGAATCTGTCGTACATCTCTTGCTCACGATTATCGATATCTGGCAAGATGTTGAAGCGAGTCACCAGCGAATCGAACGACTCAAATACCTGCGGATGGAACTTCAAACCGATGGCATACGTTCCTCTTTTGTTCATATCTTCAACCGTAATTGGCTGAAAATCGCCATCCTTGCGATAATAAAGTCCAGTCACCTCTCGTTCCCGCAATTGGCTGTTCTTCCATTGTTCATCAAAGAGTGCCAACACACGTTGCATACTGGCCGATTCCGCCATCGAATCCATGCTGGCCGGTTTGAGCAGCAAAGCCGGCAATCGCTTGCCGTTATCAGTATAGGCGTTGCGCAAAGCCTCGTTGAAGCTGCGTCTGCGTGCCAACGCTTCATCATATCCTTCTATCCGCACACGGAAAGGCATAATGTAAGTAGCTTCGCCTTCCTCACTGTCGTAGTCCTTCGGCAAAAGACTCAGCCTGTACAAAACGTTGTTGTACTCACTCGGCTCCGTGATAGGCAGAGGTGAATTCTCCTTCATCTCTTCTAGCCGTCCAACCACCAGATAAGGGTCGTCGTACTGCTGAGCGAATGCCTTGCGTACCAATTCTATGGTCACTGGCTCCTCCAACAGTGAGTCTCCCGCAGCACTCTTCACACTCAGTGTAACAGGCGCCAAGGTCATCTGTTGAAGCAGCGAATCGATGCGGTTCTGGGCAATCTCGTTCGAAAGGTTATTCCTGACGTATAGCATCTCGTCCGGTTTCCAATACTTGTTAGATATGCTCAATGTACGGAACCCCACAGCAAAATGCAAATCCACAATTCCTTTTTTGTCAAGGTTATAGCCAATGTTGCCACCGCCCGAAAACTCCAGAAAATACCTGTTTCCCCAACTTACGCCCGGGAAGTCATATCCCAGCACCAGTCCGGCATTCGAATGTTTCTTCAAAGTTTGATACTCCAGGTAAGGTCCTACATAATATCGACCCTTATGATACTCAGGATGTTTATACGGACTAAAATGAACGCGATATTGCGCCTGCACACCGAAATTATCGATCACGCTTCCCTTGTAATCACCACGATACAGATTATATTGACTGTCTGCTCCAGTTCTGAACTGCAGTGCAACCGACTGAGTCCACATACGTTGTGGATTGCGTAGGTCTACATCCACACCCAGATTAGGAGCACCCAAGGCCAATTCTGCAAGATCCATCCACCAAGTCAGATACGATGTCCAGCTCAGTCCCGATCTATCCAGACTTACCGACCGATAGGGCGTCTGCCCAAAGGCACACGTCCATCGACCTGCCCACAGCAGCGTCACCATCAGGATCCCTATCGTTATTATCTTTCTCATCTCTTTCTTTTGTGTCTCATTCTCAGCCATCGATGGCAGCCTCTTTCTGTCTCGTCGGCAGCCAGGCTTGGCTGCCATCTGTGTTCCAGTCTGCAGCCATCTATGGCTGTCCTTCGTATCCGTTGCTGCCATGATTGGCCGCCATTCGTCACTTCTCCTTCAGCTCCTCCACCGTCCATATCCGCTGTCGGATACTAAATGGATTTCTCGTCGAGTGCACCTGTCCTGCCAATCCTGTCATAAAAAGATGGCTTTTAAGTGCCGAAAGGATATGTCGTTGTGTCTTTCGATCCACATATCCCTGTCCTGCCTCATAGGCGGCACACCAGAATGCCACCTTATCCGACATCCTGTTACTGGCATTCGAAGCACGTTGCAGGATGCTCGACTTCAGCACATGAGCTTCCTTCATATTGCCCTCGGCAGCAAGTGCCTCATTCACCTTCTGGTAAGCCCTTGCGTAATCATTCTTCTGATAATACTCAACTGCCTCAGCATAGAGGCGCTGTGCACGTTGTTCTGTGTCAAGCCAATCAGCTTGCTGGCGCATCTCGTCTTGCAGTTCGAGGCGTCGTGCTTCAAACGCCGCTATCGATGCATCGGCATTCATCTGTCGGTCGCTCTCTTCGCGCACCAATGCCAAAGCCTGCGTACTATAATAAGTCTGATATTCCTCACGATGCTCCTGCATCATAAACTGATCAGCCACATCGAGCCAACGCAGAATCTCACTATATCTGTTAGCATACTCCTTGCTACGTTCCGGATGGGCAGCATGTTCGCGGTTCAAAGGCACAAACATTCCCTGCACCACAATCACGGGGTCAATCTTGCCCTGTGCCTGGCTAAGAATCTGATGAGCTCTATCAAAGCATCGCTCCATTCCGCTTTCCTCCTTAGAAAGCATCAGCAATTGCTCATTGTTAAGTTGCTCTTCGCTCCAGCTGGCTGTCTCAAGCGTATTGCGATATCTGTAATCCTCTTTGCCAATATTTACAAAACGGTCATGATAGAGTCGTTCCATCTTATTCCAATAACCAGCTCCATCCGGATTCTGCAACAACTGTCGCAAAGCCCTGCGCGTCTGGTTATACAGGTTTGTATTTCGTTGATAACCACTGCTGATAGCCAACGGATAAAGCCTATCCACCACTTGGCGATATTCTCCGTTCTGAAGTGCTTCACTCAGTTCTTCCAGCACGACAACACCTCGATCATCTGTACCCCCATTCTTCTCTGGTCGGGCAGGTACCCAGGGCAGACTCTCCATCTCATGGAACTGTGCAAGTGCATCATCTCCCCAGCCTACCATCAGCAGGCTGATCAAAACCACCACTCTAAAAAAACACCGTTCAATCATCTTGCATATATAATATTTAAAAGGTGTTCCACTCTCGTTTATGTGGCAGCCAAGTTTGGCTGCCCTCATCGTCCCCCGTCTGCAGTTGTGTATGCCGTCCTTGTCAGCAGCCATCTATGGCCGCTCCAGCGTCCCCGTCAGCGGCCGTGCTTGGCCGCTTTTCTCGTTACAGTCGCTTCGTCAATTTTAAGCCGTCTCTCCACGTCTCCACCTGGCCCAGCCAGACGAACATCCACCGTCAAGCTCTGCTTCACGCCCAAGCTTGCAAATTCTTCATCCCCTGGCCATAGCAGATTAGCCTCGCCGGAAAGCACCACGCCACTAGACCCTTCTAGCGCCTCAGCCCTCATCTCTACCGAAGCCATACCCAGCGCCGTCGCATCAACAGCATCTTTAGCCACATCCAAGCGATAGAAGACATTGTTCAAACGTGCAGTATTCGACACATACGTTA
>JAEEGL011480184.1_pt1 | contig 12796 bp, 6 predicted proteins | sample 9134231 | NCBI WGS metagenome assembly JAEEGL01 (sample SAMN16246548, study PRJNA631951) | gut metagenome | biome: gut microbiome; feature: rumen; material: fiber-attached | host: Bos | place: Iran: Karaj | collected 2018-10
AACTGGATAGGTGAGGCATCGGGTCTGTATCAGCTTGCAAATGAGGTCATAGCACCTGCTGCGGATCAGACCATAAGCGACTACAATATCCTTGACGACGGCAATCAGATCGAGACGATATACGATAACGGCTACAGCACTCTCGTAAATTACTCGAAGGGCACTATCATAGCAAACGGCGTGGAATACAAGGTCGCTGACTATATCGGAGGGGAGGGACAGCAGTGAAAAAACTGAATCTTTCATATGAAAAGAAAAAGGGCCTCTATGGCTACGGCTTCATAGGAATATGGTTCATCGGTGCGCTGATGTTCTTCATAATACCCGTGATACAGTCCTTTATCTATGCGTTCTATGACGTTACTCCCGATGTGGGCGCGCTCGTGATGAAGCCTCTGGGCATAGACAACTTCAAGCGTGCGTTCACCATCGACCCGGATTTCCGCGTGAACCTCACATCGGTGCTCGGAGATACGGCATGGCAGACTCCTATCGTACTGATATTCTCGCTGTTCGTTGCGATAATCATCAATCAGGAGTTCAAGGGAAGGACATTTGCAAGAGCGGTATTCTTCCTGCCAGTTATAATCGCGACAGGCCCTGTATATGCGATCATTACAGGTAACCTCAACACATCCGGTACTGCTGAGGCAGAACAGTTCTCGTCCATGTTCTCGGCAAACATGGTGGATGAGCTCCTCGAATTCATAGGTATATACGGATTCAACGACAAGCTGACGGAAATACTGTCCACCATGACATCGGACATACTGAACCTCGTATGGAAGTGCGGTATACAGATAATCGTATTCCTTTCGGCACTGCAGGGCATACCCTCCTCCGCCAAGGAGGCAGCGGGCATCGAAGGCGCTACCGCATGGGAATTCTTCTGGAAGATAACGCTTCCCTACGTTTCCCCCATGATACTCGTAAATCTTGTCTACACGATAATAGATACCTTCGTCGCCACGGACAACAAGGTCATGACACAGGTGCTGCGAATACAGGACGACTGGAAATACGGCCTTTCCGCTGCGATGGCATGGAGCTACTTCATCATAGTTCTCATAGTGGTGGGTATCATATTCGCGATCATGAACAAGATCGTATACTACGATGATTAAGTTAGGAGAAGACTATGGCTGCAACTGAATCAGTTAACAACTCAAATGCGCTCAAGTCTCTCCTTGACAAGGTCAGACCTGAGAAGAAGCCTAAGGAAGTAAAGCGCAGCCGCAAGGAGGAGAAGGAACGCTTCAAGAAGCGCCTTGCAACTCTTACTCCTGCGGAGCAGAAATACCTCAAGCGCAAGCGTTTCATAGACTCTGTATGGCCTGTGGCGCGCGCACTGCTGGTATTCGGACTTTGCTTCGTCATCATCTATCCTCTGATGTATATGGTGGCTACATCATTCCGTCCGAGATCAGAGATGAATGACCCGACTATCATATGGCTGTCAAGATCCTTCACCATGAACAACATCAAGGATGTCATAAAGGCGATGGATTTCTGGAAGACGCTGGGCAACACGCTGTTCATCAACATCGGCTGCTCGATAATACAGGTCATAACCTGTGCGCTTACGGGCTACGGCTTCGGACGCTTCAACTTCAAGGGCAAGAAATTGCTTTTCGGCGTGGTCATCATGATGATACTCATGCCTCCGCAGATCATACTGATCCCTCAGTATATGTTCTTCCGCTATTTCAACCCCCTTGGCATCTATCACATGATAGCACATGACTACATCAACCTCATAAACAATCCTCTCACGATGTATATGCCTGCGCTCACCGCAAACGGCATAAAGGCAGGTCTGTTCATATTCCTGTTCAGACAGTCCTTCAGAGGCCTCCCCAAGGAGCTCGAGGATGCGGCATATCTCGACGGCTGCTCTCCTCTCAAGACATTCGTGAGCGTTATGATACCCAATGCAGGCTCTACCTTCCTCACGGTATTTCTCCTTTCGGTGGTATGGTACTGGAACGACTACTATGTAAGTACGTCCTTCTTCACCAATAACTCCACCATAGCGCTGCAGCTGAAAAACCTGCAGGCATCGCTGACGAGAATAATCTTCGACAACGGTAACGTAAAGGTGAACCCGCGTGAGCTCATAGTATGGCTCGAGGCAGGATGCCTTATCTCGATAACACCTATCCTGATAATGTATATCTTCCTGCAGAAGTACTTCACAGAGGGTATCGCAAGATCCGGTCTTACCGGTATGTAAAAACATAATAACCATCCATACGGCGGAGCGGCATTTGCCGTTCCGCTGTACGATTTGATATCAATGACCAGTAATGCGCAGCCGCCGGCTGCTTGTTCCTGATCACTGATACATACAGCAAACGACAGGACTATACGGTGTTTGCTGTATGCCGAATGCGCACGGCGATCGTCCGTGCCGACACATAACAAGGTGGACATATGAACGATAGACTATACTATACCAAGCCCGCTGAGCAGTGGCATGATGCACTTCCTCTCGGCAACGGGCGCATAGGCGCCATGATATACGGCAGACCCCTCGATGAGCTTATCTCCCTCAATGAGGACAGCATATGGTCGGGCGGCTTCAGGAAGCGTGAGAACCCGAAGGCATATGACAGTCTCCCGGAGATACGCCGTCTTATCCGTGAGGGTCATACCGATGAGGCGCACAAGCTGTGCGAGGATGCCTTCTATGGCATGAACGATCAGCAGAGGCACTATCAGCCTGCCTGCGACCTACACATCACATACGGCAAAGACGGTGAGGTGACTGATCTCAGTCATACTCTTGATCTGTCGCAGGGCGTTGATGAGGTCAGCTTCATTGCAGGCGGCACCGCAGTGCAGAGAAAGGCATTCATCTCATATCCCGCACAGGTAATGGCGGTAAGGCTTTTAGCGGGCGGGGACATGACATACCGTGTGACCCTTGATGGCAGGGATGACAACTACGACAGCATAGAGGCATACAGCGATGATACGCTCATCTTCCGTGTGACCGACGGCATAGCCTATACCTGTGCGGTGACCGCAGTATGCGACAGCGGCAGTGTCAAGGTGTGCGGCACGGGGATTGAGATAGAGTGTGAGAAAGGGACCTTTGCATATCTCTATATAGGCATACAGACCGCATACAGGACTTCAGACCATGCATACAGAGCCGTGTCCGATGTGAAGCGTGCGGTGCGCATGGGCTATGACAGGCTGTATGAACAGCATATATCCGACCACAGCAGCCTTTACGACAGATGCTCCCTTTCGCTTGACAGCGAGGAAAGCAGCCTCCCCACCGATGAAAGGCTCGATATCATCAAAAATGGCGGGAAAGACAAGGGGCTGTACGAGCTTTACTTCAATTTCTCGCGCTATCTCATGATAGCAGGGTCACGTCCCGGTACGCTCCCGCTCAATCTGCAGGGCATATGGAACAAGGATATGTGGCCTGCATGGGGATGCAAATACACCATCAACATCAACACCGAGATGAATTACTGGGGAGCGGAGATCACCAATCTCTCCGAATGTCATGAGCCCCTTTTCGACCATATAGAACGCATGCGCGAGCACGGCAGGGTGACTGCCCGTGAGATGTACGGCTGCAGGGGCACGGTATGCCATCACAACACCGACATATGGGGCGATACCGCACCGCAGGACAGGTGGCTCCCCGCTACGCTGTGGCCTATGGGCATGGCATGGCTGTGCCTGCATATCTACGAGCATTTCCTTTTCACACAGGACAGGGATTTCCTGCGGGAGAAGATAGATACCATGACGGAGGCGGCGGAATTTTTCCTGGACTATCTTATCGAGAACGATGAGGGGTATCTGGTGGTGAGCCCGTCCGTATCTCCGGAGAATACATATATCACGGATGAGGGCAGGAAGGGCACTCTCTGTGAGGGTGCTGCGATGGACACGCAGATACTCCGCGAACTTTTCACCGCTGTCATAGACAGTTACCGCAGGGTCGGTGGTGCGGATGAGGCTGTGATCTCCCGTATACACGCCGCAAGGGAAAAGCTCCCGCCCATGAAGATCGGCAGACACGGACAGATATGCGAATGGGCGAAGGACTATGACGAGGCTGAGCCCGGTCACAGGCATATATCCCAGCTGTTTGCGCTGTATCCCGCTTCACAGATAACACCCGATACGCCCGAGCTTATGGAGGCGGCACGCAAGACAATAGAGAGAAGGCTCTCCTACGGCGGCGGCCATACCGGATGGTCAAGGGCATGGATAATCAATATGTGGGCAAGGCTCCACGACGGCGAAAAGGCAGCGGAGAACATAGACGCTTTGCTTGCCAAGTCCACAGCCATAAGCCTGCTCGATATGCATCCGCCATTCCAGATAGACGGCAATTTCGGCGGCGGCGCAGGCATCTGCGAGACGCTGATACAGAGCGTGAACGGTATAATTGAACTGCTGCCTGCGCTCCCGCCCGAGTGGACGAGCGGCAGACTTTGCGGCGCAAGGGTGAGGGGCGGTGCAGAGGTGTCCTTTGAATGGGCTGACAGCAGACCGGTGAAGGCACAGATAAAGCCTGTTGCGGACGGTATACTTAGACTGCGCAGCGATGCGGCAGTAACAGCCGACGGGGAGAGGAAAGACCCCGTTGACGGTATATGTTTGATCGAGATGGAAAGAGGAAAGATAATAAACATCATTTTTTAAGATCTTGTAAGGGGAAGAGTTATGAGCGAATTTTACAAAGGAAACGGGGAAGCTTTCTCGGGCAGCGATCCTTCTCGTGTCAGTACGGGAAGAAGCGACGGCGATGTTATATATGCAGAGCCCGAAGAGATAAATGTAGTTGTGGACGAACAGCCCGCAAGCTACTCGAACGAGACCGTATTCTGCATACACTGCGGTGCACAGAATCAGAAGGGGACGCCCGTATGCAGCTTCTGCGGCCTGAAGATAATATCCGAAGACGGTGAGAAGGGCTTTTACGACCCGAATATCACACGTTCGGGCGGGTATCAGGACAATACCTACGGCAATAACGGTCAGGGCAGTTACGGCAATAACAGCCAGGGCAGTTACGGCGGCTATAACGGCCAGGGCAGTTATGGTGGAAATAACAGCCAAGGCAGTTACGGCGGATATAACAGCCAAGGCGGCTACGGTGGAAATGGCGGAAATAACAGCCAAGGCAGTTACGGTGGCTATGGCGGACAAGGTGGTTACGGCGGCTATAACGGCCGGGGCGGTTACGGCGGATATAACAACCAGAGCGGCTACGGTGCGCAGAACAATTTTACCAGACAGAATGCCGCAAACATAAATCAGAACACATACAACACATACAACTACGGCACGCCGCCGCAGGGAGGACAGTACTACAACGGCGGATATCCGCAGGGTGTCGTGCCTATGGGGTACAAGAACAAGTATGTCACTTTCCTGCTGTGCCTGTTCCTTGGCTTCTTCGGCATACACCGCCTTTACGAGGGCAAGGTGGGCACGGGACTGCTGTGGATGTTCTCGTTCGGACTCGGCACCATAGGATGGTTCGTGGATCTTGTGATCAGCTTTGTGCGGTTGTTCAGCAACAGCACATATTACAAGCCATGACAGGCTTGACGGGAGGATAAGCTTATGAAGCTGCTGGCAATAGACGGCAATAGTATAATGAACCGCGCTTTTTACGGGATAAAGCAATTGTCCACAAGGGACGGCATATTTACCAATGCGATCACGGGATTCATCAACATCTATTTCAGGGCTGTGGGGCTCACATCTCCCGATGCCTGCGCTGTTGCATTCGATCTTCCCGAGCCTACCTTCCGTCATAAGATGGACAGCAGCTACAAGGCTAACCGTCACGGTATGCCCGATGAGCTTGCGATGCAGATGCCGTACATCAAGCAGATACTTACAGCACTCGGCGTAACGGTGCTTGAGATGCCCGGCTACGAGGCCGATGATATACTCGGCACTCTGTCGGAATGCGGCGGAGAGGGCGATCATGTATACATACTCACGGGCGACCGTGACAGTCTGCAGCTTATACGTCCGAATGTGACCGTGCTGCTGCATACCACAAGGGAAATGATATCATTCACTCCCGAGAAATTCTCGGAGGTATACGAAGGGCTCGTGCCCACACAGCTTATCGACCTGAAAGGCCTTATGGGCGACTCATCCGATAATATCAGCGGTGTGAAGGGCATAGGCGAAAAGACCGCAATGGGTCTTATCAAGGCATTCGGCTCTATCGATGATATATACGAAGCCCTTGACAAGGGGCTGACCGTCGGCACAAAGGCGGTCGAGAGCAAGCTTGACGCGGGCAGGGAGGACGCACAGAGGTCGCGCGTGCTTGCGACTATCGTGAAGGACGTGCCCATAAGCAAGGACATCAACAGCTATGTCACGGGCGAGATGAAGCGCGAGGAGATAGCTCAGATACTTTCACGGCTCGAGATGTTCAAGCTGCTCGACAAGCTGAAAATAAAGCCCGTATCCGTACTGCCCGACACCGATCTGGAGGGGCAGCCCGACAGGGTGGAGTATGTGATGAGCGATACCGCTCCCAAGGGCGACTTCGCATTCATAATAAATGACGGCACGCTCTACACCTCCTGCGGCAGCAATATATACATCACGGACAGGCGGGACGAGATATTCGATCTGCTCGCATCGCCGTACAAGAAATATACCTTCAACGCAAAGAGCGCTTACAGGCTGTGCATGATAAACGGCAAGGAGCTTGTGAACGTGGTATCGGATGCTGTGATAGCAGGGTATCTGCTCGATGCCAACGCATCGGAATACAGCATCGAGAAGCTGTGCTCGCGCTTTGGCGTGCATCTGTACACCGAGATAGACAACTGCTCCGACATATGCTCCCTCATGGGACTGTGCACGGTGCTTGACCGTCAGATAGAGAAGACAGGGCAGACATGGCTGTATACCGAGGTGGAGCTGCCCCTTACCGAGACGCTCGCATCTATGGAGCTGTACGGAGTGGCTGTGGACTCGCAGGGCATAGTGGATTTCGGCGAGAGCCTGAAGGGCACTATCGAGGAGCTCAAAGCACGCATATATATGCAGGCGGGCAGGACGTTCAACATATCATCTCCGCGTCAGGTGGGTGAGATACTCTTCGGCGAGATGGGTCTGCCCGGCGGCAAGAAGACCAAGACAGGCTATTCCACCAGTGCGGATGTGCTCGAGGAGCTTGAAGCGGACAATCCCATCGTGCATGACATACTCACATACAGGCATTACACGAAGCTGCTCTCCACCTATGTGGACGGCCTTCTCAAGCAGGTATGCTCCGACGGGCGCATACACACTTCCTTCAATCAGACCGAGACGAGGACGGGACGCATATCATCGGCGGAGCCAAATCTGCAGAACATACCCGTGCGAACGGAGCTTGGCAGGAACATGCGCCGGTTCTTCGTGGCGGGCGAGGGCAAGAAGCTGGTGGATGCCGATTACAGTCAGATAGAGCTGCGTATACTCGCATCCATGAGCGGCGACAGCAATATGCAGGCGGCGTTCACGTCGGGCAGGGACATACACACAGCCACGGCGGCACAGGTATTCGGCATCTCCGAGGAGGATGTCACCCCTGCTATGCGAACTGCTGCCAAGGCGGTAAACTTCGGCATAGTATACGGCATAAGCCCGTTCTCGCTGTCAAAGGACATCGGCACTACCGTGGCGCAGGCTGACCGCTACAAGAAGAACTATCTTGCCAACTTCCCCGGGGTGCGCGACTATCTCAAGCAGTGCATCGACGGCGCGGCTGAGCGAGGCTATTCACTGACCATGTTCGGCAGGCGCAGATACATCCCCGAGCTTGCACAGTCCAACCGCAATGTGCAGGCATTCGGCAAGCGTGTTGCCATGAATGCTCCCGTACAGGGCACGGCCGCAGATATAATAAAGATAGCGATGGTCAGGGTATACAGGCGGCTGAAGGAAGAAGCTATAGATGCACATCTCGTGCTGCAGATACACGACGAACTTATCATAGAGGCAAGTGACGACTGCGCAGAAAGGGCTGCACAGATACTTGCGGAGGAAATGCCCGGTGCGGCTTCTATGGCAGTGCCCCTGAACGTTGACATAAAGACGGGCAGGAGCTGGGCTGAGACACACTGACAGGGAGATGATAGGTATTAACAAAATAAAGCGTTTCCTTGCCACCTTTGCTGTGCCCGGTATGATGAACTATCTGTGCTTCGGCATGGCACTGATGTATGTGGCAGACCTGTTCACGAGCGGCGGCATAACTGCACTGTTCGGGTTCAGCAGGGCACTGATACTTTCGGGGCAGATATGGCGTGTGCTGACCTTCACTTGTCTGCCCATAAACTCACAGCCCTTCTGGGTGCTCATCACCGTGATACTCTACTTTCAGATAGGCAGGGAGCTTGAATCGGCGTGGGGCGCACACGAGCTGACCAAGTATCTGCTCGTATCGTGGCTGCTCACGGTCGCCGCGGGCTTTATCGCGGGGCATGTGACCAATACATATATCTTCCTTGGGATGTTCCTTGCATACGGCAAGATACTGCCCAAGATGCAGATGAGGATATTCTTCATGATACCCGTGGAAGCATGGCTGCTCGCTGTGATGGATGCGGTCATTATGCTCATATCCCTCATACGCTTCCATGACTGGGCTGTTATCCCTGCGTTCCTGACCTTTGCCATATTCTTCGGCAAGGACTTCTTCGACCGGTGGAACAGCCGCCGCAGATACAACAAATTCAAGGAGGCATTCAGGCACCGTAACGACGAGTAAAGTCTGTTGCTGCCCAAATCTTATCAATCGAATTGAACAAATTCCCGCATTTTGCGGGAATTTTTTTGAATAAACACATAAGTTGCTATTGCAAATAAGAACAATATGTGATACAATGATGTATATAACCATAACACACTTGTGGGATGTATGGGTTTAAGGAGTGATATTATGAATGATCGAAAGCGTGTGATCGCGTTTGTGGCGGCACTGACCATGCTGTCAAGCACTTTCACGCCCATCTATGCAGATCAGATAGATATTGATCTCGCAGACATTATGGAGGATACCCTCGTACTCGGCTATTCGCAGGCGGCAAAATGGTACACATGGGATGCGGCCGAGGGCATACTCACTCTGCACGGTCAGCTGCCCGATACCGCATACGGCAATTCCATCGCAGAGCAGGCAGGCGTAAGTGCGTCCGCTGTCAAGAAGGTCGTTATAGAGGCGAAAACAACCGCAGGTGCAAGTGCCGAGTGCATGTTCTTCAATATGACCGATCTCACAGAGATAGAAGGACTTGAAAATCTTGATACCTCATCCGTGACAAGTATGATGGGTATGTTCTCCGGCTGTTCGTCACTTACAAGTCTTGATGTGATCGGATTTGATACATCATCCGTGACAAGTATGGGGGGTATGTTTGAATCGTGTTCGTCGCTTACGAGCCTTGATCTGAGCGTTTTTGATACCTCATCCGTGACAACTATGGGCACTATGTTCGGCGGCTGCAAGTCACTTGCGTCTGTTGATCTGAGCAGCTTTGATACCTCATCCGTGACAGATATGGGCAATATGTTCTCCAGCTGCAAGTCACTTGCGTCTGTTGATCTGAGCGTTTTTGATACCTCATCCGTGACAACTATGGGTAATATGTTCGCCGGCTGTGAATCACTTACAAGCCTTGATCTGAGCGTTTTTGATACCTCATCCGTGACAGATATGGGCAATATGTTCTCCGGCTGTTCTTCACTTGCATCCGTTGATGTGAGCGGCTTGAACACCGCATCCGTGACAGATATGAGATATATGTTCAACGGCTGCTCGTCGCTTACAAGCCTTGATCTGAGCAGCTTTGATACCTCATCCGTGACAGATATGAGCGAAATGTTCTCCGGCTGTTCTTCACTTGCATCCGTTGATGTGAGCGGGTTTGATACCTCATCCGTGACAAGTATGTTTAGTATGTTCGGCGGCTGTTCGTCACTTACAAGCCTTGATGTGAGCGGGTTTGATACCTCATCCGTGACAAGTATGATTAGTATGTTCGATAGCTGCACGTCACTTACAAGTCTTGATCTGAGCGGATTTGATACCACATCCGTGATGGATATGACCGCTATGTTCTCCGGCTGTTCGTCACTCAAGGCCATCTATGTATCCGACAACTGGGACACATCGAATGTGAACTATTCCGGAGGTATGTTCGCATTCTGCACAGCCCTCGTGGGCGGCGCAGGCACGGCATATGACGATAACCATACCGATGCGGAGTATGCCCGCATAGACGGCGGCGAAAAGGCTCCCGGCTATCTCATGCGTGACCCGAGCAAGTGGTATTCATGGAATGCGACCGATGGAGTACTCACACTGTACGGTCAACTGCCCAATACAGGTGGCAGTACTATCACAGATCAGGCAGGCGTAAATGCTGTCGATGTCAAGAAGGTCGTTATCGAGCCAAACACAAAGGCAGACGTAAACGCTGACCGTATGTTTGCCGATATGAGCAGTCTCACGGAGATAGAAGGACTTGACAACCTTGATACCTCGTACGTGATGAGTATGAACAGTATGTTCTCCGGCTGCTCGTCGCTTTCAAGCCTTGATCTGAGCAGCTTTGATACATCATCCGTGACAGTTATGGGCTTAATGTTCTCCGACTGTTCGTCGCTAACAAGCCTTGATCTGAGCGGATTTGATACCTCTTCCGTGAAATATATGGACAATATGTTCACCGGCTGTGAATCACTTACAAGCCTTGATCTGAGCGGATTTGACACATCGAATGTCATAATGATGATCTGTATGTTCTCCGGCTGCTCATCCCTCGAGAGCATCATCGTATCCGACAGTTGGGACACATCGAATGTGACCGATCCCGAAGGTATGTTCATAGGCTGCACATCTCTCGTGGGCGGCGCAGGCACGACATATGACAATAACCATACCGATGCAGAGTATGCCCGCATAGACGGCGGCGCATCCAATCCCGGCTATCTCACTGCGAGCGCCGGCAACGTGGATACATGGTACACATGGGATGAGGATAACTATGTCCTCACACTGCGCGGTCAGCTGCCGGATACAGGATCTGACAATTCCATCGCAGAGCAGGCAGGCGTAAATGCGTCAGATGTCAAGAAGGTAATTATCGAGGAAAACACCAAGGCAGGCACAAGCACTGACGGTATGTTTGAATTTATGAACAGCCTCACAGCAATAGAAGGACTTGACAACCTTGACACATCATCCGTGACGGATATGAGCGGTATGTTTGCCGACTGTTTGTCGCTTACAAGTCTTGATCTGAGCAGCTTTGATACCTCATCCGTGACGAATATGAGCACGATGTTCAGTGGATGCTATTCACTTAGATCCCTTGATCTGAGAGGACTTGATACCTCATCCGTAACAAGCATGGACGGTATGTTTGGTATGTGCAGCTCACTTGCATCCCTTGATCTGAGCGGGCTTGATACATCATCCGTGACTGGTATGCATAGTATGTTCTACGGCTGTACGGCACTTACAAGCGTTGATGTGGGCGGACTTGATACCTCGTCCGTGACTGATATGCATAGTATGTTCTCTGGCTGTTCGTCACTAACAAGCCTTGATCTGAGCGGATTTGTTACATCATCCGTGACAGATATGCGCTATATGTTCAACGACTGTTCGGCACTTACAAAACTTGATCTGAGCGGATTTGACACATCGTCCGTGACAGATATGCGCTATATGTTCAACGACTGTTCGTCACTAACAAGCGTTGATCTGAGCGGGTTTGATACATCCTCTGTGGATAGTATGGCAAGTATGTTCGGCAACTGTTCGGCACTTACCACCCTTGATCTGAGTGGATTTGATATATCATCTGAGACAAATATGGGCGGTATGTTCTATGACTGTAACGCACTCCGTGCGATAAAGCTTGCAGACGGTACAAATATCGTATCTGATATGTGCCTTGTCAATACCGACGGCTGGTCAAAGGCAGGAGAGACTGCGAAGATATCCGGTGACGGCGCGGAAGCCGTATTCACCTCCGAAGGCGGCTGGTATGTGCGCGCTGCAGCTCCCGAGTACAGCACATCCGAAGAGGACGGCGTCATAAAGCAGACGATCACATATCCCGCTACGGATATGCCCATCGCATACACTATCACAGGCGACAGCATGATCTTCAACCTCAATGTTGATGAACCGGACAAATATATCGTCTATGCAGCACAGATAGACATGAAGGCGTTCATAAAAGGCACGACAATGTCGATGTCCAATACATTAAAGTATTATAATGGTGAAGACAAATACACAAATCCCTTCGGCAACGGCTACGACTGGATGAACGCTCCCGACTGCTTCAACGGCAGCACTGTTACCATTCCCGTGCGAAAGAGCATAGATTCTTCCGGCAGCGGCGTCCTCATAAATCAGTTTGATCTTGGTAATCTCGGCTACAGCCAGTTCAGCGGAATCTGCGGTGCTAATAACTTCACCGTGACCCTCTGGTACGCCGAGAAACATGAGCATTCCTACGGCGAGCCCGAATGGACATGGGCAGAGGATAATTCCTCCGCCACGGCAAAATTCAAGTGCTCCGGCTGTGATGATGAACAGACCGTGACCGACGACAGCATAGATGAAGCAGTCAAGGTACCCGCATCCTGCACGGCAGAGGGCACGAATACCCTTACCGCATCCGTAACGTTCGGCGGCAATGAGTACAGCACATCCAAGGATGTAACGGTATCCGCAACAGGCCACAGCTACGGTGAACCCATATGGACATGGGCAGAG
>JAEEGL011943814.1_pt1 | contig 12796 bp, 4 predicted proteins | sample 9134231 | NCBI WGS metagenome assembly JAEEGL01 (sample SAMN16246548, study PRJNA631951) | gut metagenome | biome: gut microbiome; feature: rumen; material: fiber-attached | host: Bos | place: Iran: Karaj | collected 2018-10
CTCTGAAGGATTGTCCTTTGAGTCGTAATACGCTCCTCCGCTTGCCCTCTGTGCCTTCTTTTTGTAAATGAAACCATCAATAGTTATTACTTCCGGAAACTGTGTGATCATGAACAACCTCCAAAGGAATAAATAATGTTAACTGATTTCTTATACATTATATTGTATGGCATTTTACGAATTAATACAAGATATTGAAAAAAGTAATAAAAAAAGGGTATGGAACCGGGAAGGGTCCCATACCCGCGCGCATACATCAAAGTTCAAATTTGGCGACGAAGCTCTGAAGCTCCTGTGCATTCTCTGCAAGCTTGTCGGATGCCTCAGCAACTTCATGTGTTGATGCTGTCTGTTGCTGGGATGCAGCCGATACGTTCTGCGTCTCGTCAGCAACGCTCACACTCATATCCTCAATCTTTCTGATATTGTCGGCGATAGTCTCAGTTCCTTCGGACAGCTGGGATACAATCTCACTCATTCTGGTAGACTGCTCGGAAATTGAATATACCATATCCACGATCTTGCTGAAAGTTACCCCTGCTTCATCGACAGTCTCCGATCCCTCAACGACATTTTGAGCACCTACTCTCATTGCCTCTACAGCCTCATTGGAGTTATTCATGATCTCAGAAATAAGACTTGTGATGTTTGAAGCCGCTTCGTTAGACTGATCGGCAAGCTTGCTGATCTCACTGGCAACAACTGCAAATCCTTTGCCCATCTCACCGGCTCTGGCAGCCTCAATTGATGCATTGAGTGAAAGAAGGTTTGTCTGGCTTGCAATTTCTGAAATGGTTTCAACAAAGCTGTCAATATTCTTGAGCTGTTCTCCAAGGGCCTCTACAACGGATGCGGTGTTTTCAACCGATTCTTTTATGGCTGCCATCTTATTTGTGGCATTGGTCATGTCTGCAGCGCCTCTTGATGCGGCTTCGTTGGTGGAATCTATCATCTCCATGGTGCGTCCGATCGCATCCTTGAATTCCTGCATATTGTCGACAAAAGCCTTGGTCTCATTACTTGCACCGGATACTGCAGTGATCTGACCTGAGCAGGAATTGGCAACATTGGTGCAGGAATTGGCTACCATCTCGCTGGCCTCAGCTGACTGTGAAGCACTCGCTGAGAGCTCCTCCGAAGCAGATGCCACATAGGACGTGGTATCGTAGATCTTCATCATAAGATCCCTGATATTTGTGTGCAGAAGCTCAAGTGCAGTTGCAATCTGACCAATCTCATTGTTTGTATTCTTAATGTTTCTGATTTCAGTCATCTCTTTGTTGTCACTAAAGTCGCTGCCTGCCATGCGCTCCATCTGGTTTGCAACAAGAACTATGGGCTTTGTGATGCGCTTACCCATAAAGATGGCAACTGCCACACCGATCAGTGTGAGAACTATTACGGTTATCACAGACTGTGTAATACTGCTCTTTAATGCTGCAGCAGCCACTGCCTTATATTCCGCTTCAAGGGTATCAATATAATCAACCCATACTCCTGTGCCCATTACCCAGTCAAAAGGCTGGAAATAAGCTGTGTAATTGATCTTGGGAAGAGGCTCGGTTTCATTGGGCTTTGCAAACATAAGCTCTGTATAGCCTCCGCCTGTCTGCATACCGTTTTTGATCATCTCCTGTATAAAGTAGGTTCCGTTTGGATCCACTGAATCCCATCTGGACTGTCCCTCCGTGTCACGTCCAAGAAGAACCACATTTATACCCTTGGAAGTATCAACCCAGAAATAACCCGATCCATCGTTGTATTTGAGCTCACGGATCAGATCTGCAGATTCTTTCTGCGCTTCTTCCATGGTCATCTCTCCGGCACTGACCCTCTTGTACATGGTGTCACAAATACTCATTGCCTCCTGAGTTTCATTCTTAAGCTCGGTTTTAATGTCCTCAAGGAGCCTTAGCCTGTACGCCTCTGTCTGAGAAGCATTGGTTTTGATAGTACTGCTTATTGAGAATATCTCAATTGTAACTCCTGTTATCAGCACTGCCAGAATAATCGATGCAACAATAATGTACATTAATGATCCACGTTTTTTTCCCATAATAGCCTTTCCCTCGTTTATTTGTTATTTGATGCGAAGCGCATCTACACTATATTATAAACATATTCATTCTGAATTACGATTATTCTTGCTTAATTTAATTAAAAATTAATATTAAATTATTACAGTGCAAAAAAGGGATGACACACTAAGTGATTTAGTGCGTCATCCCCTCTTTATGAGTAATAACCTTATCTGAACGTTCCCTTGGTAATCTTAAATGTTGCTTTCTTTGTTCCGCTGTAATCGCCATTACCACGAAGGATGATCGTAGCGGTCCCCACTCTGGTGTTGTTTGTCACAGAAATGATTTCATAGTCTGATGCCTGTACTGCCGGAGCGTTCTTTGCAGGAGTGATCTCAATGTCGTTCTTACTTGGAATAATCTCAGTAGAAGAATCAACATAAGCCAGGTTCCTAACTTTCACCTTTACCTTACCAAAGTCATAACCCACATAATAGATTGCAGTAAAGCTCGTAACTCCGCTTTCGTTCTCATCAGTTGCTATATAGTTGCTCTTAGCAGTAGGTCTTGCGGTAAATTCAACTTTTACAGCTGCTCCCGCAGGAACAACATCAGTATCTTTGACGGGAGTTCCCGCAACCTTTATCTCAGTAACATTTCCGCTTGCATCCCTGAAACAGCAATCCTCAGCATAACTGTAGGAAGGAGCATCCACATATTCATAGTCAGTCTTAAGTGAGAGCTTTTTGCCATTGTCATAGATGGCCGGAACTGACTTGAAATAGTTCTTTGCTGCTTTCGCCTTATAAACCTTGTCAGCAGCCTCAACAGTTAACTCAGATGCGTTGAATTTCATCTTTTCAACATTGAAGGAAAGAACATTTTTCAAAGAGCCTGAGTAATTGCCTTTAAGAGTAATGCTTACCTGTCCCTTAGATTTTTCTGTACTTGGCTTGGTGTTGTTCTTATATGAAACGGTATAGTCCGTTCCTTCAACGAGAGTAACGCTTGAGCCTGCCTGGTCAGGTGTGTAAGTAACGACAACAGACGGCTTAGCTCCTGCCTTGGAATAAGGCACTGTGAGATTGGTCTTTCCACCGGCAAATGTCACTTTGATCTTATCAGAAGACACTTTCAGTGCAGAAACCTTGATCTTCCTGGTGATCTTACCTGTTGTACCACGATAATTGTTGCCTTCAAATACAACAGTTACAGTTCCTGTATTTCCGGTATCATCTGTGACGTACATATTGTAGCGGTCTGTGTCTATCTTCTCACCCTTGTGGACACCGGACTTAAATGTAACCTTCGCAGCCTTACGTCCGGCTATAACATCCGGGTCCTTTTTAGAAGCTGCAGTCTCACCATAGATTTTTGCAAGTGATGCTTCCTTATCGATAACATCTGTGCCATCTACATATGCAAGGAGTCTGCTTCCGGTAAAGGATACTGTGCTCCTTACATACTTAACATCTATCGGATCGCCTGTGATCGTAAAGAATACTTTCATATCACCGCGAAGGATATTGGTTCCCTCTGATCCCTCTCCCAATACGGTGGGTCTTATAACGAGATAGTTTGTCGTACCCGGATAGCGGTTAATGGAATCATCGACAAGCGCAGGGTCATAGATTTCAAAGTATGCTCCATCTGCTTCTGCTTTTTCCCCATCACTGAGGTACTTAAGCACTGTGGATCCTATCTTGACAGTTACCTTTGCCTTGTCACCGTCAGGTTTTTTGAGAAGCTCTGCGACGTTGTCCGAAAGAATCTTTGCTTTTGCAGTATCACCCGCACCTTCCTCTTCATACGCCTGTGCAGGAATCTTGGAAACCTTGGCCTTATTCATGAACAGAAGGTCTTTGGCCTCTTCCTTCTCAATAATCTGAAGCTCGGCAGCGCCATAAAGAGCAGCTTCTTCTGCATTTGAAGCCAGATCATCCTCAAAGCATCCAAGGCCTCTGATGTTAATGAGGTAGTTGTAGTACTTGTTCGCAAGTCCTTGCTTCACTTCGTCAGCAGTGTACTCATGCGTAAAATCAACTGTTCCGGTTCCATCCGGAGCAACAGTGATCCTGTTGTAGAAGACTTCAAAATCTTTACCGGCCTTAAGCGCCTTAACCTTACCGCTTGGCATATCCAGCTTAACTGTCGGAACAGGAGCAATCTTTTTATCTGTTGTAAGAGCTGTCACCTTTGTACTTGAAGTGATGTAAGCATCCTTTATCGACTTCCTGAAGATTGTGAATGTCCTTGTAGTCTTACCGGTATAATTGCCCATAAGCGTAACGGTAAAGCTTGGTGCTTTCTTAAGCGCAGCGGCGTCTTCGTTTCCGGTGACACTAAAGACATCAGTGTTGTTTGCGTATGTAACCTTATAATCTGTTCCGCGAGTCAGTTTTCTTCCGTCATAGTAAACGTTGAAGCTGTCGTCAAAGGTTATCTTTTCACCGGTATATGTGAGATCCACATCGTCATTGAGATACCCGATCACAAGTCCGCTGTTTACAACTCTGGTAACATCAGGCTTATGCTCAGGGTCATCACTGTCAATAAAGAGCAGCCTATCTCTTTCTACTACATCTCTCCACGCATTCTGATTGTCAATCTTAAGTACTATCCATTTAGGAGAAGCGTCTGTCATGTTTTCTTTTGTTGCAACTGCAAAAATCCTTACATAGCCGCTTTCTTTGCCATAGCTGATGTTTTCGCTTCCCATGTAGAGATGATCTTTGTTACCGACGATAGCCGCTTTCTTATCTGCTATCAGCTCATCATTCATCGGTGCAAAAGAGATATCCTCTCTGTACTCAACATCGTAGTAGATACTTGCTCCTCTTGTGGCGGATGTTATGGAGATCTTCTGTCCGTTTGTCACAACTCCTTCAGCCGGCTGTGCATCGTCATCGAATCCTGCAAACTCAGCAGGCATGACAATGGGCTTTTCATTTTCGGCTATGCTGATATCAACCTTGCAGGTTCCTCCTGCATCAGTCTCAAACAGAATGTATCCCTCGCCAACACTTACAGGCTCCAGTGTGAAAGTAACACTTGCAGCTTTATTCTTACATGTGAAGCTGCCATCACCTCCAACTTTTACAAAAGAGTCATCAGTAATCTGATTTTCTCCCCTGAACACCTTATAGCTGACTTTTCCCGTTGTTGCAGGATAATCCTTTACAGAGACTGTCACCATCTCCCTGACACCGCTTACCTGCGCCATCTTAACAGATTCTCTGTCTACAGTCATTCCCTCGTATGGTTCATTAACAGTGACTGTGATGATATTGGAATACTTCCCGTCTATCTCCGCACATATATCTGCTTTTCCGGTGCCGTTTGCAAAGAGTATGCCGTTGCTGTCAAGGTATACCGGCACGTGGTAAGAATCACCGGAGTATCCCCAATCAGTCACATGCCATTGTACATTCAGATTATTTACACCTTCAGGTGTACTAAGCCTGAGGACAACGCTCTCTCCCACTACAAGATTACGTCCGATTTCTTCAAGTACAAGATCACCTGTAATCTGATCGACGCTTACCCACTTTGCATACAGTTCCACATCTTCATCGGCAGTAAAATATGTATGGAAATTGCCAAATGTTGTAGTAACTGCTCTCTTATCAGAAGAGCACTCAGGATCGTAATACCATCCTGCGAAGATCTGATTGTCGATACTTCGCAGTCTTCCTTCGTACTCCGTTATCGCCACGCCTTTTCCGGGTGCTGCCTTCAGAACTGCTTTTGTATTACCAAGTGTCAGCTCATCCGGTTCACTGTTGTAATAGCCAACTGAATCATCAAAATATCCACCATTTGCATTGAGTGTGACAGTACAGGCATCTACAAACCGGGCATACAGGTCTGTTACTTTTTCAGGGAAAAAGAAATCTTCCACGTCGCCATCCTGTCTGATATGCGTGTATTTCTTTGAAAATGCAGCATCATAGTACCATCCCTCAAAAACCTTACTGCTGTTATCATGACGGATATATGGTGTGTAATAGTAAGTGTTACCTGCCCATGCATTTACACGAATTGTGTAAGTATCACTCCTTTCCAGCGTATTTCTGTTCTGTATATATCCTTCTCCGGCATGCAATGTCACGGTTCCTACAGCCGAAGATGACGAGCCCTTATACACCTTTCCATAGATGGGCATATCCTCTTCTATGGGCGCATAGTGGTCAAGGACAATCGTCGCTTTGCGATCCGAATAATTCATCTGCAGATATTCATTATTCTTAATAGGATATGGAACACTGTTACGGAAATAGCAATACTCCGTTCCTTTAAATGTTATATATTCACATTTTGAGTAATCCTGACTGAATGAAGTATAAGGATTGGCTTCATAATCAATCGAGTCACCATTTACTGCCCTGTTTCGCTGGAATCGGCCACCGTCCGTATCAAAAGTAATGGTTACGGCATCTGCCCACTTAACGGTAAATGTCATATCCTTAGAGGGAACAAAGCCGCTTGTTGGCATATAGATTCTATGCCCGTCCGTTTCCCAGTAAGGATTCCATTCAAATAATCCATCCTGAGATGAAAAAACATATTCATCATCGCCACATATCCACATAGGTGAAGGGACTACTTTCTGCGATTTTAAAAGCGGCGTGTATTGGATCACAGGAGAAGAATTGGCTTTTCTGGTATTGCCTGATCCTTCAGGATCATAGTAGAAAGGTTTCCCCTTCTCCACTTTAATGACAACTTCCTGAGAGCCATCAGTAAAATATGCATCGTCTCTTCCTGTCCTGAATCTGATGGTATAGTATCCGTTTTCCTTTTCTCCTGCATAGAGGTCCAGGTTAGAACTGATGACATCTCTATAAAGGTTTACTTTCTTTCCATCCTTAGTAAACCATCCGGTAAATGAATAATCCGCGTCATCATCACCCGGAACCACAACAGGCCCACGGCTTCCTATAGCTGTATTCTCAGGTATGAATACAGAAACTTCAGTTGCTTGCCCTTCGCCGCTGAACATCATATGTTCAGAAATATGGAAGGTCACACGGACAGCCGTTTCATAATGGGCATAGAAAGTAACATCACCTTTTATGATCATGCCCAGGATATCCTTAACCTCAACCCTGTATTCTTCCCTGAAGCTTTGGTCAGTGTACCATCCCTCCAGTGCCTTACCCTGCGGCACCCCGGCAACTTTAAACATGTCGGGACCATATTCGCTTCCAAGTTGAATTCCCGGTTTTATCTCAAGTGATCTTAATGATTCTCCGCTGTCAAATTTTCCTTCGCCTGCATCGATAGTCACGGTGCAGTTATCTGCATATTTCGCATAGAAAGTAATGTCGGAACTTATGTATCTGGATGCAATGTCTGCTGTACTTATAACTTCGTTCAATCCCGGATCAGTGCACCATCCCATAAAACTCTGTCCCGCAGGTGGTAAAGGATCATCGGGTATGTAGTAATACCTGTAAGTAGAATTATTGTCGTCACTGGAAGTATACATTGTTCCCAGATAAGTGCCTTCCACAAGCATCACTGACATACTGTGCAGGTCATCAGAAATATCGAAACGGAAAGATTCATTTAATATACCTGATCCCGCATTATATGTAAGGCACCATGCGGTAGAAAACTTTGCGTACAAAACAGTATCTTTTGTCGGGACAAAGCTCCAATAATTAACTTTGGTTTTCCCTGCCCTGTCTGTTGCCCAGTAATCGAACACTTTGTCTTCATCAGGGGAGTTTACACCTGATGGAGAACCATAGTAATCGATATCATACGCGTTTAACTCCTGGCCAGCAGGAACCTGTATCTTGATTTCCTCAGTAGAATCATCAAAGAATGATCCTCCGTTTGGATTCAGAGTTACCGTGTAGTAGTTACTCGTCCAACCGGCGTAGATCTTTGCCCCTTTCTTCGGTTTTTGTATAAGTTGTGATACGTTTTCTCCATATCTGCTCAACAATTCATTTTCTTTACAATCGGGACTTGAATACCATCCGGTAAATGCGTAACCCTTACGTGTCGGAAACTGTGAGGCGTTGATATAGTATGAATCGTAATAGTAGTCGTCAATATCAACCACCAGCTCGTCCTGATCCGTTCCGACTCTGCTGAAGGTACCGCCGTTGGCGTATAAGGTAAAAGAATTTCTGTTATTCCCGGTATATCCTGCATAGAATGTCAGATTACCGTTTACAACAATTTCTTTTAATGCACTGAGGTCAATCTTGTCTGTAAGTCCTTCATCTCTATACCAGCCGTTAAAGATCATATCAGGATCATTGCTTATGACTTCCTCAGGCAGGTAATAGTAATATGAGACAGAGGGATCATCCATTGGACTGACACTGTATCCCAGTTTTGTCCCTTTTTTGACCTTAGCTGTCATCTCATTTTGAGAACTGTTTAATGACACCTCGTGAAGACCGAATGTATAAACTATCCTTCCATTTCCGGCCTTAAAAACAACATCATAAGAGATATCATAGACAGCATATAATCTTATATCACTGCCCGGAACATAGTAGTGAAGATCAGGCAGTTTGTCAGTTCCATCCTTATCGGTTGACCAATAAGAGAAAACTGCACCTTCAGGCTCATGGCCGTTATAACAGTTGATGTACGCATATTTGACATCATAATAACCGATAGAGTACTTCTTACCTATCTGTATTGACTGTGTCTCCCCTGAACCGTTATTGAGGTCAAAGGTGACGGTGTATGTATCCTGAGTCCATCCCGCATACAATACTGTTCCATCTGCAGGCGCAGATTTAAGATTGCAGCAGGTGTTATCTGTGGCGCTTGCCAGCTTATCATCACTGCATGCGCTGTTATAGTACCAACCGGTGAATGTGTAGCCTTCCCTGATCGGTACCTGCCAGTAGTAATATAATCCCGTGCTTCCTTTATCGACATGCTGCCTTGTCGGATATGGAGCCTGCGGATTATGTGCATCATCTTCTTTAAACAGGAAGTAGCCACCGTTGGCATCGATTGTGTAGCCATCCGTCACTATTTCAGGTTCATCATAAACCTTCCATCCGGCATAAAGAGTTACGCTGTCACCTGCAGGGGTAAAGAACTCGCTGCCGTTATCGCCCTGTACGGTAACATTTGCCTTTCTGGTGCAATTCTCATCTAAATACCAGCCATCAAAAACCAGATCACTGGCATTTCTGATTCTTGCACTGTAAGCAGAAATGAAGAAGGGCCTGTCCTGAGCCAGGTAACTTATCTCCTCCACGTTGTTCAGAAGATTTTTCCCCGGATCAGAGGTATACTCTCCCATGTACTGGTCAAAGTAACCTCCGTTGGCATTAAAAGTAACAACACATGTATCTGAGTATCCTGCATACAGGTCAGTCACCTTCTCAGGGAAATAAAGACGTTCTATTCCATCAACATACCGGCAGTATGGGTATGGAATTGTGCATGCTTCATCATAATACCAGCCGGAAAAGCTTCTGGAGGTATTCTTGTACTTCACATCACCGGGAAAGTAATTTTTTCCCTCATCCCAGGAAGTAAATTCATATGTAAACGTCTTAACCCTGGTCCCTCCCGACTGAACTATATAGCCCTCAAGAGCGTGAAGCTTCAGAGTGTCAACATTCTGACTGGGAGATGGTTTCCTGGCATACAAGGTCTTGTCGTCGTCAAATCTATCAGTTTTGGCAACCTGGCTTTTGCCATTCACATCATAGAAGGCAAATTGATAGACATATGATGATCCTGTTTCATAAACCAACGGGAGCCTTGGACTGAAATCACCAAATTGTACACCCTTGTGGGTGGTAAATGTCATTTTATTGAAATCTGCATTAAAAGCCAGATATGTGTCTTTGGCATACTGTATATTATCCTTATCAGTTATCCACATGCCGGTACTCATCCTGCCGCCATTGCCATCATATGTGATGTCTATGGCATCATCCCAGCAGGCAGTAAGTGTCATGTCACAGGAAGGTGTCCAGCCCGATATAGGAAGAAGCTCAGGAGTATCCTGCCCCTTCAATACTCTGTAGGGCTTAATTTCATAGAGTAATCCGGGTGAACTTAAATAGTATATATTACCTGCCTCAGAATTCCCCGACGTGCATGACCATTGTCCTGTCGGTACTTTCCCGGACTTCTTTATCTCATCGGTAAGTGGGATTACCGGTGAGGAATTAACCTTACTGCGCCCTGATGCTGCTTCTGTAAAATACAGAGGCTCTCCCTTCTTAACCTTTACCTCCCAGCTTGTAAGACCATTTGTAAACTTCGCATAGTCCTTTCCAGTAATAAACTTTACGGTATAATATCCGTCATCACTGTAAAGGGCATAAAGGGTTGTATCGGCGGTAAACCGTTTTGAAGACAGGTTTACCCTCGATGTTTCATCTGTCTTGTCCGTGAACCAGCCTCTGAATACTTTGCCGTCAGGGGCATTTACCTTGGGGGCCTTTGTCCCTATCACTCCATCGCTTGCCAGTGAAAGTTTTGTTGATCCGCCATCAGCCAGCGTGCCGCCATTAGGATCAAATGTAATATTCACGGTTGTTCCGTATTTTGCATAAAAAGTGGTATCTTCATTTACTACATAATTAAGGATATAGGATGTGCTTGCTTTATGAGTAAGCTCTTCATCTGTATACCATCCCTCAAAAGTCTGGTTGCCAGCAACCGGGTCTGAAGGAATGGCATATTTGTCTCCAAACATGGTTCCCGGAAGGATTCCCTCAACAACATACGGATCCTGAGAGGATGCTTCTCTCCCTGATCCAACATCGAAGGTCACACTGCATGCATCCACATACTTCGCATAGAACGTAATATCCTCAGTAACTACAGTTTTTAAAATATCTGAAATTAATACTTCATTTTCTCTTTCCGGATCCGTACACCAGCATTTAAATGCTTTCCCATCCAGTACCGGATCCATAGCGACATACCTGTAATAGTTAATCTTGTAATCTTCATCCTGATAACTTGTATATGGTGATAAAGTCCGGTTCTCAAGCAAGTCCACATACATTAAATGCTCGTCATCATCAAGATAAAGTCCGTATCCGTTCTGATGCTCATTCGCTTTTCGTATAAATATTCCCTCACCCGCATCATATGTAACCTGATAATACACGTCTTCTTCGTCGACAGCTACAAGTTCTTCGTCGATTTCCTCAGCTTCATCAGAAATTATCTCTGACTCTTCGTCGCTTTCAACCAGCGCTTCGTCTGAAGCCGAATCTGTCACAGAGACTTCATCATAAACTTCTTCATTCCCGAAAGCTCCTTCGTCTTCTGCATCTTCAGCCGGTGAATCCTCAGTTTCTTCCACTTCGGTATAAACAGATTCATCCTCCGGTGCCTCAGCAACTTCCTCTACAACTTCCGCTGCTGCTACTTCTTCGGCATATACCCTGATACTTGCGTTCTGAAATGACGAGACCGCAATAAGACCTGCCAGCGTTGCAGCTAAAAACCGCCTAATCCCCATGACACTACCTCCTTCTATGTATTTGCATAAAGTGACGTGACTATATTATAGCAAAAAAGTCCCGGGGCGAATGCCCTCGGGACCAATTATTCTAATAAATTATTCATGCTATTTATCAGCTTCTCTTTCTGTGCTCTTGTGAGCTGTTTGATCCGGTACTCTCTCTTCATGGCCTCCTCTTTGGTATCAAAGGTTTCAAAGTAGACAAGCTTAACAGGGCGCCGGGGCCTGGTGTATTTGGCTCCCTTTCCTTCATTGTGGGCCTTTATCCTGTTCTCAAGGTCATTGGTCCAGCCACAGTAGAAAGTGCCGTCACCGCACTCCAATATATATGTATAGTTCATCAGTTCCCGGCCTCTTCACTAAGTATCTCCATCATTTCCCGCACCATCTCCTCATCCTTCAGACGGAAGAGGATCTCAACACGGCGGGATGCGTCCATATCAACTTCTCCGTCGGCCCCATATATCGGGCTTGAATAGGAGCGCCCTGTTGCGGAAATGAGGGCCCTCATCTCATCGAGCTGGTTCTCGGTGAGGATGTCGCTCTTATCGCTCAGGCAGAACTCTGCCACTGCGAGAGCTCTTCTCTGGGAGAGCTGAAGGTTGAACATATATGCGCCCTCGGTGTCTGTGTGCCCCTCGATTATGATCTCAGAAATGTTGTTCCTGTACTTGGAACTTAGCAGCACCTCCGCATAGCGCGGCATAAATTCGGCCAGAAACTCTTTTCCAGACGCAGTTATAACTGCTTTGTTATAGTCAAACAGGATGCTGGAATCAAAAGTGATTGCTCCCGTCCTCTCATCCACGGAAACTTTGAGGTCAGAGTCTCCGAATTCCCTGGACAATGCCTCGACTATCTCCTTCCTGACGCCTATTATGTCATCAAGTTTTTGCTGCTGCTCACTCATCACAGCCTCAAGTTTGTTCAAAAGCTCATGCTGTTCCTTCAGGGTCTTTTCCTGGATGGCAATCTTCTCACCCTGCTCAGCCAGGGCTTCCTCCTGGGCATTGAGCTGCTGTTGCTGGTTGGAGACGATCTCCCTCTCCTTGTCGAGTTCCGCGGCGGATGCCATCAGCTCCTGTTCCTTGCCTGCAAGCTGCAGCTGCTTCTCATCGTAGTCCATCCTGGCATGAAGCATGGTAAAAGCAATGATAAGGACAAAAGTCAGCAAAAGACCTGCCATCATATCCGAGTAGGACAGCCAGTATGAAGTTTCCTCGCCCCTGTGTCTTCTACGCCTCATATCTTGTTCTCCCCGCTGCAATCTGGGCTTCTAAAGTCCTTACTTCCTTGA
>JAEEGL012789995.1_pt1 | contig 12796 bp, 7 predicted proteins | sample 9134231 | NCBI WGS metagenome assembly JAEEGL01 (sample SAMN16246548, study PRJNA631951) | gut metagenome | biome: gut microbiome; feature: rumen; material: fiber-attached | host: Bos | place: Iran: Karaj | collected 2018-10
ATTCATCCTTTCTATGAATATCCTACCGTCAGTATACATGTCAAACGAAACATCTATCTCTTTCTTGAGAAAAAACTCCCGTGTCATCCTTTTCACAATATCCATATAAACTTTTTCATCTTCACATATCGCTATCTTCATGACTTTATTATATCCCTCAATTTAAAAATATCAGATTTTCTGTACAAGTGGTATATTACTATGCATAAGTGGTAATGTCAAATTAAAGTCTGAAATAAAAAGGAGCCAGAGCTTTGCCCTGCCTCCATAAATCTTTATTCGTAAATCTGTCCGTTGGTTTCTAAAGTAACTTTTTTATCGGATAGTTTTGAATATTTCACTTGAATCCTTTATCCATTTATTGAGTTCTTCTTCAAAGTTCCTCTTGTTGTAAATTATCTCATCGTGCTCCTCCGCAAGCCTCCACAATTTTATTACTTCTGCCGGATAGTCCATACAGGAAGTTATGACCGGTCCCAAATTAGTCTCATAATATTCCTTGCGTTCTTCAGAGGTTTTAAACCTATCCGGGTCTTCCTTACTCTGGTATGCTATTTCTGCCAGCCCGAACCACTGCTTCATCCAATATGGATTTTTATATTCATCTTTTTCCGGATCATAGGCATAACCGTCTTTTTCTATGATGTTATCTTCATAGAGCAAAGCATTTGCGTAATCAGAATTTGTCATCAGAAGTTCTATCATCTTAAAAGCTTCCTCCGGGTTCTTGGTATCAGCCTTTATCGCTATGGCCTGTGCACAGAGCGAACCAACAAATCCCTTGTAGGTTTTCACATAATACTCCTCTAAGTCAAGTTCAAGCACGGCATTGCGATCCCAAAGCAACGCCACCGACCAATCATCACTGCATCTTCCCGGACTCTCCTTTATTTTCAATGCCAGACCTTCCATATAATAATCATGAAGCTTTTTAAGCCCCTCTACGTATGTATCACACTCCATCTGATTCTTGATTTTATCATCCTGATAATATATTCCAAAAACATCTGTCTGATCAATGCCATACATACTTAAGAAGCTGGTATTAAGACAGTATAGTTTATTCTCCTCGGAAAGGAACGGACGAAGCCCCTCGATTGTATCATCAAACCTTGAAATCTCATCCTCAGTATAAGCACTTTTCTTGAAAACTATAGTAAAGCAGCCTGCATTCGCAGTAGGATTTGGAATGCAATAAATGCTCCCGTCAACCCTCACTGCATCCCACATTTTTTCAGGGAAATAATCATACAGCTTGCTTCCTTCCAGATAATCATCAAGTTTCAGGAGCTTCCCTTTCTTTATGGCTTCATAGCAGGGTGACCATATCGTAGTGTCATCGTGATTATGCATGCCGGTATAAACTACATCCGCATCACACTCCATCATAAGATATCTGTAATAACGGATAGCATCACCAGAAAGACTAGGTGGCGCCAGCTCACAGTATCCGAAACTGAAATCATACCCATCCTCCTTCAATTTTTTATTCACACGCTCACAAGCACTCTCCCCATCATCAGATGTGTTCATCATAATAGCCCAGGTTATAGTATTCTCATCATCAGGTCCATAATATACAAAGTCCTTTTTCATCGCCTCTATTTCTGCGTTACTTGGGATGTTCTGAACTAAATCCGGGTTATTTTCGGTATTATTGTATTCTATGCTATTATCTATGCCTGAGTCCTCACCTACATTACTTTGATCGGTGCTTTCTCCATCTTTGTTAGTAATATCATCATCGGGATTTGCATCTTCATTATTATTCTCATTCTTTCCATTATTTTCTGCATCACTATAAGAAGCATCATTTTTGACTGGTCTTTGGAAGTTACTGGTTGATAATATCTTTGCCCCTTCAAGCTTACCCTCAAAAAAGCTGGTCTTATCTAAAAGGCACCTGCTCTGTGTCACATTCTCTCCCACCTGGCTGTCTGTAGTATAATAAACCCAGTCTCCGATGATATCTTTAATCCTATATATTCCTTGAACATTCACCTTAACATCCGCAACATATCCAAGTTGGCCTGTTTTCCGTTCCTTATACCACAACCTTACGCCATCCATAAGATAAAGTTTGTTATCATAAATATATCTTCCAAAAGAATCTGGTTTGTAATCAGCAGGAGACATTTCTTCCGATGTGAAATATGCTATTTCTTTGCCGTCTTTATAAATACTTATGTATTCTCTTGCCATCCGGTCACTTATCGCATAATAACCATTTCCTATAATCCCTATAAAACTAATTTTAGCATCGCATATCTTTTTCTTTTCGCCAGTTTTCAGGTCATACTCAATTATATCATCTGAACGTGCATCAGCTGTCTTCTCATAGAAATCACTTGCATCTGTATAATCAGAAAAATCATATTTCTCTGTACAACGATATGCACAGTAATATAATTTCCCATTACTGAACATACAGTTATAACAGGTGGCAGCATATTCTTCATATTCATCTATAAGCTTTGTTTCTCCGTTTTCGATATTTATCAGGTATATTCCGGACTTCTGCTTTTCTCTTTGTCCGTAGGAAAAGGCCTCTTCATCTTTGTAATCCTTTTGATTTCGATCCATTGTAGCAATATAGCATACAGCAACGTATCCATTATAATATGCTGCATTCTCGATTCCCTCGACATCAACAAGTTTTGTTATTTCCTTTCTGTTCCTTCCGTCAAGGTCAGCTTTATACATTATACAATCAAAGAACCAATCGGAATTATCAGAATTGTTTTCAGGTGACGCAAAAAAGACTAAATTCTTATCTGTCAAAAAAGGATGATAGGTTTTTGAACCTAAATATGCATCACATTCAGACACACCATCCGAGCCAGTCCTTTTATGAGGACAATTTGGCTTTGAGCATAGCACCACATCATTTCCTGTTTCCGCATCGAAAAAATGGGCTATGCAATGATCTGTATAACATACCCCTTTTGCACTGTAGGCGTATTGAAAATCCATGATAACCTCAGGCTCATCAGCCGCATTGTTACTGTTTTGTCCATCTCCGTCTCCGCCATCATTGTTATCTATTATTTGCCCACCATCACTCACCTCATCCTTGTCCGATGAACAGCCAGCTAAAACCCATACCAGCATAAGCAAAAGCACAAATAATGAGCATCTTTTTCTTCCAAACATCTCTCTTTTCTCCTTCCTTTAAGCAAACCACTTCATCATTTAATTCTGCTGCCATAAATATATTTGGTTACAGATACTTTATTGTCACAGCATCACATACATTACCAGAAGCGGTCCGACAAATGTTACCAGCCCAGTGACAATAGTCCCACTTATACTCCGCAGTTTTCTAGATATAATACCCAGCAACATCATCTCCACTATCATCACTATATACTTTAGCACCATATAGAAAATAACCGTGCCGCCCACCGAAAATCCAAGTTTATCAAATATCGAATTACTCAGATTGCTGACCGATTGTGCAGGATATCCAAATCCAGTGGTACCATACACATTCAGTAGTCCTATGAAATATGGCATGAAATTTAAACAATATATCACAAGCACTACTATACTCCCTAATGCGAGTTTTTTGAGCAACAACGGACTTCTGCCATTTAGAGTAACAGAAGTTATCCTATTTGCGTATATCCTGTCATCCCCTGCGAAAAGATATGACAGAGCCAGTACCAGCATAATACCTGCCGTTATAGCCATAGTTATCTCTTTGCGTTTCGCCAGACTGTCAAAGGTGAGCAGGCGGTATCCCGTATCATAAAGTATATATCCAGCATTTCCCTTTAACTGCTCCACCCTCGCTGCCAGTAGCTCCAAGCCTACTTTAGGCTTTAGCTTAGCCTGATACTGCACAGATATATCCGATACCAACTCTGGAGGACAGTTCGCAAGCACCTGAGTCAGTTCTGCTTCTATTTCCCTATATCTGTTCCGTTCATCCTCTATTTTATTATATGTATCTTGCGTTATAGGACCTTCAAACTCCAAAGCATATCTTTTGTAATATATAGCATCCTCGTTTTCAAAGTACTCCCTGACCGGAGTGTAACTTTTAGCCTGATAAAAGGCAAATAGCAAAACTATCCCAAGCGTCCCACCACATATGAGCAGCTTATATGTTTCGTGCCTAAACACAGATACAGACTTGGGTACAAACCCCTTAAATATTCCTCGTCTGAATCTGCTCTTTTTCACTGCTATGGTCGTCTGTACCGCATATGCTCTTATAGCCATAGGCACAAGCACAAGCACCAAAGCTCCCAAGGATATCACAACAAACAAAAATCTGCTAAAGGGATATCCAAAAAGGCTGACATTTCCATATATTGACAGGTAACGCCCGCAGTTCAGGAATGACATAATGTTGAACTCCTTCAGGAAAGCCAGATAGCTGTTATCACTTATCAGGTAATACAGCACTGACTCTGCACCAAACACTACCGCAACTATTAGATATACCAAAACTGATGAGTTAGCCAGAGAAGCTACCAGAAATATGATAACACCCATCACTGCTGTGGTTATCGAAAGCATCAGAAAATATACCAGCATATATCCAAGCACAGAAGTCTCTATTGTGCATCCCTTTAAACCTACAACTGACTGCACAGATCTTGTGATATCACCTATGCCGAATATGGAAGTACTTGTAAAAAAAGCAGTCAGCAGTATCACGAAAGTCACTGCAAATGCTGATGTAGCCGTGACGCATATCTTTATAAATCCATGTGCAGCACGCCCTTTATCCATCGTAAAGAGCAGGTTCAGCTGGCCTGACTCCCTGTCCTTCAGTATCATCTCATTTATCATCACGAGCAGCACAAGTAATATGATAAGACCGGTCACCCCGTTACCTGACCATAGCTCCACGCCCTTTGATGGTCCCGATTTTATATCTATCTTTCCTTTAAGTTGCTCATAAACATCTGACGTTTTCAAGGCATTCCTGTAAGAAAAACTGTCCTTATCAGCAAATATTGATACCGCTGTGAGCCTATATGCCGATTCAGTTATTCCTTCCAGATATTCCTCATAGGTTGCCTGCTCCTGTACCTCACTCTTCACGGTTTTGCCAAGGAAAGCCTCCTGGCTGAAATCCATCATATCGTATTCTTTATCCGCATAAAGCGCATATGCATCGGAAGCATCCATACCGTCGAGCTTTGAAAACGCTTCCTTATAGTCTGAAGGCTGTATGAAGGTGAGCATCTCCTTAGACCTCATATTCAGCACTCCGAAGGTCGCAAAGCATGCGACGACAAGTGCCAGAAGTACGCCCGGTGTCTTCCAGAGCCGTATCATTTCATTTACATATATCCTCATAATATTCCCTCGGCCAATCACATATCCATAACCAGTCCTTATACCATTCCCTCAATCGCTTACGCTTAGGATGACAGTTTTCTATCACAGGTCATCTACACTCTATATAAATATACATCCTCCAGCGTCGGAGTCTTCTCCTCATAGTCATATCCATACGGTACTCTGTCACCAACAACCCTCACTCGGATGCTATCCCGTTCTTTCACCATATCCCCTACCTTAAAGCCACCTTCTATCTTAGGAAGTTCATCCTCATCAGCAATGATTTCGAAAACCTTTCCCCTGATATTATCGCATAACTCCCATGGAGCACCATCCGCTGCTATCAAGCCCCCGTTCATTATGATGACCTTGTTTGCTATGAACTGGATATCGGATACTACATGAGTGGCAATGATGACTATCCTATCAAAGGCTATCTTGGACACTATGTTTCTGAATCTTATCCTCTCATTCGGATCAAGCCCGGCCGTAGGTTCATCGAGGATGATGATGGACGGATTGCCGAGCAGTGCCTGTGCTAGCAGGGCACGCTGTTTCATGCCCCCGGAAAAAGCAGAAAGCTTCCTATCCATCACCTCCTCAAGATTCACCTTTTTCACTATATCAGCAATCTGTACGGCAGCTTCTTTTCTGTCCAATCCCTTTAGTCCGGATATATATAAAAGAAAACGTCTTAGTGTAAACCCTGGAAATACCTGCTGCTGTTGCGGTACATAACCTATATGCCTCCTGTACTCCCTGCCCAGCTCATGTATGTCTGCTCCCCCATACATCAGTTTCCCTGATGTCTGCTTCAGGTTATCCGTCATAATATTCATAAGAGTTGATTTTCCTGCCCCATTTGGTCCTAAAAGGCCATAGACACCAGATGTGAACTCATACGAGAATTCCTGCAGGGCTTTATTATCTCCATATTGTTTGCTTAAATTTTCACTGCAGAGTATCATAATGCACCACCTATTATCCTATATGCTAAGTTAATCATCCTCTAAACATTCTTATAACATTTCACATAATTCCTCCCTTCTTTCAGTCTATTGTTACTAGACCGCATTTTTATTCTATCATTAATAGACCACGTTGTCAAGTGTTTTCCAAACAAAAAAAAGGTTCTGCAATTTTCCATTACAGAACCCATTTTTTAAATTTTTAAGTATTTCTGCTTTCAAGATTGTTCAATCAGCTCCTTCATAGTTATCTGTTTTATATGGAGTCAATTATTTGAACAGTTTCAGCACCTTTACGCCCTCAGTTGTCAGTCCCGCTATGTACTGAGAATTACAGTCCACATCTAACACGTTTTCCCACATAGCAAGCTGTGCCTGTATTTCCTCCACAGATAAAAGCTCCGCATTCTCAGCCAATGGTCTGGCATTCGTAGCCTCGTAGTGTACTTTCCCATCCGTATCAACGCCCAATATGTTTCCATAGCGGTAGACTATACTCTTTATATTCTCCCAGTCCCTTACCTTCCACTTAGTTGTTTTTTCAGCACAAAGCACGCTGCCATCGGCACATAGAGCTATGATATTCTCGCCATCCCCAGCTATCTCAGTTACACATCTCCACTCACGATAGTCCTCATGAGTCTGGAGATATACCTTCGATGGGAAATATGTAGGTGTCACTATTCTCCCATTCTCGAGCAGAATGTATGTCATCTCGTTAGTAAAGCCCTGGAGTGCCTGTACTGCTTTAGTATCATCTGCATATATCCTGGCTCCATCCTTGAATACTCTCCCATACCTATCGACATAGATATACGAATACCCATACTTGCAATTCAGGTTCATCACATCCTTCGCCAGCTCCAAATCCTGTGCAATCCAGGGATCAAGATGCCCCATACCATAATTCCCACCATTCGCCAGAGCATCCTGCAGGGCAATCTTCTGAGCCGCCCTTATTTCCTCAGAACTGAGAGGAAAGGTCGAATACACCATCCCTTTATCGTCAATTACTGTCAGGTATGATGTATCATCTGCTATCCGTCTGGCACTGCCAGCCGTTGGAAGCTTATCTATTCTAATCGGGTCATTCGAAGACCTCAAAGATTCATCCACCACGAACATTCCATTCAGAAAGTACGCTATCTCACCTGCTTCAGTAATCTTTATATCATCCTGTACCATATTGCTTGCTTTGTCCAAAGACCGTAGTTTGGACACCCATACATTCTTTCCATCAGTTTTGTTTTCAAGCGAGATGGTCATGTCAGCAGCCGATACAATATTATCAGCAGTGTTCGCATCCTTTGTAGTTGTACTTAAAGAATCTTCCATGGTACCTGTCTGGCTTTCCACATTCCCTGTATCATCTGATTTTGGAATCGGATCCGTCAATGTGCATGCGGATATCATCGTCCCTATAAGGATTACAGAGATGATTACCCGGAGCCTGGGTTTACTATACTCCGATATATCCTTTATCCTCTTTTTGACGGAAATCTCACCAAATGCCAGTGAGCAAAGCAAGGGATTTGCCTCGTGACAGCTGCAGCGTAGCAATGCAACAGCATAGCTCTTAATCTCCTCACTGGACCTACCTTTTATGACAGCCTCATCACAAGCAGCTTCTACATCCCGGGCGAACAGGTAGTACGAAAGCCACGCTAGGGGATTAAACCAATGCAACGCCAGGGCAAACAACCCTATAGGTTTCCAAATATGGTCTCCACGCTTTAAATGCTTCCTCTCGTGAGTCAGAACGTGAATAACGGTCGTTTTATCCAACCCTGAAGGCAGGTATATCCTCGGCTTCAGCAAGCCTATGACAAACGGAGTATTTATCTCATCGCAGACATAAATTTTAACATTGCAAAGGTCAGTTTGGATATCAGTGCTATCACTAATATCATTCCACATTCCGGGGTATACTCTATTATCAGCATATGCCGCAGCATAATCATCAAACGCCCTCAACGGAACAGCACCAGCAAGAGTCCTTTTCAGTCGGATATAAGAAAAAACATAATACAAAACAAGCATCAGCATACCACTCAGCCAAATATATGGCAGAATGTCCAAGACTCCTATAGGTGTTGATCCCGTACTTGAGAACACCGTTGAAAGGTCTTCATACTTCCCGAAACTATCTTCACCTATTGTCCCAGCATAGTCCTTAACAACTGAATCCGTTTCATCGGCCATATCCAGCAACACTAAAGAGCTTGTTGATTCATCATTTTCTGATACCATCAAGTCATCGGAACTCAATTCGAAATATGTATCAGCAGCCTGTATTTCAAATTCTTTATAAGCATCAGCATCATATGTCACTACTTGATCGCAGCCCGCCAATTCATCATTCTTAACTGTAGTGCTATCAAGCATATTGACTCCATCAGGTATTATACTAAAGCTGCTTTCAAAAGAAACAGGAATCAGCAAACGGAATGCCACGAGCAGCCACAGCCCGCACTTCAGCCATTTAGGAGCTTTACGTGCTACGACACGCAAAAGCAGAACCAGGCATATTACTATGCTGGCATTCAGGCTCATTTTTATAATTGTCAAGAACAAATTCGTCATACCGATCTCCATCATAATATCTATCAAGAGTTAATCACAATACCTTCCCTCTGCTTGACAGGATCCTAGTCAAATATTATCTATCATTTTCTTTATCTCGGCGATATCTTTTTTGCTCAGCTTCTTCTCCGAGGTAAATGCTGCGATAAATGCAGGCAATGACCCGTTAAAAGTCCTCTCCACAAACTGAGCCGACTGGATGTTCGTGAACTTCTCCTTTGACATCAGCGAGCTCACCATGCCCTTTTCGTTCTGGAATATACCTCTATCGCAGAGCTTCTTCAGCACAGTGTATGTAGTTGATTTCTTCCACTCCAGTTTCTCCTCACAGAGCTTCACAAGATCCCTTGAATGAAGCGGCTCATTCTCCCATATTATATCCGCAAATTTCTCCTCCACAGCACCTAATCGCATATTGTTGTCCATATCTAATACCTCGTATTTTTAAGTCAATGTCACCTCGAAAACGCCTTCAGCGTTTCCTCGGTAACAAAATGATGCTTCGCATCTACTTTGTTATAATCTATCACATATAGACCAAAATGTCAATTTTTTTTCAAATAATATCACACTAGCTATTACTCTATCACTTGATAATTTCTCCTGTTTTCAAATCCTTATAACCCAATTTGCAGAAGTGTTTGTTTTCTTTACAGATGTAGCAAACACTCTCCTTTTTAAAAATCAAACCAGTTTATATTTTGTATATTTCCCACCATTATATTTGTAAAATACACCTTCATTTACCAGCTTCTTTATTTCCAGATATGCTTTATCAGGATTCATTCTCAAACACTTACCGGCATCCTGCTTTGTAATGATGCCGCCCTGCCTCATAGCAAGATTCATTAGTTTTTCTTTTATTGATACGCCTTCTTCAAATCGTTCCTCGACCATCCCTATATGTATTCCATTATCATGTACTGCATTTCCGATTTTTAAGCGGTAAGCCTTAACTCGCGAATATTCAGAACATTCTATCATTCCTATGTCCAACAATTTCTCTATAGCACCCTTTATTTTTTCCTTACTAAAACGTGTTCGTTCCACAATGCATTTCTCCGTCAAGGCTTCACCATCTTTTAGTAATGACATAATCATTAACGAGATAATAGAAAATGGTCTTCCTATTCTTTTCTGCTCCTCTGCGAGCAATGTTGTAAACCGTACATCTGCTTTACTCCTTCTCAGAAAAAGTTTTACGTTTCTACTGGTTGTCTCAGAATAATCAGGCCAAGGCCTGCCATACTGGATTGAGCCCTCATATATACGATCAATTCCTCTCCCCGTTTTTTCTGCTAACCCTATACGTTTCAGTGCATCTGCAAGGGCAGGGTTTTTCCCATGCGGCTCAACTGTTAAAAGATTATCAAACGAAACCCCGTCTATAAACCCTCCCGGACTGCTAATGGTTAACCCTTCATCATCGATAAGAACTCTTACAGCACCAAGCTCTGTGTATGCACGATGGCTAAAAGCGTTGACCAGACCTTCCCTGAAAGCTGCCTTATCAAACTCCGGTACCGCTATTCTGTACATCCCGTGTTCTATTTCCCGTTCAGGATTCCAGCTGATCATATATGTTTCAAATTTATCCAACACATCTAATAGCGGAGCATGTGTCTCAATGTTCATCCTGACTTTTGTCCCCTCCAGAACTTGAAACTCAGCTCTTACTGTCGGCATAAGTTCGGCTATTTTCTCTTCCTTTCCTAAAATCAGCATACCGGTAACGGTAGGATATGTAACCCCCTCAATATCAGTCGTAAGCCTCAGAGCCTTGTCAATCTCTTCATCAGATAGCGTTAATAAATTCTTCTCCCCTCCAGGCAGTGTTTTTATTTTGTTCCTCAGATTAGACCTCTGGACGGGATCAAAGTCATCTAAAGTAGCTCCAGGCAATGGGCTTGCTGAAAAATCCAGAAGAGCTAACTCGGAAAGCCGTGTAGATATCTCATACGAATACATTGGGACTACTTCTGGACTGCCATCAGCCTTCAAACGCCTTCTGAGCATCTTCCCGGAGGCCGTTGAAATGACAGTTCGGCTCATAGGAATATTAATTTTCAGTACGTCTTTATTCTCTTCATTTATGATTTCCGCTCTGGTGGATACCGACGGAATTGTGCTGTTCGCAATAAGAGCCATCACGCCTATCGCGTCATTATGTTTTTTACTTACCCCTGTTATAGTTCCATCATCTTCTACTCCTAGATATAGTATACCACCTTTAGTATTGGTCATGCCAACTATTTCATCTATCAGTTCGCTGTCAGGATATCCTTTAATATCGCTTTTGAATTCTATAATAAGGTCTTCCTTCATTGGTATAGTTCTCATAAGACACCCCCATAAATAGTTTTAACTCAAGTTTAATTCAATTTTAACTCATTTCAATTTGCGTGTCAATATTATTTCGAGTTAAATTTGAGTTAAATTCAAATTAAGGCCTGAATTAAAATGGAGACAAAGATTTACCCTGCCTCCATATAATCATTATTTGTAAATCTGTCCGTTGGCTTCTATAGTAATATAGAATCAATCCGGGTCCGTTATTGTAGAGTATTCTTCGATTATATCACCTATCTCTGAGAGATTTATCTGTAGTTTACCATCATATATTGAAAGGCCGAGCATACCCTCTAAAGGATGAACAGTTGGCATATAGTCATCGCCTTCAAAATATGTCAGGAGCTTCCGGGTTTTCACATCTATATACCAGAGTTCCCGCACGCCTGCATTTATGTACTTATATACCTTAATCCCAAGATCCTTTTTTCTGGTGGAATCCGATAGTACTTCAAGCACAAAATCAGGAGCCCCATAGTTTCCAAAGCGCTTGATCTTATCCTTGTCACATACTATATAGATATCCGGTTCTACCATGGTTTTCTTATCACAGTCAAGCCTAACTGCAGAAGGTGCTACAAAGGCCTTGCATTTTCCTTTATTCTTACGGATAAAATTGCCTATTTCCAAATACATATATCCAACTATATCCTGATGTACGGTCAACGGTGTAGCCATATCATAAAATACGCCATCAATCAACTCTTTCCTGTCACCATCCGGCAGAGCAAAGTAGTCATCTATCGTATAGTCACCCTGCTTCTTCTGTGCCAATCCTAATGCTTCATCAGGCTTGTCTGTATATTTCGCTACCACATTCCCAGCCACATATTGGGCAGATTCTTCGCAGACCATGGCCGCAGGGAATGCTGATTGCTCGTCATACTCGTAGTTTTTTCCGGCATATTTTGATTCATCACCCTTAAGAACCTTTTCCAGTGCATTTAATGTTGCAAGTCTGGGATTTTTTGATTCACCTGTTATGATTTTCCTGATGGTTCCTTCCGGTACACCTGAATACTCAGATAGCTTTGCCACACTATAGCCCCTTTTTTCTTTTAACTCTATGATTTCTTCTCTGGTCATGATTTATCCCCCATATTATTTATTGACTATATATATTATACATCTTCCATTGTCCATAGTCAACCTTTTTATATGTTATTTACCCATTTTTATCCTTTTTTATCAATAAAAACGCCCCTAAGACAAGGGCCGGTTCTGTGCCACCAAAATTTGGCAACACAGAACCGGCCCTTGTCTTCTCCTAGTGCAGCTCATTATCATCTTACTATTCACTTGATTATGAACGGAAATAAATATAAGCTTTTCTTTTAAACATAGCTGCACCCTGCCGATACACAAAACTTACAACTCAAGATCCCTCATAACACCTATAAAAATCGGGCTGTTAGTCTCACAATCGATCAGCATATATATAAACGGTCTATCAAAGAAGATTTCTTTGGGTTCACTCAACAACAATGCTCCGTCTTCCAATGCTACAACAGTAGCAGCTCCGGCCTTTGTCCCCTTTTCATCAACGCTTATGAACGTTTTATGAAATACATCTTTTATAAAAATATTACCGGCGG
>JAEEGL013013874.1_pt1 | contig 12796 bp, 5 predicted proteins | sample 9134231 | NCBI WGS metagenome assembly JAEEGL01 (sample SAMN16246548, study PRJNA631951) | gut metagenome | biome: gut microbiome; feature: rumen; material: fiber-attached | host: Bos | place: Iran: Karaj | collected 2018-10
TTCTTCTTTAAACATTTTTAAATATTCTTTTGAAACTAATTTAAATATTTTTGATTTTTGTTCTTTTAATTCTTTAATGTTTTTTTCAAAAAAATTAATAAAATTTCTTACTTCATTAATTTCATTTAAAGTAAAATTTCCTAAATCTTCTATTTTATGATTTTTTTCATGATTATTAATACAACAAGGGCATAAATTTTGTTTACAATCAATACAATATTTTTCAAAATTTTTATTATCTTTTGAACAAAAAGGTCTTTTTATTTCAACAAATGTTTGTAATAATTCATTTAATGAAAGAAATCCTTTATGATTATTTATGCATTCATAATAAACTTTTACATTTATATTTTCATTAAATATAAAAAAAAATGATATTCCTTTACAAATTGGACATAAATAATATTTTTCATTTGTTATTAATGAATGTTCCATTTTAATATGTTAATATTTCGCTTATTATAAATTATAGAAAAATAAATAAATCTTATAATTTTTTTTATTATTTACTTCTATAATAAAAATCTTTATATTATTTTTTTCATTTTTTTGGTTTAATATTTATTTAGAAAAAGAATATATTTTTTATAAGTAATTTTTAAAAATTATTAAATAATATTTGAAAAATATAATTTTATGAAATAATTTCATCAGGATTATAAGTTAAAATTCTTTTTTTTTGCTGACTATTTAATTTTTCAATAGTATATCTAATGGCTTCTCTTGATAATTTTTTATAATTTAAAAAAATCCATTTTTCATATCTTTTATAATCTATTTGAGCTAAATATCTAGTTAACCAACCAACTGCTAATTGATTAAATCTTTCTTGATAATTAACATTTCTATCAATATTTTCAAACATTAAATCAATAAATCCTTTAAAATTTGGTTTATCATCTTTAACTTTAATTCTATTTACAAAAGAAACTAAAGAAATCCTTCTTACCCATAAATTATTAGATTTACCTAAATTTACTATAAATATTGTATTTTCTTTTGATAATAATCCATAAAAACGAAAAAATTTTCCACTTAAAGTATCACATGATGCCCATTCATTTATAATATTATTATCTTCTATTAATTTAATTAATTTTTCAACTTGACTTCTTTTAATTTTTGAATATATGTCTTTTAATATATCTCCACATATTATTTTCATTTCTAAATATTCATTTGATAATAATTTTAAACATAAATTAAATTTATCTGAAATTTCTAGTGATTGATAACGAAGATCTTTTTTTATATTTTTTGTAAATGTTTCATGTACAAATGGCATTTTAATTCCAAATGATTTTACTTTGTTTTTTAAATAATTTTGTGTTTGTATTGCTTCCTTTGGAAATTGTTTTAAATTTAATTCAAATTTATTGTATGTTTCATTAAATAATTCTGTTATTATTTCTTCATTATTTTTTATTGAAATTATCTTTTGAGATTTTGATTTTCTTATATTTTTTGTTTTTGATTTATTTTTCATAAAATATTATATGATTTTTTAAAAATATATAGTTTTTATTCATAAATAAATAATTTAAATTTTTATATATATTTTTTTTAATCTATTAATTTACCAATAGTATTATAATATTATTATAAAATTGTTTTATAATATTATTATAAAATTGTTTTATTTTTCAATCATATTTTTTAAATTAATTTTTATTGTTTTAAAGAATAATTTTGATTATATAACTTTCAGAAAATGATAAAATTATTTTTATTTTTTATTTCATTATTTTTTTATTTAATAATTTCTTATTTATTTGGAATTATTCAAGATTCATTTATAATTTTTTTTATCCATAATATTAAATATTAAAATACGTAGATTTAAAGAATTTAATGAAGAATTAAATATATTAATCATTAATTTAGTGTTGAATTTAGTTCAATTAAATAAAATTAGAAAATTTCAACTACAACATATATAACTCATGCCATAAAGATTATAAGTATTATAATTAGAAAAAAGTAAAAAACTTAAAGAACAAAAACTTACACATATATCCATATTATTAATATATTATTATTAAAATTAGATAAATTTAAAATTAATGAAAACAATACTAGAACATTTAACTTATATAATTAACTAAATATTATTTTTAATTATAAATGTAAAAATATTCCTTTTTTTAAAACTTTATAATTTATAGCTATATCATTTAAATGTAATTCAAAATAATCATTCATTTCTTCATTTTTATTATTAAATATTTGAATATGTTTATTATATTAGGAAATATAGTTGAATATTATTATATGTTGATTTTTAAATATTCTAATAATAATAATTCCCTTTTTTTATATTTATTCTAAATTTATTTTTTTAATATTATTTTTAAAAAATTAAATATTGTGATTTAATTATTTTAATATTGTAAATAATTTTTTAATATTTAAATTGTATTTTTAAAAAGGTAAAATATTTAGATATTTATATTAAACAAAGATAACTATCAATGATAAATAAAATAAATTTATCATATAATCAATTGTATTATTAATCTAATTGATAAAAATTTATTTAAAAAAAAATGCTTAAATAATTTCAATTTGAGAAAATCCAGTTTCATTCCCAATTTTACCTTGGGAATCACTAATTAATTCATAATAAATTAAATATTTCCCTTTTTCTATCTTTAAATAATTTTTAAAATAAATATCTACTTCATAATAAACATAAAGAGTATGATTTTCAGTTATTTTTTCATATATGTTTTTAGATGGTTTAAAATATATATCAGAATCATCATTAATACATCTAATAAAAATATCATTTGGCCAAGCCATAAAATCATTGCTGTCGTTGATTAAATTTATTTTATATTTAATTGGAATATTTTTTTTTATATATTCCTTTTTAAAGGTTTTTATTTTCTTATTTAAACCGATAAATTTACAAGATAATTTTAGTTTTTTTTTATCTAATATTTGACTTTTTTCCAAAATATTTGTTTTTATAGTTTTTATAGTTGATATTTTATTTATTTTATTATTAGATTGAATTGTTTTTGAATTAAAATTTGGTAATGTTATAATTTTTGTATTATTATTTTTCTTTTCATTTATTGAAGTATTTATTAATGAAAATGATTCAATTGTTTTTTGAATTATTGCATATTTTTCCTTTAAATCGTTAATAATTAAAGTTTTATCTTTTATTTCCCTTTGTAGAATTTTTATAGTTTTTGTTAAATTATTATTAGTTTCAAATATTTGTTTAATATTTTTTTCCATTATATTCATTCTATTTTTTAATTGTTCATTTTCTTTTTTATAATTTTCTAGTTCCTTTTGTAAATTTATATTTGAAAAATTTGACCTATCAATTTTTTCTTCACAATTATTATTGGGAATTGTTTTCATATTTAAAATTAAAATGATTTATTTTATAGAATTATTCTTTTAATCAATTAAATTTTAAAATGTAATATTACTAATTAATTAATGTATTAAATTTAAAAGAATTAAAAGAAACAATAAAATAAAAATAATATGATATAATAATATTAAATAAAAAATTTGAATTATATAATATTAAATTATTTAAATGGTTATACTTTTATAATTTAATAAAGAAATAAAATAATACAAAATAATAAATATAATTTCTATATCAAAAAATATAACTTTGTAAAAAAGAATATTAAAAATAAAATTTTTTAAATAAAATTAAAAAATAAAACATTCAAAACAATGATGCTATTTAATATAATAATAATAACATATATTTTGAAAAAAATAAATTCATTACTAAATCTTCCATTTATATTAACAAAAGGATATAAGTATCCAGTATTATTTAATTCAACAAAAACTAATTCTGGTATATTATTTTTATCAGAATATCAAATTCTTTTCAATTATTTAACAGGAGAAATAAAAGGTCAATCAACAATAATTAAATATGATGAAACAATTCAAATTCGTTCCTCTATTGATTTGACTATTTTTGCATCATCGCTTTATGTTTATGAAGAAGTTGATGAGCGAATTTTTAGATATACTATTTTTGATAATCAAGTTGATATAAAATCTTTACAAATTTTTATTAATAATCAAAATGATTTCTATCTCGTAACATCATATGATAATAATAATTGTACTAAAATTACTAGAACATTTTTACCTGGTAACATAGTTTCAATTACTAAAACAAATATGACAATATGTAATAATTTATATATGTCTGAATGTGTGCTATCATATTCAACAGATGGAAAAAAATATATGAGTTGTTTTTTTATTTGTACTAAAAAAATTAGAGGATATCTTATTTCATCTTCTGGTTGGACAGTGTACTCAAATTATTTATATTATCCTAATCTTGATAATTCAATTGGAATTCATACTTATTTATTTAAATATTTTATTAATATTATTTGTTCTTTAAAAGAAAATTATGAAATTGAATGTATGAATTTTGAATTAGATACTAATGTGAAAAAATTTTTTGATAAAAATAAATTTACAATATTAAATAATTGTAATCCTAAAATTAATGATTTTATTTTAACTGAATTTAGTTATGGTAAAATAGAACTTTTAGGTTGTTGTGCTTCTGGGAATAAAATAAAATGTCAAAGAATAGATAAAGATTATAATGTAAATAGTAATATAATTTCAATCGAAAGTGGAATAAATAATTATTATGTTAGAATGATGCAAATTTCATCAAAAGCATTAGAAATTATTTATCATTCTAGTAATGATGATGCAACTTATGCTTATTTAATTTATATTCCTAAATGTAAATCTTTTTCAATTGAATTAGTAATAAAAAAAAAAAATGAAATTAAATTTGAAAATTTTATTGAATTTATCACATCAAATGAACAATATATTAAATTTGAAAATTATACATCAACATCATATGGTAAAATTTATTATGGAAATTCAGATAATGAAGTAAATAATGATAATAAATATTATATAAATCCAGATTATTTTAAATTTTATTTTGAATCAACTTCAATGAGTACAACTTCATTAATTTTTGCATTTAATATAATAACAAATGAAACTTATTCAACAATAAATCAATGTGAATTAACTATTAAAATTAATTCATGTTATATTGGTTGTTATTTATGTTATAATATTGAAACTGATACTTCACATAATTGTGAAAGTTGTAAAAGAGATTATTATAAATCACCTGAAAATGAAAATGATTGTTATAAAATAAGTGAAAAAAAAGATAATTGGTTTTTTGATACTAATACAAATTCAATTAAATTATGTTATGATAAATGTAAATCTTGTTCTGATTTTTATGATGCAAGTACTGATAATATGAATTGTATTGAATGTATTGATAATTATTATTTTAAAGAAGGAACAAATAATTGTTATGATATAAATTATTTGGATAAAGGTTATTATTTAAATGAAGATAATAAATTTTCTCCTTGTAATTATCATTGTAAAACTTGTTATGGAAGAGGAACAAATGAAATTCAAAAATGTAATTTATGTATAGATAATTTATATAAAATATACAATGATGAAAATAATAATTGTTATGATAATTCAATAGTATCTCAAGGTTATTATTTAAAAGATAATATATATTATAAATGTGATATTTTTTGCAAAACTTGTGATATAACTTCAAAAAATTGTACATCATGTATAGATAATTTTAGTTTAATAAATAATACTTGTTATAATTCTTGTAATAAAAATACAAAATTTTATTATAATGGAGAATGTTATAATAATTGTCCAGTATATACTTATTTATATAAATCAAAATTTTATTGTTTAAATGAATGTCCAAGTAATTCAATTGCAAATGATATTAAAAAAATATGTGAAGTTCAATTAGATACTTCTGTAAATCCAGAAAAATTAATAGATCAAATTGATGAACAAATATTAGATTTTGCTTTTCCAGATTCTTTAATTAAAAATCAAAATTATACAATTCAAGTTTATGAATTAAATGATAGTGAAACTATAAAACAATTAGCATATGAAAATCAATTATCATATATAGAATTAAATGAATGTGCAAATTATTTAAAACAATATTATAATATTTCAAATGATGAAGATTTAATAATGATAAAATTAGATTTAAATATGAGTCAATCAAGTGTAAATAAAATAGAATATTTTATATATGATTATAAAGGAAATGAATTAAATGTTTCATTATGTAATGAAATAAAAATAAATGTATATACACCAATAACAAATTCTGAATTAATAAATTGGGATTTAGCAGTTGAATTAAGTAATCAAGGAATAAATATTTTTGATCCAAATAGTGATTTTTTTAATGATATTTGTTCTACTTTTTCATCAGATTCTAACAGTGATGTTACTTTAAGTGATAGGAGAAAAGATTATTATCAAGATGTTAATTTTTGTAATGAAGGTTGTGAATCAAGTGATATTAATTTTAATAATAAATCTGTAAATTGCATTTGTACTGCTGGATTACATAATGAAAATGTAGAAATTAATTTAGATGAATCTAAAACAAATTTAAAAGATTTAAGAAGTGTTTTTAAAAGTGGTTTACATAATAGTAATATTGTTGTTGCTAAATGTTATAAATTAGTTTTTAATGGAAAGTTAATTTTAGTTAATATTGGATTTTGGATTATGATTTGTTTAATTGTTATTCAAATTATTTTAGTAATATTTTTTTGTAGAAAAGGATTAAAACCAATTAAAAATTTAATGATATTATCTAAACCAAAATTTAATGAAAAAAATGAAAGTAATCCTCCAAAAAATATAAAAAATAGTAATTTATATTTTGATGAAAAAAATTTTGATTCTAATGAAGAAAGTGAAAATGAAATTTCATTTGAAAAAAATAGACCAACAACATATAATTCAATGTTAACTAGTAATCAAAATTTTTATACTTATTCAAAATCAACTAATAATTTAAATTCAATTCATGAAGATAATAATAATGATAAAGAAAATAATAATATTGATAAAGAAAATAATAATGATAACGAAAATAATAATAATGATAAAGAAAATAATAATAATAATGTTATTAAAAATATACGATTATCTAATTTTTATAATAATAATCCTCATTTTATAAATTATTTTCAAAAAATTAAATCATCAAAAAATGAAATTTTAAAAATAAATACAATAAATAATAATATATCTCATAAAAAAGTATTTTCAGGTAGTTCATTAAGTAAATTAAGTCAAAAAAGTAATTTTGATTTTCATACACTTTCATCTTCAAATATAAGTGATGAAGAAAAACCAAAAAAAAAGAAAAATAATCAATATACAAATGAGGATTTATTTGATTTAGATTATGAAGAAAGTTTATTATATGATTCAAGAAGTTTTTGTCAATTATATTGGAATTATTTACAAATAAAACAAGTAATTATTAATACTTTTATATTTGAAGATTTTTTTGAGTTAAGAATAATTAAAATTTTTTTTTGGATTTTTACAATTGGATTAGAATTTACTTTAAATGCTCTTTTTTATACTGATAAATATATAAGTCATACTTATCATAATAATGGAGTTGAAGATTTTGTTTATAATTTACCAAAATCAATTTATTCTTTTCTTGTTACTGTTTTAATTACTTATTTTTTAGTTCATTTATCAAATTCAAAAAGTAAATTAAAATCAATATTAGCAAAAAGTAAATCTATTAAAGAATATAATATAAACTGTAAAAAAGAATTAAAGTGTCTAAAAATAAAGTTAATTTTTTTCTTTTCTATAGATTTTATATTATATATTTTTTTCTGGTATTATTCAAGTGCTTTTTGTGCAGTTTATCATAATTCTCAATTTTTTTGGGTTTATGGAAGTTTGCAAAGTATAACAATTGGACTAATTCTTCCTTTTTTTTTCAGTTTAATTACTGCTTTTCTTAGATATATTTCATTAAAAAAAAAATGGAAAATACTTTTTATAATTAATAATATTCTTTACAAATTTATATAAATTTTGAAAAGTCTATTTTTTATATTATTAGGAGTATTATATAGTTATTGTTTATAAAATATCTTTTTTATATAAAATTGAAATTTTTATCTAATTCTTTAGCTTTTTTTCTTCTTAAACATCAAAGAAATATAATAATCTAAATAAAATAATAATTTTAGATAATTTATAATTTTTAAAAATTATTATACAATAATTAAATTAAAAATAAATTAAAAATAAATAAAAAAAATTAAAAAAAAAATAAAAAAAATCAAAAAAAAAAAAATTTAAAAAAAAAAATGACTTTCTTATATTACTTATTCCTAATTTTCCAAATCCTCAAAATAAAAACAAAAGATATAAATTTCAAAATCCCAATTGAATACACATCTGACTACGAACCATTAATAGAAATGTGTTTAGGAACTCCACCTCAATGTTTAAAATTCAAAATATTAACATATTTAAATTATTCTTACGTTTTAGACAAAAAAAAATATAAACATGGATTTGACTCAAATGAATCAGAATCATTTTATTTAGAAGAAGAAGCAGAAATTGAAGAATATTCAGATAAATATATTAAATTAAAAGGATATAAATGTATAGAAGATTTTTTAATTAAAGACGAAGATTTTACAATAAATTTATTTCCATTTTATTTAGTTGTAGATGGTTCTCATTCAGAAGAATTTGATGGTGTTATTGGATTAGGTTTAAGTGGTGGTTCTTTTATTAATTTTTTATCTGTTTATTATGATTTTGGAATTAGATTTGTTATTGAAACTTCTCATGATGAAAAAAAAGGAATGTTGACTCTTGGAAAATTAAAAAATGAATTAAGATTTGATAAAGAAGTTGATTTTTATAATGAAGAAGATAATTATCAAGTTGAAATGAATAAAATTATTTTTTATAATGAAGAAAAATTAGAACAAACTACTATTTATAAAATGTCACAATCTGTTTCTTTTAGTCCTGGTCATAATAAAATTTTATGTCCTGAAAATTTTTTTGATTTTTTATTGGAAAGTGTTTTTACTAAGTTTATTTATGATGAATATGATTGTAAAAAAAATAAAGAAAATCAATTTGTTGAAATTGTTTGTGATAAAAGTATTGTTGATCAATATTTAGGAGACATTTTGTTTATTTTTGGAAAATGGAATTTGAGATTTAAATTTAATGAATTGTTTGAGAAGTATTCTTCTTCTAAAGTTAGTTTTACTATTGTTCATTCTACTGTTGATGATAGATGGATTTTTGGTTATCCTTTCTTTAAAAAATATGATATTATTTATGATGGTATTTTGAATAAGTTACTTATTAAATAAGATATGTTAATTATTATTTAAAACTTGGAATAATTAATTTAACTTGTTTATAGGAATTTATGAAGTTTTATTGTTAGTTTGATAATTATTAGAAGTAATAATTATTTAATAGTTTCTTTTAAAAAAGATATCCAATAATTTTTAATTGATTTATTTTAGATATATTAATATTCCATTTTATTCAATTATTGAAATAGGAATTCTGATTCAAAAAATTATATTTTATTTTAAATTTAAACAATATATTCATTATATTTCTAATATTACTTCAAATAAATTTATAAAATTAATAAGTGCAGAAATATTTAATAAGATATTTTTATTATTAAATAATATAAAATGATTATTTATGAAATAAAAAATATTATTATATTTATATTATATTGAAAATGGGACAATTCAATATGAATAATCTATAAAATTTCAAAATATTTGAATTGGTAATTACAATTTCCTAATACAAATTATTATGTGGATTTTTCTATAAATTTAAGCGGAATTATTACAGAAAATTTATTTAATATTAAAGGAAAAGAGAATGTTTGGTGATTAAATTAAAAAGGTAAATGTAAAATTGATATAATTGAAAATAAATATTATAATTATAGTTATTATAATTGTGATAAAATGTTAAAATAAATTGTAATATATTAGAAAATATTTACAAGATTTAAATTTTACATTTGAAATTGAACATAAAAAATATTTGAAGCATTTAATCGAGAATTATTATTTATTTTTTTTTGAGTTATATACAAAAAGATGGATTATATGGCAAAATTTTAGAAAAAATATCTAATGAGTTTTAATAATGAAAGAGATATTTTTTTTGATATATTTACAAAAATAATAAAAAGAAATTTAATTTTATTACATTTATTACTTTTATTAATAATTATGATTGTTTTTTGAATACTTATTTTATATATTATTTCACAATAAAAATAAGATAATTAGAGATAATCAAATCGAAGATAATTTTATAAATATTCCTAATAGTAATATTTAATATAAAATTATAAAAATTTTTTTTTTATAATTTTAAAAATTACATATAAAAAATTTCAAACTTGATTTATATAATATAATTAATTATTAAATAAAAAAGAGTTTTAATGGCTGACATAAATTTTTCTAAAAAAATATCAGTAAATTTTATAAAATCCAAAATGCCTTTAATCCAAAATGAAATAAAAGATTTAATAATAAATAGATTCCTAAAAATAATAACACTTCAAGAAAAAGAATTATATCAATTAAGATTTGATTCAAAATACTTTAAAGAACTTGCCCAAAAAACGTTAAAACAATTAATTTCAAATGATAAAGAAAAAGAACCAGAGAAAAAAAATTCACTTAGAATGAATAACTCAATAAATTCAATAAAACAAAAACCAAAAATTACAAATAAAAAAAATATACAAAAACCTCAAAAAAAAGTTAAAAATAATTCACCTGGAATAACATCGAATGATATAATACAATGTAATTCAGTATGTTTTCTTCAAAAAAATAAAAAATTAAACACAGCAAATAAAGAAAAAGATAAAGATAAAGATTTAATAACAATAAGAACAAAAAGAACTTCAAATAAATTAAATTCAACATTAAATAATAGTAATAATAATAATACATATATTATAAATTATAATAATGAAAAGAATTTATTTCCTTCATTATCAACAACAGATACAAATGAATATAATGATATAAAAATACATCAAAAAAAAATTGTAAATATGAAAATGGCTCCTTCAAATTCACAAACAGTTCTTCCAATAGTTAATAAAAATTTAAATAAAAATAAAGAATTTAATCATTTAACCACTGAATCTTCAATTTTACCTTCTACAAATATATTTATTAATGATAGAGTTAAAACTTCACATTCAATAAAAAATTTTAGAGAATTATTTGAACATTCTTCTTTTTTACAAGATGAAAAGAAAGAATTACAAAATAAAAATATTAAAAGAGGAAAAAATTTATCTCAAGCTTCTTTTTCTTGTTTACCTGGTATTAATAATAATAAAGGTGATTTTAGTTATTGTAATATTAATACTTTACAAAATTCTATTATATCTCCTCAAGTTACTAGAACTCAAAAAATATTAAAAAGTTTATCTAATTCTGCAAGAAAAGGAATTAGAATTAATACTCTTGATAATGCTAAATTAAATTCATTTTTGGGAAAGTTGTAAAAAAATAATTATTTTATTATTTTAATAATAACAATTATTTTATTGAAAAAAGATTAATAAATTTTTTTATTTATTATTTTTTAGATTTGTTGTTATTTTTTTTTTTGTAATTAAAAAAAAATATATATAAAATAATAGATTGAAAATTAATAAATAATGGGAAATTTACCAATTCCTGAAATTTTTTATAAAATACCAAAAAAAAATCAAATAATAGTTTGTCCTGAATGTAACAAAATTGCAAGTATTAAACTTTCAAGAGAAACTGATTTATCTCAAAGAAAAATTCAATTTTTATGTTGTTTAAATAAAGAATATAATTTAAATGAATATTTAAAAAAAATAATTCTTCAATCTCCAGAAAAACCAAAAAAATTAATTAATCCTTTTCCAACTTTAGAAAATCAAAAAGAATTTGAAAAAATTGTATTGTCATTTTTTAAATTAGCTGAAAAAGTAAATAATACAAAAGTAAATCAAGAAGAATATAATTTATTTTTAATTTATTCTTATTTAATAAGCAACGCAGTATATTATACTGCAAATGAAAAAATAATATTAAATGTATTTAATAATTGTATTTTTGATTTTATAAAAACTGATTTTGGAAAAAGTGCAAGTGATATTGTAAATAATTTATCAATTGCACAAGAATGGAATTTTGATTTTTCTTCTAATGTTAATATTATACAAGTTTCAAAAAGATTTTTTGCTTTTTGTGATGGAAGAAAATGTACTTTTATTAATTTTAATCAATTTAGTAATTATTCAATTAAAAATGAAAATAATATAAAAAATAATGAATATGTTATTAAAGATTGTGGATATGAATATGTTAATAATATTATTATGGCTAATAATAAAGTTAATTATTTATTTGTTTTAGGAAAAAATTCTGATCATATTAATTATTTTTATAAATTTGAATATGATTCTGAAATAAAAGCAAATGATAATGAGATTTTTATTCATATTTTTTTAATAAAAAGTGAAAATAAAAATCAATTTATTACAATAACTAAAAATGAAAGTAAAAAATATTCTAATATTACAAAATGGATTTTTTATGATCGTAAAACTTATGGTATATATGAAAAATTACTTTCAAATACAACACCAATTATAAGTAGTGAAGATTGTGTTATACAAAGTATAAATGGAAATTTAATAATAGGATTTGAAGATTTTAAAATAAGAATATTTTCAATTGAAACTTTACAAAATATAAGTTATTTAAATTTATATACAATGAAACCTTTAAAAATAATAGAAGTAGATGATAATAGTATATTAATTTCAATAATGAATAAA
>JAEEGL014098820.1_pt1 | contig 12796 bp, 9 predicted proteins | sample 9134231 | NCBI WGS metagenome assembly JAEEGL01 (sample SAMN16246548, study PRJNA631951) | gut metagenome | biome: gut microbiome; feature: rumen; material: fiber-attached | host: Bos | place: Iran: Karaj | collected 2018-10
AGTGAAACGACTTTGGGAGGGGTGTCCGGGGTTCCCCGAAGCAACTTGTTGCTTTGGGGGTTCACGGTAAGGGGGTTTGGGGATCAGTAGGGGCGGGCAATCCCCAAGGGCGGCGGAGCCGCACGGAAGTCGCGTAGCGACACCTTCACTATTAACTATTAACTATTCACTATTCACTCTTACCTCGCGTCAGCTCGCGCGGCTTTAACGAAAACGTCGTAGCCGTAATCGGGCGAAAAGCATACGATCACGCCGCCCGAGCAAACGGATATATGCGAATACGAAAGCGGTATCACGAAATTGCCGTCGAGATCGATAACGCCTTTTTTGCCGGTCCTCGAACCGACGACGGCGAGTCCCTCGTAATAAGGCGTGGCGTAGGTGTATACCGTATCGGCTATCCACGCGCCCTTGGTCGCGTAAAAGCCGTAATATCCGTTTTTCGAGAGCATTATCCTCTGATTTGAATAAGATTCGAATTTATAGCCGGTCGGCATTTTGAATTCGGCGCCTTCTTTGTTTATCAGCACGTCCTTGTCTTCAATGACCGTTTTGCGGATATCGTAATAGATCTTTCTCATCCTCACGTAGCCGCCGTCGAAATAAAGCGCGCCTATACCGCCTTCGTCGCGGCATCCGACGAGTATCTGATTTTCGGTCTTGACCTTGTTTTCGATCACGACCTTCCCTTTTTCGTTCAGATAACAGATATCGCCCTTATAGTCTACTGCTCCGAGGCCTTCGCTGTAATTGTACGCCTCCTGATATATGGCGTTTCTCAGCTTCGTGCCGTCGGTTCTGTTGATGCCGTACAAATTGCCGGAGCGGAACACGGTGAACTGTCCGTCGGCTTTGCCGAAATACGACGGATAGTTATAGTAAAGTCCGCGTGAATCGCGCGCGTCGTAATCGGATGGCTTTAGCTCCTTCAGTTCTTCGTCGATATAATAATACTTGCCGTCCTTTATGAAAAGCGGTCTGTCCTCTTTATCGCGCTCGTAGGCGAATTTCAGCTCCGCCTCGTCGGAATACGAGTACAAAAGCTCCCCGTTCCCGTTATAAAACGAGAGCGCGCCCTTGTCCGATACGACGAGCATACCCATATAAACGTCGACGGCGCGGCGCTGTTCCGTTTGTTCCGCCGGCTCAAACGACCTTTCGCTGCCCGAATACGTTACCTTATATCTGATCCTCGTCATGAGGTCGTTTTCGTCGTCGGAGTCGGGCAGTCCGCTCATAACGAGGCGCAGGATCTTCATCGAACCGGGATCGTACAAGTCTTCGCTCGCCTTATACCCGTCGTTCATTACGCCGTAATTCGATATGAGCTTTTCGTGTTCGGTCAGATCGAACGCCTCTTCCGTTGTCGGGACGGGATCCGTGACCGGAGCGGCGGAAGACGCCGGCTCCGTCTCCGGCGCTTCCGTAGTCGGGGCTTTTGTATGCGTCTCCTCCGAGGTTTCCGGCGTTTTGTCGAATTTACCCTCGGCGTACAGGATGACCGCGACCGTGATCGCGCAAAGCAGTATCACGGAAATCACGGTTATTATAATGTCAGCGCTTCTTTGTTTCATAAATCAATAACCTGTATAGCGTGCGCGAAGTACGCTTCGCGTACGGTCGGCTCCGCCGACGTCTTAATTTGCAGTTTGCGTTTTATTCCTGTTCTTCTTCCGCTTCTTCCGGTTCGACGAACGTGAAATGCGTTATCTTTTCGTCTTCCTTCGGTCTCATGACTATAACGCCGGAGGCTGTTCTGCCGTAGACGGGTATATCGGAGACCTTGAATCTGATGACGTTGCCCTTGTCGGTTATGAGCATCAGATCGTCGTTTCCGGATACGGAGGCGATGCCGGCTATAAGACCGGTCTTATCGGTGACCTTATGGCATACTACGCCCTTGCCGCCTCTTCTGTGGACGGGGTATTCTTCGAATTCGCTGCGCTTGCCGAAGCCGTTTTCGGTGATCGAAACGAGAGTCTTGCCCTCTTCGACCACGGCGGAGCCGCATACCTCGTCGCCGTCGGCTATATTCATACCGCGCACGCCGGCAGCAGTTCTGCCCATCGATCTGACGTCCGCTTCGTCGAAGCATACTGACTGACCGTTTTTCGTCGCGACGATGATCTTATCCGTGCCGCTCGTGAGATGTACCGACAAAAGCTCGTTTCCTTCGTCGAGCGTGAGGGCGCGTTTGCCCGTTCTTCTCTGGTAGCTGAATTCGGAGATCGGCGTCTTTTTGACCGTGCCGTTCTTCGTCACCATGAACAGATATTTGTCTTCTTCAAACGATCTGACCGGTATCAGCGCCGTTATCATCTCTCCTTCGGATATTTCAAGCAGGTTGACCACGTTTGTGCCTTTGGCGTTCGCGCCGGCTTCGGGGATCCTGTAAGCTCTCGATACGAATACCTTTCCGGTGTTCGTGAACAGCATCAGATCGTCGTGCGTGTTCGATATCACGACCTTGTCGACGTAGTCCTCGTCCTTCGTCGCGGTGCCGCGTTTGCCCGTGCCGCCGCGTCTCTGCGCGTTATACTCTGTTACGGCTCTGCGTTTGAAATAACCGCCTCTCGTCATGGTTATGACGCAGGTCTCGCGTTCGATAAGATCTTCGTCCAGGATCTCGTCTTCGCATTCCTCTATCTGCGTTCTTCTCGCGTCGCCGAATTTCTCCTTTATCTCGAGAAGCTCTTTTTTGATTATCTCAAGCACCTTGCTTTCGTCCGCGAGCACGCCTTCGAGCTCTTCAATGAGCTTTTCGAGTCTGTCGAGCTCTTCTTCGATCTTGAGCGTTTCAAGGTTCGACAATCTGCCGAGCTGCATATCGACTATCGCCTGAGCCTGTATATCGTCGAGCGGGAAAGCCTCGCATAACGCAAGCTTCGCGTCCGGTATCGACTTCGACGCTCTGATTATCTTTATGACCTCGTCGATATTTAGTATCGCGATCTTAAGACCTTCGAGTATGTGAGCGCGTTTTTTCGCGCGGTCGAGCTCGAAAGCGGTCCTTCTTCTTATTATCTCCTCCTGATAGGAGATATAATGCTGAAGTATCTCTTTTAAATTCAGGACCTTCGGTTCGCCGTTGACGAGCATCAGCATATTCACGGCGCAGGTGTCCTGAAGCTGGGTATATCTGTAAAGCTGATTGAGTATCAGACTGCCGTTGCCGTCTCTTCTGTACTCTATGACTATCTTCATGCCGCGGCGGTCGGATTCGTCGCGCAGGCCGGTTATGCCCTCTATGCGCTTCGCTTTGACGAGATCCGCGATGTTTTCGACGAGCATCGCCTTGTTTACCTGATACGGCAGCTCGTAGACCTCTATTCTGTGCTTGTCTTCGATCACCTCGGCTTTTGCTCTGACCGTTATCTTGCCTTTGCCGGTGTAGTACGCGCGGCGTATGCCGGAGGTGCCGTGTATCGTCGCGTAGGTCGGAAAATCGGGGCCCTTTATATATTCCATTATATCCTCGATGTTCGCGTCGGGGTTGTCTATAAGGAATACCGTGCCGTCTATGACCTCGTTCATATTGTGCGGCGGTATGTTCGTCGCCATACCGACGGCGATACCCACGGCGCCGTTTACGAGTATGTTCGGAAAACGGGACGGCAGGACCGTCGGTTCTTCTGTCGTGCTGTCGAAGTTCGGCATGAAATCGACGACGTCTTTGTCGATGTCGGCGAGCATTTCGTTCGCAAGCTTCTGCAGTCTCGCCTCGGTGTAGCGGTAAGCCGCCGCGCCGTCGCCGTCGATATTGCCGAAGTTGCCCTGGCCTTCGACGAGCGGGTAGCGGAGCGAGAACGGCTGAGCGAGACGCACCATCGCGTCGTATACCGACGCGTCGCCGTGCGGATGGTACGAACCGAGCACGTTACCGACGACCTTTGCCGATTTTACGGTCGGATTGTCCGCTGTGTATTTGCTTTCGTACATTGAATATAATATGCGTCTGTGGACCGGTTTAAGACCGTCGCGCACGTCGGGCAGAGCGCGGTCGACTATGACCGACATCGAATATTCGAGAAAGGACTTTCTGACCTCTCTCTCCATATTCGCGAGTATTATTTTCTGATCCGGAAATTCAATGTTTTCGGTTTTATCTGTGGTGTTTTTCACGTTGTGATCCCTCTCGTTTTCGTATCGCTCAGACGTCTATATTCTCAACGAATTTCGCGTTTTTCTCTATGAATTCGCGGCGCGGATCGACCTTGTCGCCCATAAGCGCCGAGAATATCTCGTCGCACTGCATCGCGTCTTCTATCGTCATTCTGACGATCGTACGCGTCTCGGGATTCATCGTCGTCTCCCAGAGCTGATCCTTGTCCATCTCGCCGAGACCTTTGTAGCGGTTGACCTTGCAGCTGCCGCCGAGCTCTTCGAGTATGACGTCGCGTTCGGCGTCGTTATACGCGTATCTGACCGTGTTCTTGCCCTTCATAATCTTATAAAGCGGAGGCATCGCGGAATAGACGTGGCCTTCTTCAATGAGCCCGCGCATGAAGCGGAAGAAGAAAGTGAGAAGAAGTATCCTGATATGCGAGCCGTCGACGTCGGCGTCCGCCATTATTATTATCTTGCCGTAACGGAGTTTGTTTATATCGAAGTCCGGGCCGATGCCGCAGCCGAGCGCCTGGATTATCGGCAGAACCGACTGGTTCGCGTACACTCTGTCAAGCCGCGACTTTTCGACGTTCAGTATCTTGCCGCGCAGAGGCAGTATCGCCTGGAAGCGGCTGTTTCTGCCGTCTTTGGCAGAGCCGCCGGCGGAGTCGCCCTCTACGAGGAACAGCTCGGTCAGCTCAACGGAACGTTCGTGGCAGTCCGCGAGCTTGCCGGGCAGCGTCGAGCCTTCGAGCGCGTTTTTGCGGTTGCGCGATTCGTCGCGCGCCTGTCTCGCTCTCTCGCTCGCCTTCATCTCCTCGTAGATCTTGTCGATTATGAGGCGCGCCGTGTCGGGATTTTCTTCGAAGAACTCTTCGAGCTTTTCGGTGACTATCTTGTCGACGAAGACTTTGACCTCGCTGTTGCCGAGCTTCGCTTTCGTCTGGCTCTCGAACTGGGCGTCCGGCAGTTTTACGGATATTACCGCGGTAAGACCGGAGCGCACGTCGTTTCCGTCGAAGCCCTTGTCCGTGTCTTTTAGCACTTTAATGCGCTTGGCGTAGTTGCTCGTGACGCGCGTGAGCGCCGTTTTGAAGCCGGTCTCGTGCATGCCGCCGTCTATCGTCGCCATGTTGTTCGCAAAGCTGACTATCGTATCGTCGTATTTCGTATTGTACTGCATCGCGATCTCGGCGGTCATATCGCCCTTTTTGCCCTTGATGTATATGACCTTGTCGTGAAGCATGTCGCAGTGCTTATGACTGTTCAGATATTCGACGAACGAGCTGATGCCGCCTTCGTAGTGAAGAGTATCGGTGCGCTGTTCTTCGCCTCTGTCGTCGACCATTATGATCTTCACGCCGGCGTTCAGAAAAGCCTGCTCTCTCATTCTCGTCATTATCATGTCGTAATCGAAAACGACCTCTTCGAATATCGTCGGGTCGGGCTTGAACGTGACCTTCAGACCGTGCTCGCCGCATTTGCCGATCTCTTTAAAGGGTTCGACGACCTCGCCGCGCTCGAATTTCTCGGTCGACCTGATACCGCCGTGACAGTTTTCGACTTTCATCCATTCGGATAAGGCGTTGACGACCGAAGCGCCGACGCCGTGCAGTCCGCCGGATATCTTGTATCCGCCGCCGCCGAATTTACCGCCCGCGTGAAGCACCGTGAAAACGACCTCGAGCGTCGGTTTTCCCGTGTCGGCGTTGATGCCGGAGGGTATGCCTCTGCCGTTGTCGGATACCGTGCACGATCCGTCTTTGTTGAGGATAACGTATATCGTATCGCAGTATCCCGCCATAGCCTCGTCGATCGAGTTGTCCACTATCTCGTTTACAAGGTGGTGAAGACCTTTGATCGACGTCGTGCCGATATACATACCCGGACGCACGCGCACCGCCTCAAGCCCTTTGAGGACCTGTATTTGTTCTTCGTTGTAATCGTTTTGAATTTTTTCTGCCATGATTTTTCTCTCTTTATGTTAATGAGTCAACTGTTTTCTTTATTTTATCAAACTTGCGATCCGTTTTGAAATGCGCCTTGCCGATCTATTATCGGGTGCGGAACAAAAAGGATATACGCGAAATCAGAGGGTCGGACCGTTCGGCTTTGCCGAATGGTCGCGCGCGGTAAAGGGGGGCGCCGCGCGCGGGATCACCGTGAGAAAGCGGCTTGAACCGCCGTTTGAATGACGTGATTCGTTTTGTCCGCTTTCTTTATACAACTATCACATATTCACTATTCACTTTTACCTCTTACTTCGTACCAGCAGGGCATATCGCGTTCAAAGGAACATATCGCTTTTTTCGGCGATATATTTGCTTTTCGAATGAGAATAGGGTCGTCGAGGCGCCGACCCCTACAGCCCGCCGAATTATATTTGTGCTGAACGTTCATTTATGGGGACTCCCCGCCCCCCTCTCGTGAACCCCCAACGCTCACTTCGTTCGCGTCGGGGAACCCCTCGTCACCGCCCCCATACCCCCACCATCCCCCCGTTATTCCAACGGGGCTTATCGCCGCCCCAAGAGATCTTTGATCGCTTGGGAGGGGTTAAGGGGGTTTGGGGGTTGTAAGGGTGGGCAACCCCCAAGGGCGGCAGAATGCCGCACGGGAAGTCGGCTTTGCCGACACCTTACTTATTCACTATTCACTATTCACTATTCACTCTTACTTTTTACTTTATTCCTACGTTCTTCCGAGCAGAGTTTTCGCTCCGAGCTGCGTAAGATATACTTTCCCGCCGTCGGTTATGATGAACGCTTTCGGCAGCTCGTCCGTGACGTTTATGAGCCGCCCTTCTTTTTCGGCGCGGCGGAGAAAATCGACCGTATCTTTATTCTGACTCGCCTGATCGAGATCGAATATGCCGATTATGCTCTTTCTTCTCACCACGTTGTCGCCGCCTATATGGACGTACATCATATCACTTTACCGTCTTTCACGTTTATTACCCTGTCGGCGTTCTTTATTTTTTCTTCGGCGTCGCAGCACGTTATTATTATCTGCTTGCCCGTAAGATGGTTCATGAAGAATTCCGATCTTTTGCTGTCGAGCTCGCCCATCACGTCGTCGAGCAGGTAGACCGGGTATTCGCCGGTCACCTCGTAAGATATATCGCCCTCGGCGAGCTTCAGCGCGAGCGCAAGACTGCGCTGCTGACCCTGTGAACAGAACTTTCTCGACGAATTTCCGTTGAGTTTTATGTCTATATCGTCCTTCTGAGGGCCGAAAAGCGACGTTTTGAAATATATCTCACGGTCGAGGCTCTCGGTGAATTTCTTGTAATACAGTCTCGCCGTCTGCTTCGTATCTTTTATCTGCGAAATATCGTCGGCGACGCAGACCTCGTACTGAAGATCCGCTTTTTCGGCGCCGCCGGTCATCTCTTCTATATACCGGCAGACGGTCTGACCGAGCTTCGCGCAGTATTTTTCACGCAGCCGCGTTATATTTGCGGCGTACTGCGCCATCTGCTCCGCAAGCGACTCGAAAAGCAGTCTGTTGTCAGCCGATCCGGCATCGGGATTTTTCAGTAAAGCGTTGCGCTCGGAAAGCAGAGCGTTATACTTTTTCATATTCACGACGTACGACGGCGTTATCTGCGCCATCGCTATATCGAGAAAAAGTCTGCGTTCGCTCGCGGCGTCCTTTATCAGCGACAGATGATCGGGAGTGAAGAGCACGGCTCTGAAATTGCCTATGAATTCCGACGTTTTGAGTATCCTCACGCCGTTTTTATAAAGCTTTCGTCTGTCGCGCCTGTCGTACTCGGCGGTCATCGTGCTGACGCGTCTTTTGTCTTCGTATTCTATCGATATTTTTGAAGATTCGGCCGTGAAATTTATGAATTCGGATTCCTTGTTAGTGCGGAACGATCTGCCGCGCGCGAAAACGTAAACGGCTTCGAGTATGCTCGTCTTGCCCTGAGCGTTGTCGCCGTTTATCACGTTGACCCCGTCCGAGAATTCGGCGGCGGTATCGACGATATTTCTGAAATTTCTTATTTCACAGCCGATGAGCTTCAATTCTTTATACCCTTAAAACGATTCGGTTATCTTTACCGGGAAAGTAAAGTAGTAAAACGATTTGTCTTCGTCGTCGACCGGCGTCATCGCGATCGCCGAGAGCGGAGTAGTGAGCTTCAGCTTCACTTTTTCGCAGTCGAGCGCTCTGAACGTGTCGAGCAGCATCTTGCAGTTGAAACCGATCTCGATCTCGCTGCCTTCCATCTTCACGGGTATCTCGTCGTAAACTCTGTTCGTGCTCGATACGCTCGATACCGCTAAGATATTGCCGTCGAATGTCAGCTTCACCGGGCTCTTCATCCTTCCGGATTCCTTATACTCTGTTATGAACAGCGCGCGTTCAAGGCTCTCTCTTATATCTGCTACGTTCGCTATCGCCGTCGTCGTCTCGTTTTTCGGTAAAAAGCGCGTATATTCTATATATTCCCCGTCAATCGTGGAAGTATAGAACGTGACGTTCTTTACCCTGAACATGACGTGACGTCTCGCCTTTATGACGGTTATCTTTTCATCCGGCTCTTCGAGCAGCTTCACCACTTCGGAAAGCGACTTTTTCGGCACTATGAAGCGTACCTCTGTATCGATCGCGACGTCGATGTTCTCTTTGACTATATCCCCTTCGATATATCTTTCGGCGAAACGCAGGCCGTCGAGCGCGACGACGCGGATATAGCCGTTGTCTACTACGAAATACGCGCCGTTCAGCTGCAGCCTCATATTGTTCTCGCCTATCGCGAAAGACGTCTGATTTATGATATCTTTAAGCTGGCCCTGCGTGAGAGTAAAGCTCTGTCTCGCGTTTATCTCAGGCGTGTTCGGATACAGTTTGCTGTCGAGATACTGGATATCGTAACGCGACCTCTCGCTCGTGAGCGCCGCCATCATATTGTCGCCGCATTCGAAGGTTATATCGGAAGGCATATTCCTGACCATTCCGTAAAATCTCTGCGCGTTGACAAGACAGCTGCCCTCTCTTAAAACTTCAGCGTCGACGTCTATATTATATCCTTTTTCGTTGTCGTACGAATAGATATGTACTCCGTCCTTATCCGCTTTTATCTTCAGACATTCGAGTATCGAATTCTCTCTTTTTGCGGATACGGCGCCGAGAGCGGGCGTCAAAGCTTCTATAAGCTCGGATTTACTGAAAACGACCTTCATAATTTTTATCCTTTCCGAATCGTTATTGTGGATTTTTTGATTTTTTTTGATCTCCGGTCCGCCGCGCGGACCAAAGTAAGATACGATAAGTAAAAATTAGTAGTAATAGTAGTAGGCGCGGTGGAAACGGTGGATTTCCGCTTTCCTTATATAAAGGCTTTTTTGATGTGGAAATACTCTGTGCATATCCTGTTGACGCAAAACGCTTTTCTGTGGAGATCAAAACGCCGGTTTTTTCCCGTTTTGAAAACGGTGCGCCGAACGGAAAGAAACCGGCGTCTGATCCCGAAGAATTACACACGTTTATCCCCGAAAAGCTGAAAGTTAATGAATTTTACTTTCTGCTGTGCAGTTCTTTTTCCACATTCTGTTGATTGTCAGCCTTTGACCTCCGCTATTATGTCCTTTATCTCTTTTTCAAACAATGGATCGTTCATTATCTGCTTTTTCGTGACCTCGCACGAATTCATGATAGTTGTGTGATCCCTGTTGAGCAGAGCGCCTATCTGGTTCAGAGAGAAACCCGTCAGATCCCTGATAAGGTAAGCGCAGACGTGGCGCGCTTCGACGATCTCTTTCTTTTTCGACTTTCCGCGGAGCTCGTCCTTCGACGCGCCGTACCTTGCTGAAACGACTGACATGATCTTTTCCGCTATATCCTTAGGCGAGGCCTCGTAGGTTATCAGATCGGATATAGAGTTTATGACGAGCTCTTCCGTTACCGGTATGCCGTAGAGGTAACTCTTTGCGAATATCTTTGTCAGAGCGCCTTCGATCTGCCTTATGTTCTGCGTGAGATGCTCGGCAAGATAGACCATCGAAGATTCCGTAAGATCGAGTTTGTAGTCGGCCGCCTTACTCTTTATTATCGCCATGCGCAGCTCGTAATCCGGCGGCTGAACGTCCGCGGTGAGACCGCTCTGAAATCTGCCGCTCAGCCTTTCGTCGAGCCGTTTTATCTCTCTCGGCGGACGGTCTGACGAGATAACGATCTGCTTATGCGCTTCGTAAAGCTCGTTGAAGGTGTGGAAAAACTCTTCCTGCGTCGTATCTTTGCCCGCTATGAACTGTATATCGTCGATCAGAAGCACGTCGCAGTTTCTGTATTTTGCGCGGAACTGCGCCGGTCCGTCTTTCGTACGCAGAGATTCAATGACCTCGTTCGTGAAATTCTCGCTCGTTATATACAGTATTTTCAGCTCGGGGAACTGCTCCTCTATCCTCGCGCTTATCGAGTGCATAAGGTGAGTTTTGCCGAGACCGCTCGGCCCGTAGATGAACAGCGGGTTCCACGCCGAGGCGGGACTGTCCGCCACGCCGAGACAGGCGTTGTAGACGAATCTGTTCGAAGAACCGACGATGAAATTTTCAAACGTGTACTGATTCTTCTTTACCGCCGAGGCGTTTTTTTCAGCGATGCTTTTTTCTCTTTCCTCCGCTATTATGTACGGCGTTCTGCCGAGGACCGGATGATCGATATCCTCCTGTATGTCACGCTTTATCTGTTCGATATTTTTCATATCTTTATCGTAAGCGTAGACGTAAACTATCTTGAATTCGCCTATCGCCTGTTTGATTATCCGCTCAAGCTGGGTCTGCTGGCCTCTGACGTATTCAAGATTCGTCTCATCGGGAGTCATAAGTATCACGTACTGAGGTTCCATATCGACGATCTTGATCTTTTCAAAGACTGATTTGATCTTGATCTCCGTATAGACGTTACGCATATTTCTTATCACGGTCTCCCATATAAAATCGTAAGTCTGCATTTAATGTGTTGAATTATCTCCTTTCGTTTTTTGAAAAATGCAAATCGAGACACGGCCGTATCTTTATATATATTATACCACATTTTGCCGCATTTTTCAAGAGCAAATCCGAAAATAATTCGAAATTTTCGAAATTTTTTATTTCGGGTGATACGAACCGAAAATTTTGTTTGAGAAATATTTATTATATTATATCATATAATAATACTTGAAATATTTAAAATTATATGATATAATGTAAAAAATTCAAGATACGGCGGGAAAAAATGAAAAAAAATCTGTTCATACCGGATCAAATTTTCAACGATATATACGAGATCACTCCTGAATATCTTATAAGCGAAAACGTCAGGTTCGTTTTGTCCGATATCGACAACACGCTCGTTACGTACAGCGATAAGGAACCGACGGAAAAACTGCTCGTCTGGCTCAGGTCGCTTGACGAAGCCGGAATAAAAACGGCTTTCATTTCGAATAATAACAAAAACAGGGTGTCGCGGTTCAACAAAGATCTGCGGTATCCGGCGTATCACGGTTCCGGCAAGCCTTCGAGACGGTTCGTGTTCAGACTGATGGAAGAGATGGGCGCCGAAAAAGAGAATACCTGTATAATAGGCGATCAGATATTTACCGACGTGCTTTCGGCAAAACGCGCCGGCATACGCGCGATACTCGTGCAGTCGATAGAACCGCCGAAAGACCTGTTCGGAAAAATCAAAAAAGCGCTTGAAAAAAAATACGTTGCGGAATATTATAAAAAACGTAACGGACCATAATTATTCTAAACTTGTTAAAAAAAAGTCATTGAATAAACGGAAAAAATATTGTATCATATAAAAAAATGAAAGGAGTCATTACCCATGCAGGAAAAGAAAAGCGGCGGACTTGCGTCCCTTTTACTTGTTATTTTTGCGATCATAGGCGTGGCGTGCGCGACCGTTTTTATTCTTAAAAAATTAAAAGAGCGCAAAGCGATAAAAGAAAGCGAAAGCTTCGACGATCTCGACGACGACGATTTCTGTGACTGCGACTGCTGCTGCGAGGAGCATCTCGAAGACGAAGCGGAAGAAGAAGCGGAAGAAGCAGAAGAAGACAAAGACGAAGAATAAGCAAAAGAATGAAAGACCGCCGCAAGACGGTCTTTTTTCATGCCCGAAAGAGAATTTATAAAGGATACGGTATATCGCAAACGGTCAGAGAAAGAATAATGTATGACGCTTCGCGATTTCCGTGTGCCGTACGGCACCCTTGGGGGTCGCCCACCCTTACAACCCCCAAACCCCCTACTCCCTTCCAAAGTCGTTTCACTTCCTTTGGGGCGCGGCGCCCCCCTGAGAAAGAATTGCGGGGGGAAGGGGGTACGGGGGATAAAGGGGGTGGTGGGGGCTCCCCCGTAAAAGTAAACGGTTAGAACAAATATAATTCGGCGGGCCGTAGGGGTCGGCGCCTACGAGAACCCCAACGCTCACGTTGTTCACGTCGGGGAACCCCTACGCGAACCCCCAACGCTCACTTTGTTCGCGTCGGGGAACCCCTTGCAGGCAGGACGAATGAATAAGATATCGCTTCGCGATTTCCGTGTGCCATACGGCACCCTTGGGGGTGCCCACCCTTACAACCCCCAAACCCCCTTAATCCCTCCCAAGCGATCAAAGATCTCTTGGGGCTCGCCGCGCGGCGCCCCCTGAAAGGATTGAGGGGGGAAGGGGGTACGGGGGATTAAGGGGG
>JAEEGL014161011.1_pt1 | contig 12796 bp, 9 predicted proteins | sample 9134231 | NCBI WGS metagenome assembly JAEEGL01 (sample SAMN16246548, study PRJNA631951) | gut metagenome | biome: gut microbiome; feature: rumen; material: fiber-attached | host: Bos | place: Iran: Karaj | collected 2018-10
AAAAAAGCACCACTAAGCCTCAAGGGCTTGAAGAATGCACACAATGTAACGAGACAATTTTAGCATTTCAATATGACAAAATTGTCATTTATGCTATGACAAGGCTATTACGCTATACCAAAACAATGCCAACATTGCAAAAAAAGCACTATTTCATGACATTACTTTGAGTACAGCAGAGATTTCGGTTTCCACTTCAGCCAGGACGAGTTCAAACGAAAATATATATCGTCGCTCAAAGAAAAATCCCCGGCATCCGGGTCAAACAGTTCAGGGGTAAAAAATGCATTGAACTCTTGGATCTGATGATCAAAATGCCACACATACCGGTTTTGCTGAACTTCGACAATCACGTCCGATGCATCCGTTCGAACCGGAAGATTCGAAAACATCTGCTCAATGTTCACATTCATTTCCGGATCTAGGAAAGCACTGAGATCCATTATCTGCTCTGAATTGTCGATAATATGTGAAGCCTTTTTAAGGTCAGATAATATGCCGTAATGAATGTTTTCCCAGTAAAATAGCGTATTTCGGCCGCTGCATGCATGAGATTCGTTTTGGTCTTCCGGATTTTCCTGTTCTGAATTTTCTTTAATAATTTCAATGTATTGAGTAGCAATTCGGAGAGATTTGACAGCCTTGATCAGCTCAGAACAGACCAGTTCCGGATCCCCATTTTTTCCCGCAAAAAACAATGTCTGATTGAGAGCACCAGCCATCCACGTTCTGTCATTATCCCGATACGCCCTGAGGGTATCATATACCGGCATATCGAACGAATAAGCGGATGCCGCATGTACCATGGCAGCCAAAGTATGCAGGGCAAAAGCCAGCGATGCGAAATCAACTTTATGAAAAGGAACGTCCCGGTATCCGAACAAATCCGTACGCCACGGAGAATCTTCTTCGACGAACTCAGATATTGTGTCAAAATGATCCGCCGCTGATTCGAGCAAATCATTCTGATCATGCAAAACTCCGATCATTTCATTCCACGTCAGCGTCGGATCGATCTGCTCCAAATCAAACGATTCGCTTTCGTCACCAGTCCCGGCATCCCCGACGAATCCGAAGATATCGCAGTCATCTTTTGATTCGTCAGAATTCTCTCCGCCCTTTTCGGGCTCCACCTCTTCACGGCAAAGCGAAGCAAGGTTTTCCGAAATTCCCAGACGATTGAGAATTGCTCGAACTTCCTGCGTATCCGCATAGTACAAGAGTTCGGAAAATGCATATCCAATCTGGATATCATGATGCTCCGGGTAGAACTCGTATGCTTTGGAAAAGTGGTATTGAGCAGCTTCGAACTGACAATTGAGGAGTGCCGTTTTGCCCTGTTCAGCCTGAGTCCGAGCTTCGATCTGATCGCATGCAGTACCGGCGAATGATGACGCCGCAAGGGCGATTGCCAACCATATTGAACGCGATGTTATTGTCATGCCCGATACATCGAATGCCATGTTACATGAGTTGTGTCGGTGTATTGGGCGCAGCCCAAAAGCCGACACGGCGCGCCGTATGCAATAGGCGCGCGCCCGAAAGAAAACCTCAGGCGACAGAATGCATGGTCTGCGTCACAATATTCTGTATGGCCCCGAGAAGGTCGTTGATATCATTGAAATCGACGCATCCCATGGTTGAAACCTGGAAAATCCGGTTGGCGAGTGGTCCTTTGCCGCCGTAGACGATGAACCCGCGTTCGCGCAGAGCAGCCCGGAGTTCGTCGAAGTTCAGGCCATTCGGCAGGCAAATGGTAGAAACCGCATTGGAGAGGACGTGATCGGGATGAAGCAGCGACAAACCGATATTCGCGAGTCCGCGCCGGAAGGAAGCAGCCTTTTCGGCCTGGAAATGGAAGCGGCTGGAGACGCCTTCTTCGAGAATGATTTTGAGGGCTTCGTTGAGCGCGATAAACAGCGTGATGGCCGGCGTATTCGGCGTCTGCTGCTTATGGGTAATGAAATCGTAGTGGCGGGCGAGATTCAGGTAATAATTGCGCACCGGATAATCCGAGAGCCTGCGGAATTCAGAGATACGGCCAACGACCAGGGAAAGACCTGGATTCATGCCGATGGCTTTTCCCGAAGACGTACTCATAAAGGTCACGCCGCATTCCTCGAGATCGAGCGGATCGACCATGAAGCTGCTGACGGCATCGACGAACAGACGCACCCCGTACTTCTTACACAGATCGCCGACGGCTTTGACCGGCTGAAGCTCGCCGGTACTCGTTTCGTTGTGCACCATGGTGACCCAGTCGTAGCGATTTTCTCGGAGTTCTGTTTCTACCGCTTCGAGATCGATGGACGTTCCCCAATCCTGAGCGAGCGTTTTGGTATTGGGGTTATAGATGGATGAGATTTCACCGAGTCTTCGTCCAAATTCACCGGTTGAAAGGGAAAGAACGCGGTCACTGGGCTGAATGGCACTGCACAATACGGCTTCATTGGCCGCAGAACCGGATCCGGTGATGACGACCATGGCGTACTTTTCCGGAGAAAGATTCATGATCTTCAGGCAATTTCTCTGGATTGCGCAAAGAAGTGCAGAAAACTCGGATTCACGATGGCCAATTTCGCTTCCGATCATGGCGTCCAACACGCGCTGCGAGACGTTTACCGGTCCCGGACACATCAGGCGATAGCGCTTGGCATAATCATCCATTTATTAATCTCCAACAAAATCAAAGCATGCAAACAACGTTTGAGAAATCAGGCACCAAGGCCCGCACCATGCTTTGCAGAAATTGCGCCATGATGTAGGCGTAAGTGTGTTTTAATTTATTTTTCGCGAAATCAAAAGATAAAGACGCGTTTTTTTTGGAAAAAAGGATTCCAAAAGCGGTGCAATTCATATCCTAAAACCAAAAAACTGGATAAATCATGCACCATCCCGGAGATGTCATTCCGCAGTTTCCGAATCCGTTTTTTCAGCAGGTTCTTCCTTTGATCTGACAGAAGACGGCACGGCCTTGTTCTGGGCTGAACTTTTGGATTTTTTGAGTTCCATCCGCTTTCGTCTGGCATTCCGGGCAGCCCGGATCGTCAGGGCAATGAGACTGCCGATACCGACGAACGAAGCCCCCGTGAGCATGACGTAATAAGCGATCGGCGTCTGATGAATGATGACGAGGATCATGATCAGGAAAGTATAGAAATCGCGCTTGGCAATCCAGGCGAAACCACCGGCGACCAAATCGACGAATCTCCGGAAGATATTTCGATGTTCCTTTCTTTTATTCTCTTTATTTTCGGCTTCGAATCCCCATTCGAAGTGGTTGTGGCTGGCGATCCCCATTTTGACGAATTCGCGATAGAACCACAGGCATGCGATGACCATGAGCACGCAGACGCCGGATGCGATATAGAAATACAGCGGACAATCCTTGATAATGCTCATGGCATGTCCGAGACCGAACATGAAAGTGATATTGGTGATGTCGTCTGCGACGGTATCGAACCACTCGCCCTTATGGCTTGGATTCATGCGCATTCTGGCGAGTTCACCGTCGATTCCATCGACCATGGATGAGATCTGCCAGAGGATTACGGCGAGGATCATGAGGAAATCGATTGCGGTGAACATGAGTCCTGCCGCCACCAATCCCAGGATGAGCCCAAATACCGTGACCATATTCGGGGTAATGAAGGAATTGGCGATGCGTTTGCTGATAAACAGCGAGCAGGGACGGTTGATGGTATAGGCGATCAGACCGTCGGCATCCCTTCCAAAAGGTTTTCGAAGGGATTTTGTGAGCATGTTCTGGGCGATTTTGGCATCATCGGAACAGAGCATTCTGTGATAGATGGCATTGTCGGGAGCCTGAAAAGTCTCCGTAATATCCGCCTCAATTTCTTCAAGAATATCCTCGCTGTCCAGGAGCTGACGCAGCAGCTTGTACGAAACGAAATAGACGCCGGTCGGCTCTGCTTTTGTGAGAATTCTCACATCCGCCCCGACGGGGCGCATGCCCAGACATTCCGGCGACAGCATGCCATCCAGAACACAGATGCATGTGGACTGGTTTTCGTCTTCATCCTTGAGTGCCTCGAGCAGCGGCTGCGTAATTTCAGACAGCCGGGCTTTGTATTCATGGAGCTGAATGGGGATTTTGATGATCTGAAAATCCGGCTTTATCTGGACGGAATCGGGCCTGGCTACGATAATTTCCTCGAACCCGGCCTTCTGAATACTCCGGCATGCTCTCTGATACAGGGAAATGCCGCCGACACGAACGTCAGCAATATTTGACACGCGAGTTCCCTCGCACTCAAAAGGAGGAATGTATAAAAGACATTTCATAGGCGTTTTCGTTCCAAAAGCTCATTCGTGCAAATGAGCCACAGGTTATGGATTTTCTGAGGCCGGCTGTTCAGGATTGCCGGATGCTGATTCCGGTTCCGATTCCTTTTTGGGGCCTTTGATTTCATCGTATTTGCGGATATAGAATGCGGCGTATTTGGCAGCAGCTACGTACTGCATGACAATACCAACCAGGATTCCCAGAAACGCGAACCAATGCATGCCGACACCGACGTAGGGATGGAAATGCGCCTGCACGAATTCAGCATACATGTAGTTCGGGTTGTTCAAAGCCCAGTCCAGCGGCATGAAAAAGAGCGCGCAGAACATTTCGAACGTCGCGACACGTCCGAGCGGACTCGAAGGAATCTTGAATCCCAGCTGTCCGGCCGACGTCCGCATACACAATACGGACAAATCCCGGAATCCCCACAAAAAGAGCACCCACAGCGGCCAGACACCCATATAGACCGCAACGCTGATGACAAAAAAGTTGAACATCAGATCGGAGATCTGGTCAAGCAAGGAACCGAGCTCCGTACACATGTTGTGTCTGCGGGCATAGATGCCATCGATTTTGTCGGTAATCCCTGCGATAAGGCCAACAAAAGCCGCAATAACGGGGAATCCATACAAAAAGCATGTGACGCTGATGAGGATGACGACCAGTCTGAAGATACAGAGTTTATTCGGAAAATTCCCGATATCGACGAAAAATTGATGTTTGGTATTCATGAAAAGACCTGATGAAAAAAACTCCCCCGAACCCGTGCCCTCTTTTACTACGACTGCAGGGATTGACAAGTTATTTGCTCCATACCGATCTGTTGTTCATGAAGCGTTTTGTCGTAAGCCCGTGGTTTGGGACGCGTTATGACTGTTTTTTCCGGTACCCCGATATTGTGCGTATAGAGCCAGGACCAGAAAATCAGCATATTGTTGAAGTCGAAGGAATAGAGGGCAAAAACGATGCTGGTAAAGCTTCGGGCAACGAAAATGATGGCACATATAAAAAACAGTTCTTCGAAGACATTGCGTCTGGTGACGGCATGTGCCCCCTGCCGGATGACGTTCAGAATGAACATCATGAAAAATGGCAATGCGCCGACATATCCTGCTCCCATCAGAGCTTCGATATAGGAATTATGCAGGTTCACGCTGCCTTTGTGGAAAGTTTCCTCACCAATAAAGATGAGGGATCGCGATCCGGTTGCCAGCCCATTGCCCAGCCACGAAACGTATCTGAGTGAGAATTCCCAGTAATCCGTCCTTCCCGACAACGACTCCAGTTCTTCCGACGACTGACCGCGCATGAAGATTCCCAGAAGCGATTCGTGCCATCCAAGGATGAGTGCGAGCGCAGCAATCGAAAAAACCGATGCCACAACGACCCTGCTGTACTGTCGCGTCCGCAGCCCATTGATGATAAAAAGAATAAGGATGAACAGCGTGACGACATAACTGGTACGCGACTGTGCACAGAGCAGCACCCCCGACGTTATGATCATCCTCAGGGGTTTTGCCCTGGCCGGAAGAAACAGCAATCTGGCCAGACACAAAACCGAAATAAACCCCAGTGCATTGGGATTGACGATGGGGATGTAACTCTGAATCCAGGGAATAATGCTCGGAGAATGACGCAGACCAAGCGCGGGATTGATGACTGCCAGAAGGATGGTAACCCAGAGCAGGCCCTCATAAAGTCTGACAAATGCGACAAATTCCTTCTTTGTGGAATCCGCATCCCGGCACGAAACCGTGATAAACATGATCGCAATGAATATTTCCAGACCTTTCCAGGCACAAAGTGCCGGCGTGACGCTCGAAATCCCGCAAAACACCCCAAACAGGACGTACCACAGCAGCGGCCACATTCCCGGCCTGAATATTCGCTTGAGCATGTCCCGATGCTCGCTCGTGATGCAATAAATGCCCACGATGAACATCGGAATCATCCTCGTAAAGATTTTTTCGATGGGCGTCGATTCACCCATGTAGTCCTGGATCGGATTGAACGTCCACGAAAAGGACGACAAGAAAAAGATGAAGCGCACAATTTTGTGTTTTAATGGTGCGTCATCCCTGAGCCAGGACCAGGAGGATTCGCTCATAATGCAGGTATTTCGAATTCAGTGGAGCGCGGTGCGATAAAGAGCAGCATGACCTGTTTGGTGACGGATTCGAGTACTGTGCGCAAATCTCCGGTTTTGATTACCGTGCTGCGATCGACGATATTGTGTCCGAAAATCGGATAATCACTCCACCGGAAGGTAAAACACTTGAGCTCATAATCGAGCGATTCCAGCGTAGAAATGAAGAATTCCCTGTCCTCGTCCGAAATCATCGGCGCATGATACTCCATACAAATCCAGGGTTTGTCGCGTTTGAGCGTCTCCATCATGCCCTTGAGTGCACAAATCTCATGTCCTTCAATATCCATGCGGATCAAATCGACACCTTCGATATTCTTCTCTGCCGCGAGCGTATCCAGCCGCATGACCGGAACATCCATCTTCCGTTCGTAATCCTCGCGCGGTGCCATGCTGCAGATATTGGAATGCTTCGAAATATAAAAGGGCATGCTGCCATCGACGTTGCTGATGCCGACGTTGAGAAGCTCGACAAAATCGTGGCCGTTCATCTGAACATTCTCTGTGAGCAGATCAAAACTCACCGGATTCGGTTCGATGGCCACGATGCGGGCAGGTTTATTCGCGCTCGAAGCTTCCTGCATCGTGTAGTAACCAATATTGGCGCCGAGTTCGACGATCGTCATGCCTTCCTTCAGGATGCTGAGCAAAATGCGGGTTCCGAAGGGTTCATGCATATGATCGAGCGCGAGTTCAGCTGCAATGCCTTCATCGCGGGCATCGACGGCGAGTTTGAATTTCTGAAAATCAAGAATCACGCGATCCACACACGTCCCCATGCTCATCGCCTTCCAGCGGAGTTTTCGCACGGCATCACTCGGTTTTCGCAGAGCAATGCGCGCAACGCCGCGGACGAGCTCAGCATTGCCGCCGTATTTCTTCAGAGATTCCAGAGCTTTTTCATAATAATGAATGCGATTTTTCAGCTTATCTAACTTTGACATCACTCGTGCCTTTCCGTTTGTGGATAATTATGGCTGCTCGCTATGGCCCTGCGGGCCATACGCTTCGCCTGCGCGTCTATGCCGGTGGCATACGCCGCGCAAACTTATAACGAAATCTTGAGAATGCGACTACCCCCAAATACGGGAATTAATACGGCATTCTCGTCCGGGGACTGCACCATCCGGGGAGACACAGGTGCCGGAACCGCATAATGAATGGTCTTATTTTCAATGAAGGCCGGACTGACGGATTTCTGAACGAGCCTGTCCTTTTCCCACAGATAGAGGCCGCCGGCAGTCATAATGACAAAGCCATCCCCAATGTCCGTCATGTCCAGGACATCATCCGGAAACTCTGCCAGATACTCCGGTTCATCGCCATCGATCCGATAAAGCCTGCGTTCGCGAGCCACGGCAATCGTTCCGTCATATTGCACCGCAAATGCATCGGCATCACACAAAAGGTCATGCGTGACGACCCGTCTGACGCGGGTTTCGGCTTCTATCGGCTTATCCGCGAATGCCGGTATTTTCCATATCGTACAGGTATCCTTCATCCAGAAATACAGATACGGAAGTCCGTCTGTCGCCATGCCGCCGAGAACCGATCCAAGCTGCGCATTCTGAATTTCGATCTCATCCGGCATACCCGCCCCCATGCCAAGCAAGAGCTTCAGTTTATCCGGATGCAGCAGCGGTGCACTGAAAACGCCGGGAGAATCATCCTTTTTGCCCGATACAAAAATGCTCTGTGCGCTGCAGGCAAGTTCATGGGATTCGATCCCTTTGGGCATCGTTCCGCAGTGAGCTGAGCCGCCCCCCAGAGCCTGCGAACAAATCCGGTTTCCCTGCTGATAGACGATGTAATTGCTGCAAAAAGCCATTCTGTCCGCATCGAGCGATGTCCAGGAATGACCGATATCCCTGCCGTTTATCGACCGTGAGGTCTGACTGCAGGCATGCACCGTTCCGTCGATCGTTCCGATCACCACAAGTGATTCGCCATCCCCCGAAATGCGCAGATCCTTCATGCCTGCGACTTGCCCGGATGGGCAGATCTCCGAGAGCGAATGCCAGCGCATATCCTGCGTGATTTCGAATAATTCATCCTCCGTCGCGACGACGATATGATTGGACGAAGACAGGGCAACCGAAGTGATTCCCGTCAACGATGTCTGCGAAACTTCCAGTCCGTCCGAGATTTCCTGCGTTCCCATCCCCGCAAGAACATGGATGTTCTGAGGTGCAATTTCGATGGTTCCAAATTCTGCCCTGCTTTTGGTCATGTTTGCCAGCGCAAGATACTGCTTGCCTTTTTCTTCGAGCAGAATGGCTTCGAAAACATCGTTCGCCTGCCATTCCTTGATATACGATGGCATCAGTCCGGACAGATAGATATCGAATGTCATTCGGGATGGCAGTGACCAGCCAGAATCATGGATGGCAGTGACCTGATCACTGGCAGGATCGTGCGCCATGATGCGGTCGGCATTTTTTGAAAACATCAGCAGACGGTTTGCGCTGACTTCAATTTCAGGCACATCCGGCAGCCGCAGAATGTCTGAATTACAAGGCAAGCCAAGAACTTCCGCCGGATTAAAGAAAAACGTCACATACGAAAAATCTATTTTTCCGTCCTCATTAAATACCAGGAAATACAGGGATCTTCCGTCCGCAATCCATGCCTGACCGGCATTGTCTGTCACCATGGCATTTTGACTTCCTTCCCGAAGTGTCACGGTTCTGCCGGTATCCAGATCGAGGTAATTCAGGCGATACAGCGTGGGTGAGTACACGAGGGCAGCCTTGCCGCGATCGAGCATTTGAATGGAGAGCGGAAAGAGAATTGCATTCGGATTGTAGGGGGAATTCGCATCGCTGTTCTGACTGTAAGTGCGTTCTTCGGCACTTTCCGGCCCCCAAACCAGCTGTGCCGAATCCAGGGTATCCCCGTAAATCTTCCAAAAGCTTCCGGCTCCCATGTCGAGACTCAGAAAACCATCCTCAAAGGGGATCAGATAAAACATCGAACCGGCACCGGGATAGATGGCTCTCAGACGTCCGGAAACCGTCTGCGTCGTTTCATCCAGATCATCCACCTGGACTTCGATCAATGCATTCCTGTTTTCCCAGTAAGGCGTATAGAGCTTGCCCCGATGGGCTGCGATATAAGGCGATTCCGGCAATGCCTGGGCATAAAAATCACTCAGACTCTCCTGCGGGGAATATGCCCCGTCACCGGTAACCGTGAGGATTCGATCATTGCGCACGGCCCGGAGACGGCGTCCATCCCAGAAATACAGCCAACCATCGTTCTCGGCCATAAACACATAATCATGCAGTTCAAGGCGCACATCGCGGGCCACAGAGGTCTGGCTGTCCTGCGAATCCACAGAACCCGCGATGAGTTCAAGCGGCGCATTCATCAATGCCGAAGGAGACTGCCCATTCCAGGCCACGCGAAAAATCTGCTGCCCAAATGCGATATAGAACCCGCCGTTCGTTCTCTGAATGCCCGAAAAAAGCGAAAAATCGACATTCTCCATGGAAATTCCGGATTCAGGAATCCGGGCTTCGACGGGATTGATCGTTCCCATCTCCAGTATTTGTCCCGAATCCAAATTAACCCACAGCAGCGGCCTGCCCGGTGAAGCCAGAATGTACCAGTCCCCCTCAGCTCTCAACAGATGCATGCCCCACATGCTGCTGTAATATAATGATGCATTCCTTGCCTTTTCATAAGGCGAAAGATCAAACATCTCCTGCTGAACACCGGTATCGAGGTCGAGTTCGACGAGTTTTCGCGATCCTCGCGCCACATAGAGGATGGTATGTTCGGAGGTCTGAACCATGGACATCGGATACCAGGCTGCAGCAATGGATTCCGAAGCATTTTCGGGTGCCTCGTAGACGATTTCATCGACGGCAGCCCGAAATCGCCGGGCATTCAGCCAGGGTTCCGGATCTTCGCAGGCAGAAACAAGAGATATGCAAAAGGCCGCTAAAGCCAGTTTAGTGATGGTTTTCATTATCTGACAGAATGGAAAATATTGCGGGCAAAAGAGCTCCGGTGTTACACCCCTGCATACATAGCGCATCCCGGTCAAATTGGCTATGCAACTTTGTTTGGAGTTGGAAGTGGGGAGTTGAAGCCCCGGGTAAAATCACTATTCACTATTCACTGGCTACTCATCATGCCTTTTACGATACCGATAAAACGTCCGTCGGACGATCCCAAATCACTCGTTCTGATTGCAGCCGTCGACGATGCCATGGGCATCGGCCGCGAGGGAACCATTCCCTGGGATCTCCCGGAAGACAGGCGTTTTTTCAGAAATCAGACGATCGGCCATCCGACACTGATGGGAAAGAAAACCTATCAGAGTATCGGCGGTCCGCTTCCGGATCGCCCGTGTGCCGTCTGGACGCATTCTGCCCCCGAACGGATTCCCGACACACCGTGTATTTTTTCGGATGACCTGGATGACCTGCTGGAATGGTGTGGACAATTCCACCGGGAAATCTACGTCATAGGCGGCCAAAGTGTTTACCGGGCATTGCTGGACAGAGCCGACGGCATCATTCTGAGCCGGATTCCGGGAAACTACGGCTGTGACAGGTTTTTTCCGCCAATCCATGCATACCGGTGCGCACTCAGGCATCCGATGGAAGGATTTATGATCGAATACTGGCAACCAGAATGTCGCACATGATGGTTGCAAGGTTGTGGCAAAAAGGTGTAGATCACGTCTGCTGCTTTGGCAGCCACGGTATTAGATGTCTTACTCAATTTGTGCTGAAAGACGGCCCAGGCTAAAGAGGTAATTATGTTTGAATTATTTGCCATGTCATTACGCGAGTATTGGAATGAAGTTGACGAGAGCGATTCGGATGTGAGCCATTCCATTGCTGAACTCCAGGATGTTTTGAGTGAGCATTTTGGTCGTGAAATCCGCTGGGATGAACCCGAACTTGATCCCGACAAACAGGATGAGGAAATTTCGGTCGACGTGATCGATGATCGCCAGCTCTCGGCACTGCATGCGATCGCAGCAAAGCTTGAACTGGATGGCAATCTGGATGGTCTGGAACTGGATCCTGAAAACCCCTGGGACTGCGATGTCTTTGAACGCCTCGAAGACGAACTGGACAGCGAGGATTCGAGCGGCGATCCCGAAAAATTCCCCCATGTTCTTTCGATCGGCAACAGCTTCGAATGCGTCTGCATTCCCGTCGATCTTCCCTTTGTTGCCCAGATCAATGTCAACAATGACGAAGACGACGAAGATGAAGAAGAAGAATGCCACTGCAATCACGACGACGATGAAGAATGCTGCTGCTGCGATGACGAAGATGAGAACAGCCTCGACATTTCTTCCGTCCCCGCACTCCGCCGCGAACTCGATATGATCGGCGAAGCCCTCAAGCTCAATCCGAACGTCAATATTGACGAAATTGACGTCGAGTTTAATGAAGAAGATCCGTATCGTTTTGCCAAGATTTGCTGGTACATCATGAATGCCAAGCTCAACGATGCAATCAAATCAAAACAGCCGATGATCATTCGTTTCTGCGATGATGACGAATACGATGATCTGGACGATGAGGACGATGTCGAATAATCGTATCCGAATATTTCAGTAAATAAAAAGCTGCCGAACGGCAGCTTTTTTTTTGGCCAGAGGGGGTCGGCGCGTATTGCCGCAGGCAATAGCGACGCAGGGGGAGACTTCCCCCTCCCCCCAAAAAACACAACGAAATTATTTGATTATTGAATTAAATCGTATCATATTGATTCTGTTGCGTTTTATCCATAAAACCAACATGTACTGCATACAAAAAACGACGCGAACATACAATATATTAATATATACATTTTACATATTATCCGAACGAAGGGAGTCGCCATGAATTCGAAGCAGCTCATAGTCAGTACATTTGCTATTTCTGCATGCGCAGCAATCGGGCAGCCAACCCAGGTTTTGGCGCAGGATACATCGACGATAGACAAGAGTCTGGCTCCGATCGTCATGCTTCTGATCGACACCTCGGGCAGTATGGACGCCAAATTTGGCACGGACGGGCATAACCGGCTGACCAAGGCTCAGGCTGAAATTGCCGGTGCCCCCAAAGTCGATTCCACAAACTGTGAAAAAAAAAGTAACGGTTCGTGTAAAAGTCCACTCAAAATTCAGCTCGCAGACGGCGCCATGTATGTTCCCAGGACGTACCCTGAATGCAATCCGACCGGATGCACGACCAAGACCATATATTCGAATATGTATTATACAGCAGCTCGTTCCGGTGCAAAACTCATCAAAGACAGCAATAACTATTACCCCAGTAATGAGGCCAATGCAAAAAAATATGATTTTGCCAATGCTTATTATGGCAATG
>JAEEGL014471980.1_pt1 | contig 12796 bp, 21 predicted proteins | sample 9134231 | NCBI WGS metagenome assembly JAEEGL01 (sample SAMN16246548, study PRJNA631951) | gut metagenome | biome: gut microbiome; feature: rumen; material: fiber-attached | host: Bos | place: Iran: Karaj | collected 2018-10
CTGTCGTTTTCAATATCGACAAGGCTCAAATCCTCTTTCGTCCACTCGCCAATGATGTATGGGAATGTCGCAAAGTCCATATGACCGAGATTTACCGTTCCAACGAAGTCACTCGTCAGATTCAGCACTCCTGTCTGCTCCCATTCTTCGCCATTGAACTCCCATCCTCTGACTTTTTCGTTCTTTCCGTTATAGAATTTCTCCATTGCCCCCTTTTTAATAAGGAATCCGTTGTCGAAATACCCCTCGTCAAGAAGTCTGATCTTCGTATCGGACATTTTGGCGATATTCATGGACAGGCACATGGCATTCTTGCTCTCGTCTGCATAGGAAAGCCCGATAACGCTATCCATTTCCCTTTTTTTCTTCTTCCTTGCCCTCGTTCGGAAGTCTCTTTTCTCAATCAGATCGCTCATTCTACCACCTCAATCAAGTGATACTTGATTTTCTTGACTCTGCCACCACATGAACGGCAAAATTCCACTTCATAATCGATATTTGCGTCTTTTAACGCATTTTCTATCGATTCTTTGTATTTCACCGTCTGCGTTTTCTCTTTCAAATACGCAATTGTGGCAACATCGTCAGTTTCATACACCTTTCCCGGTTCAAGGCGAAGATAATTGTTGTAAGTTACCTTGCCTTGCCGGGTAATAGGCATCATATAGAGAGTGACAGGTACAGTTTCAGCAACATTCAGCCTGTACTGTGCCATTACTTCTTCTCCTTTTTGCTTGAAGCCTTTTTCGTAGGCTTCTTTTTCGGTTTTTCTTCGTCAGAAAACTTGTTTTCTTCCTTTTTAACCTCTACAGGCTTGACTTCCTGTTTCGGCTCACGGAGAAAACGAAGCCTTTCTGCGGTTGTCGCAAAATGCATTACTTCCATGATTATTCACTCACACAGGTTGCATCTTCTTTCGTTACTTCTGATGTGGTGGAAGTAACTTCAACCTTAACGATTGCATGATACGGAACGAAGATTTCGCTTTCGCTCTGCGGAATCGTTACATCACCACCCTGTTCGATGGTTTCAAGAATCGCACTTGCTACACCCGATGTCGCAGTGTCTGCTACTGTGATTGCGGTATCTACACCATGTACCGTGATATTGAGTGTCTTTAATGTCTTGTTATACTTTGCCATTTTTATTTCCCCCTTATTAGTTAAATTGGCATTTCATCCCCGGATGCTACTGTCGGAGCATTGTCGATAAGTGGCAATATCTCTTTCATCGCATCGATTGATAACTTCTTCGTATATCCCGAAATGAACTCTGTGTCCGAGATAGTGGTTGTCTTGTCAAGACTCAACTTCCCTGTGTCTTTATCTCTTGTGAACACATAGCATGGAATAACCTTTGAGTATACTCTGCCGAGGTGTTGTTCTCTGATCGCTCTGAAATCGGTTACTACCATCAGTTCTTTCTTACTGTTCGTCTTGTACCGATTCTCAAAATACGAATCCACATTGATGGCAGAAGTTCTCTGTCTTGTCCGAGCAAGTGTGCCGTCTGCATTGTACGTCCTCGTTCCTGTGTCCGGGGTAGGGTCAAAACCCTCTGCATTGGCAAGCACCGCAGCGTCCTCAAATGATACGATTTTTTCTCCGTTTTTCTCCGCAAGCGGTTCTACGTTTTCCGCTGCGTAGAGAATGTCTGTCATTTTGCTCATGTTTTTTCTCCTTATATCTACAATTCCTCTAACTGATTATGCTTTCCCATATAGGGTTTCTTCGGCAGACCATCCGTTGTAATATCTCCATTGCAACGTGTTGAATCTCACACCGAGGATTTCAGCCCACTCTGCAAGGCTTCTTTTCTCACCATTGTGTTCAATAAAAACGGTTGATCTGCGATTTCTCGCCTGTTGTTTCGGTGTAGCCCATCTGCAATTTGATGGTTCATAGTTTCCGTCAACATCAATCCTGTCTATAGACAAACCTTTTTCATATCCGTTGTCTATCGCCCACTCATAGAAACTCTCAAACGATTGCCATTCATCGCAAAGGGTTATGCCTCTGCCACCATAGTTTCCATACGTTTTGTAGTTTCTGTTTTCACACCGTTCTTTTATATTTCTCCAAATGTTGAATAATGGTGTGTTTGTCTTGTTATGAGTAGTAATTGCTTTGATCCGACCACACCCACAAGTCTTTGTGTTCCCACTCAAAAGCGAATTTGCTCTCACTCTTGTAATGTTTCCACAATCACACTTGCACTTCCAAACAACATTAGTTCCGATGCGACCATCTTCTTCAATGGCAATCAGATTTCCAAATCTTTGTCCTGTCAAATCTTTTTTTCTACTCATAATTCTTCAAGAAGCCCATTTTCATTGTGGATATTCTCTGAAAGCATATCCGCAAAATCATCAAACAACTGTTGTGCTTTCGGTTGGATTTCATCATCCGCACCTTTAACTCGCATAGCGTTGAGAAGCGACATGATGTTTACGATCTTCGTTCTCATGTTGTTCTCGTCCTCTGTCTGTGCAAGCTCATACTTGTTGAAGTATGCCTTTGAAATGTCAAGATGCCTTGCGAGGAACGGTGAAAATTGGATAGCGTACAATTCACGCTTCGGGATAATGTCGTTCAGCATAGCGTTATCAATGATACTTGTCATTGATACGTTTCCACTGATACCACCGACTTCCAAAAGCGATGGTGACATCCCCAAATCCTGTGCAAGCACAAGCGTATCGTCCTTAATCCAATTGAAGAACTCTGTCGCTTTCGTCACTCGCTCCAAATGCTCTATCTTCTCGTCAAAAGCATTGGACAGAACGATGATGTTATCCGAGCCGGATTCCTTTATCTCTCTCGCTACTCTTGCAACTTCCGCTTTCAGTGCTTCTGCACGTTTCCGTGTGCTTTCAAAGCTCTTGTTCATAACTGAAGCGGTTGAAATGTCGTTTTCTTCACCGTTCAGATAGCCCTCTTTCGGACGGATAATCAACCGCCCCGGGCCATCGTAGCGAATGTCGTAATTCAGCCGTTCATACACCGCTACAAGCAAGTCAAGCCTTAATTCGTCCTGTAGAAGCGGTGAGTAGCCATAATCCATCGAAGTATCGTTTCTGATATTGCAGAACTCTGTCGGATCAAGCAGAATCAGCCCCTGTTCTTGCAGATTTCGTACAATATCTTCGTACTCCATCTGACTTGCCCATTCTCTTGTGTCGATTCTGTTTACTTTCTCGCCTTTTTCGTGGACTACGAAAGCGACTACTTCCTCAATTCCGTCTACCCTGTGCGTCAGTGCGGAATATGTTCCCGGATCATACTTGTAAATGTTTCCGTCATACCACCGAAGTCCGGCACTACCATGCGAAATGGACGTTCCGATGGTGTTCCGCAGTACAGAATAGTTCGTTGCACCATGCATATTCGTTGAATACAGGAAGTCTTCAAGGACTTCGTCCTCATTGATAGAGCCTGTAGTGATTCCGTTTGAGAATATGTAATTCAGAATCTGTTGCCTTACATAGTTCGCACCCGGCAGAATCTGCATATAGTAATCAACTTTGCTCATACCATGCAAATCCTGTATCTTTGACGGTCTTGCAAGGTCACAAACCGAATTGCATCTGACCCAATCGTCAAGAATATGCTCCATTAATTTTTCATCATAATGTTCTGTTCTCTCTGTCATGGAATCGTTACTACGCTTTCACCTAAAAACAGTATCGCTGCGTGGATTGAAAGCAGAATCGCATCAAGTTCGTCCGGGGATTTCCCAATGTCCTGTTTCAACTGTGCCTTTTCCCGGATTCTGATCTTGCCACTCGACTTCCTCTCCGCAGTGATAAACGGCAATACGTCCTTGCACTTTGAAAATGCCTGTTCCGACATTTCAAGCGTTCCCTCGTCTATAAGGTTCTGCAAGTCAAGGTGCATCTCCGCACGTTTGTTTTCCGCATTGGTAGCGGAATAGTGCTTCGCTTTCTGACGTTCTTTCGTAGGCGAACCGCTGAACGAGATACCCCTTACGTTGATGCCTTTCTGTGCAAGCCCCTCAACGAGCCATACACCCCATCCAACGTCAACACAGGTCATTGCGACACCGAAGTTGTTCACCACCCTCGTTATATCGTCTATAATGTCCTTTGACGTAACTCCGTCTATCCATTCTTTTTTATCTATAACCTGTACGTCCTCAACGTGGACTTTGTTGCCACCTACTGCGGTCAAAGCAACGCATATGTTGTCCTTGCCCTTATAGGCTGCGTCCACACCGAGGAAATACTGTGTGTATTCGCCCTCATACGGTGCTTCGTATGTTTTAGGTGTACCAAACATCGAAGAACCGTCTGTATCGAGAACGCAAAGCAGATAACGTCTTAACGTGGACTTGTGTTTCGCAAAGTCCGAGTTGCGAACAAGTTCTTCCGTGAACCGTTCTTCCTCTACCGCAGTTAAGGCATCTGCCCAAAGGACAAACCGCCTTGCCGGGATGTTTTCTTCCGTCAGCTTGTCGTAGAACACACCCGGACGGTGAGGGTTGGAAATCATTATCTGCTTGTACTTTGTGCCGTCAATTTTCGCAAACTCTCGTCTGCCCATCTCCGACATGGCTGCATCAGATACCAAAGACGCTTCATCAATGTAGAAATCTCCGGCTCGTCCTACCGCTTTGTTCGTGGCAATGTTGTCATTGTAAGTGTCACCAAGAGTGATCGCTTCGACAAAACCGCCTGTAGAAAACGCAAGCCTTTGTTTCGATACGGATGTTGCAAGTCTGTCGAGTTCGTCACGCTTGTTCAATAATGCGTTCCGAATCTCCGGGGCTGCCGTCTGCGTTGATGCGACTACATGACCCATGATGATGCTCGTTACGTTGGCTGCTGCCCCTGTAATGTATTGTTTATGCCCTCTGTAGGCTTCTAACAAGCCCACTCTGCCTAATAGCCATGACTTGCCGTACTGCGAACACAGGCAGACTACGATTTCGTCATAATCGCCCGATAATATCGCTCCGGCTATCATCGCTTGGCAGAAAAAGAGTTTTTCGCCAAATGCGGATGCGATCTCTGTCGCTCCGAGTTTCGCAAGACGCAACGCTTCTTTATCATCCACCGACAGACGCTTGAAATGCTTCGGTATCTTGCCAATCAGCCACGGTTTACAATCACTGTGTTTGCCCTTGAACAGAATATCCAACTCATTCATCGGAATCACCGCCATCGTCAGAACCGCCAAAGCCGTCCATGAACTCTGCCATCTTCGCTTTCTTGTCTTCCATCGAAAGCTCAACCGCAGCCCCCTCAAAGGCAACCGCAGACTTCGTGGAAAATTCATCCGCAGCCTTGCGTTCCAAGTACCATTTAGAGGTGCTTACGTTTCCGTTCTTTATGTCGGCTCTTATGTTCAGTTTGGCATTGGACGTAATGTCCGAGTGCAGAAAGTCTCGCAGTGCGTCAACTTCCGGGTAGTCCTTTCTCCATTCACGAATCTCCGATTCCTTGATGAAGATTCCGCTATCCCTCGATGCACGAAAAGACGCTTCACGGTCACTTAATCCGTTCTCCCAAGCGTCTACTACTGCATTCCATACTTTTTCACGCACATTAGGCGGTTTGATGCCTATATATGGTACTTTCGCTCTTGACATTAGCCCCTCACATAATTTTTTATGTAAACCTATTCTCCATATATCACATTTTCCACAATCTGTCAAAGAAATTTCTGAAAAAAGTTCAGATCAGAACGAAAAAAATCAAACTTTTCGTTTGACAAACCATCTTTTATCTGCTACTCTCCCTGTATCTTGATAATCTGAAAACTGCACTGTTTTCATGCAAGACTTCCTCAAACACATATTTACTTCAGCGGAAAAAGGCTCTTTTGCGTACCGAAGAGCCTTTTTTCGTGTCCAAAAAATAGGACTTCCCAAAACGACTTTCTATTCCCTACTATTCCCTATTATTCCCCGGCTTTACAATGCCCCCCCTACCCCCTAAATTCCTTTACATAAAATTGCTAAATTTCGTTTGACGTAAACCACAAAATGTGGTACAAGCATCCACAGGGAGTTCGGTAGCCGGATCTTATCAATTATTTTTTAACTGTGGTGGTTTTACGTGCAATCCCCGGCTATGGAGTTCGCCCGGACGCTTGTGTGACAGGTGTGGGGTCACAGAGACAGAATACAACTGAATATACCTACAGATGCGGTTAGCTGCTCACAACGCATCTCTAAAATAAAAAGCACCTGTTGGCGGTTGGGTGGCTGAAATCCCATCCAATGCATCACAGATCAGAAAACAGATGGAAAGTTTTGCCCTTTATGTATCAAAGGGCGGTGACAGGTAACCCCTGTCGAACGGATGCCATGACCGTATACGCTCGTCCGAGGGCATGGTGAGGACATAGCACGATAGCGTATACTCACGGTGGAGTTCTTCACATACGCTCCTACAGACCGAAAGCCTGTAGCCCCTGTTTGTGTCGCTCCCTCTCTACAGGGAGTTTTTATACCCTAAACACAGTAGACTTCTCTATAAACCTCTGCATCTTCTCCATTTCTCTACAAAACACTTTCGTGTACTAAAGCAACCATTTTACAGGGTTTCCGAAAAGGGGAAAGGGGGAACGGTACTTCGTTTTTTCGTTTTGCGTTTCCATGCACCCCCGGAAACCTCTTGTTGTGTCAATTGTTCACACAATTCCAACACTTCCTTAAAGTATGATTTAGGGAACAGTTAAATATTTCCAGCCCTGTAACCGTTGAAATTTCAACGTTTCCGGGGTTTTGTGTTAGATCAGAACACACACAACACACCCGGCAATTATAACACGGTTTACATAATGTACCTGTTGAAGCGGTTATTGATTCAAATCAGAATCACTCCCCGGTCAAGTGAACCGATAACGGTTCAGCACGTTATGCAATTATGCATAAATGCATTAACCCATTATGCAATAATGCATAATTCTCCCCGGAGTGCAACAATCAATTGTAAATCAAAGATAGATAATTGTTAACCGTTGAAAGCAACAAAAGAACCGCATATAAATAAAACAGATATAGTATTAAAATATGAATTGGCACTGTAACGGCTTGTGTTGACTTGTGAACGGCTTTTATATCAAATCAATATAATATATCATTCTAATATAAAATCCTGTTATACAGGCAAATAAGCACCCCATAGCACACCCCCGGATAGCACACCGGGAAACAATGCAACATGATTTTGTTATGATCTAACCGGGGAAACATCACACCGGGGATAGAATCGGCTTGTTGTGGGCTTGTTGAATCGGTCAAGGTTTTATATTACAGGCAAATAAAAAAGCCGTTACAACGGCAAATAAAGCGTTAGAGATTATCTGATCCGGGATAGAATGAAATTAAAAACCCCTGTAATTGGTTTACAGGGGTTTTTAATTGTTTACTTGTTAATAACATACTTGTTAATATAGTATCTCATATTTTGCGGTATTTCTCTAACTTGTAACCGCCCGGACGGTTCGTTATATCGTGCAATTGGTACACCGTTATTATAAAAAACTATCCATTCATTAGTAACTGTTTTAGTTTCCGTAACGGTGTAACCGTATGCATAAAGGATCATACAAGCCCTGTTATAAGATATATTTCTTTTAAGTGTTACCATTGTTACACCCCCTGTTATAATAGTTCCTCTAATATGTCCGTCAATATCATTATAAACGATATTAATATAACTGCTATTATAGTTAATACCGGGTGCGCTAATATTAACGACAACAAGGTTAAACCCCATAACATAAAGCACACCCCCTCAAATAATACCGTTTTCATTAAACTCTTTTAACAATCCGTACCGTTTTCCATACCGGGTAAAATAATCTTGTATTAGAGATAATTCTAACATAGATACACCGTTATTTATACCCCCAATGATGTTGTTATAATTAATTGCTTTTGATCGTAACCGGGATTTTTTAATATTATATGTTTTTCCTTTTGGCGGTGTGTCCGTATCTAATAACCATACTGTTATCGACTCCGGCGAAAAACTTTCGGTTATTAATTCGGAGTAATTGTTATAACTGTGAAATGTTGTTATAACATCATTAGTTAATGCGTTTTTAGATTCTATAATTGCAAATAACATTAAATCACCCCCTTTTTAATTAACTCTTGTTCTATTGTTTCCGGGTTCTGATCTGTTTCAATCTCGATATAATACCCGGTGTAATACCCGGCAACATTAACAACATTTATATTTAACTCTCTAAATACAGTTAATGCGGTTTGTTTTTCGGTTTGTGTATCTAACACAATGTTATATTTTTTCATGTTTACACCCCCTGTTAAAAATCTGATCTTTTGCCGTCTGTTTCCCGGTCATGGTATAGTTCTTTTAATGCGTCATGAATATAAAACAGATTTTCGTTAACATACCGCATTAACTTGCTTTTGTTAGTGTAATATGTATTCTCTTGCGGTGTACTGATCTTAAACACTCCGTTTTTGTATGTAATGATAACATCTGTTAAATCTGTATACTCGCATAACTTGTTATATTCACTCCCGGTTATAATCCCGGATTGACGCATATTGTATAAACATAATTCAGTCATTATTTACACCCCCTGTTAAAATTCTCTTGTTAAATTTACATATACAATTAACTCATTATTTGCAATAGTTACAAGTTCTACCCGGCAATTATTAAACCGGGGATCAATACTATTTTTACCGTTGTATTGTGTCAACATTTCCCCGGTATGGTGGTCACCTACAATAATGTTATTATATTCATATACCACCGTTAACAGATCATGTAATAACATATTTACACCCCCTGTTATATCTCATGGTATAGAAGCATTAACGCAACAATTGCAAAATATCCGTATATTAACATTGTGGACACCCCCTGTTATTTTTTCAGTTCATTAATAACTTGTGTTATGTTTTCCGGGTCGTAACATATCAAACAATCCCGGCACGATTTACCGCCACAATTAATTGTGATATTGTTCTCTTTTACATACTCTTTTGTAAAAACGCAAAAGATTTTATCAATAAACGGATACCGTTTTAAAACGGATATAAAGTTAACCGGATTAATTCTGTACGCACTTGCTATAATCCGCATATTATCCGGCTTGTGTACTCCGGCTTTGATCGCTTTTGCTATGGTTTTATATTCTTTTGACCATAGAACAAAATAGCAGTGCGGATTTTGTTCGGCTATGGTACAATAATTAATAAATTGTGTTGTGTTTTCAATTTCACCTAACGACTCAAAACGGAAACATGACGCATTTATTAACGGCACGTTAACGGCTTTAATTGTGTAATGTGTGTAAAATAAGCCGTTGACGTGCATTTTTTCCCGGAGCGTTTTTTTCCGCATTAGCTCCCGGAATCCATAACAGAAATAACAAACAAACTCCGGGTTATCGTGCCGTTTTTTACACCCGGTGCAATCAAGGCAGCTTGTGGAAATGCTCATAAAATCCGCAAGTTTTCCGTTGTCTGAATGGGTAGTAATTGAATATCTAATATACTCCTGTATTTCTGAATCGGTTAACGGTTCAAGGTTTTTGATTTTGTTTATGATCACTGTTAATTCTTTACGCATTATTTGCACCCCCTAACTAACTGTTATATATTCTGTGATTGATTCTTTTTTAACTTGTTCGTATATGTCCGGGAATTGTGTTTTTAGCGCTCCCCGGTCAACACTTTCGTTAATTCTAATAACGTGTTTTGCCCCCTCAAAGCGATCAAGCTGCCGGGCTTTTAATTCCGTTAATATTTCTGCTCCGGCTTGTTTTTTTAACCGCTCATAGAATGCGATCTGTTTTTTACATTCCGCATACAGTGCGATTTTTTCTTTTAATTCCGTATTTGTACACACAATGCACACCCCCTTTTTAGTAAATAATTGATCCGTCATTGTTATAACCGAACACGTATTTAACGGCTTGACCGTCAAGTGATAACGGCTCAATAACCATGTTATAGTGAAACACGGATATTGATTTAACCCTTTTGTCAAAACGGTCAATTAACCACCGTTTTATTGTTGTATCGGATAACCTGTTAACCATACCCGGCAAAACATAATTAGGATATAACCCCCATTCATGATCCCCGGTAACTAATACCGTTAAAATGGTAGTATCACCGTTATCAACAAGTGATACTTTTTTAGCATTAATTGAACCATACCCGGCAAAATGTTTTAATTTCATAATTTACACCCCCTGTTATTTTCTTTTGCCGTTTTGAGTATTAATAACAAAACGTCTTTAGAGTATGCATTGCACATTTTTTTAATAAACGTGCTTTTGTCGTTTTTAGGTTTTTCAACCTCATAGATCATTAAAGCAATTTCTCTTTTTGTCATGTTTTCACCGCCTTTTTTAATTGTGCATTTTGTTATAACTAAAAATCTAACATAATACTAATACAATGTTATTAGTATTGCAAGCACTTTTTAACAAAATATGATTATTTTTTAACACAATTTGTTATACATATAATAATAGTTTATTAGTGTTGTGTTGTTTGTTGCCGTTTCCGGGTGTGATAAAATAAAGCCGGGGATAACCCCGGAAACAGATCAAAACAAAATCAGAACAACAAAAGGAAACAAAATCAAAATGGGATTATCTAAAAATTTTAGGATTGCAATGCTACAAAAGGATATAAAGCAGCCGGAATTAGCAACGGCAATTAATAAAGATTTGCAACAAGTTTATAATGCATTATATCGTGATACTTTTATCAGTAAAACAGGGGTAGAAATTGCCGACGCATTGCAATGCGATATTGTTTTGCGTGATAAAAAAACAGGGGAAATATATTAGCACTGTTAACGGATCATGCACAAAAGCCGGACACCCGGCAAAACACCCGGAGCAAAAACCCGGTTAACAGATCATGCACCCGGACACACCCGTACACCCGGACAAGCTCCCCCGGATCATACCGGGATATTAGTTTACAATTTGTGTTGTGTAGTTTACAATTAAATAATTGTTTAATGATTTACATAATATAGGTTAACCATAATTTATTATGTAAACCACACCGCCCCGGTGGGGGAGCGAAATGCGAAAGTTTTTACTTTATACTTTATACTTTATACTTTATATACGCACACGCACGAAGCACAGAAAAAATCGCTCGATTTGAGCGACTTTTTCTTTTGCCGAATACTTTATCGGCACTTCATGTTTTCTTTCGTCTGAAACGATTTATACACCCCACAGGCTATAGCCTGTCTATCTGATCTACTATGTCTTTCAACATTTCTTCTCTGCTATTTCTTTTGTTTCGTTTCTTGCCAACATCCTGTTGGTGAAGAACTGCATAAGCCGAATCAATGTGAGCTATGTAATGCCCCAAATCATTCTCATTGAATAGCCCATTAAGAAACACATCGCAGAACTCTTTTGGTGTCATTTCAAAGTACGCTGCTATAACAATCATTTCTTCACGGCTGAAATGCCCGGAACTGATTTTGTTCTGTAGGGTACTGACCGCTAACCCTGTGTCCTGTGATATACCTACTGCGATTGCATGGATACTAAAGTAGCCCCTGTGCCTTGCCATTTCGATCAGTTTGTCTGTTGAATAATAATTCCTTTGCATTTTGACCGCACCTTTCTTTGCGTTTTCACCCCCCTTTGCGATTTGACCCCACCTTTGCGATTTGACCCCGGTTGCGTTTTACCCCCCATCCTGTTGCAGAATGACCCGGATTCAGATCGCATCGGCTTGTGATAATTTGTATTTGTACCTCTGCTACTATTCATCAATGGGCTTGAACCCATTTCCGACATAAACACAGGTATTGCATGGTGGCTTGGTTGGCTTTGTTCCTCTGTACTTACACATCCGGCATCTGTTCCGTGGCTGATACTTGTCACATGAATCTGTGTACTTTACTTCTTTTGCATTGCTCCATGAGTACAGGCAGAGCCAATCATTGTCGTAAGGGTTCTTGCAACAATGCCAACAAGTTCCACACACATTACCTAATTCTTCTGTCATGCTCTATCACTCCATTCGTCACAAGTATCATCATACATAGTGAAATCTGTGTAATAATCGGAACGGCTATTATTGCAGAACCATTCAACCGCAACCGCTGATGATACTTTAGGATTTGGACATAATTCTCTTATCTGCATACAGTGCCAAATGCACGTTCCGCAAACTTTATCTTCACCTGTCATACTTTATTCTCCAATTCTTCCAATTCATCGAGAAGCCTGTTGCACTTCTCGCAGATCAGTTTGAACACCGATGTTGGAACAACATCCTTGTCGGGTTCTGATACATACACCATAAGGATTGATTCAAGCAGAATGTTTCTTTCATCCTCGGTGTAAGCATCCTCATGTCTTAACTTGTTTACCATTCTCGATAACAACTGTTCTTTGTTAATCACTGTCATGTCATTTCTCCTTTCATATAAGCAAGTGATTTATCTCTCACTATTCCCCGGACATGAAGCGTATATCAGAACGAAAAATTCCAAAAGTTTTTTAGAAAATTTCCCATCTATTGTTTATGCAAGGATTCCCACCTCTTGTTAAATTCCTTGCTGAACGGAAACCATACATCATGTCAACCTCGGTTCTCCCGGATCTTTGGGATAGTCTAACTGACTTGTCCGTTCCCCACTCATGCGTCCATGAGCCACTTGGTATATCATAGGCTTTCGCCTGTGGTATCATCACCGCCTTGAAAAACAAATAACCATTCCAATCCCGACAAATAACCCAAACCCAATTATCACCATGTATTCTGTCATTCCTCACCACCGCCTTTGCGTTCACCC
>JAEEGL011086112.1_pt1 | contig 12795 bp, 11 predicted proteins | sample 9134231 | NCBI WGS metagenome assembly JAEEGL01 (sample SAMN16246548, study PRJNA631951) | gut metagenome | biome: gut microbiome; feature: rumen; material: fiber-attached | host: Bos | place: Iran: Karaj | collected 2018-10
GGATCTGCTGCGCTTTGACTTTACGCATTTCTCCGCGCCGAGCGCCGAGGAACTGAAAGCCGTCTGCGACGCGGTAAACCGCGTCGTCCTGCAGGACTATCCCGTCGTCACAAAGGAGATGAGCCTGGAAGACGCCAAAAAGACCCATGCCGCAGCCCTCTTCGGTGAAAAGTACGGGGAGACGGTACGTGTTGTCGACATGGGCGGTTACAGCCTGGAACTCTGCGGCGGCACGCATGTCGCGAATACGGCAAAGATCGGATGCTTCCGGCTGATCTCGGAGGGCTCCGTCGCCTCCGGTGTCCGCAGAATTGAAGCGCTGACCGGATTCCGGGCGCTCCGCTACGGACAGGAGCAGGAACAGATTCTGAAAGAGGCTGCCGCCCGCTTCCGCACAACGCCTGCCGAACTCGGAAAGAAGCTCGATCAGCAGGCGGCCGAACTGAAGGAACTGCGGCGCAGCCTGGAACAGCTGAAGGATCAGGCCAATGCGAAGGGTGTGGACGCTGTTCTTGAAAAGGCGGAAACCCTGGGGCCCGTAAAGGTTCTGGCGTTCCGCTCAGAAGGAGATGCCAACAGCCTGAGAAAGCAGGGCGATGCGCTTCGGGATAAGAGCCCCTCTGTCGCCGCCCTGATCGCCGCCGTAAACGGGGAGAAGCTGTCTTTCCTCTGCGTCTGCGGAAAAGACGCGGTTGCGGCCGGACTGAAAGCCGGCGATCTGGTCCGGAAGGTTGCTGCCGTCGCCGGCGGAAAAGGCGGCGGAAAGCCCGACTCCGCCATGGGCGGCGGAACCGAGATCGGGAAACTGCAGGATGCGCTGAACAGCTTTCAGGGCTTTGTGAAGGAAGCCCTTGCTGGAGTTTAAAAAGGAGGATAACATGGAAAACTGTCTGTTCTGCAAGATTATCGCGGGAGATATTCCCAGCACAAAGGTTTATGAGGACGAGCAGGTTTTTGCCTTCCGTGACATTAACCCCCAGGCTCCGGTCCATGTCCTGGTTGTTCCGAAGCAGCACATGGACTCGGCGAATGCCATCACGAAGGAGAATGTCGGAAGCGTTTCGGCCTGTTTTATGGCGATTCCGAAAATCGCCGAAGCGGAGGGCCTGAAGGACGGCTATCGCGTGATCAACAACTGCGGCGCGAATGCCGGACAGACGGTGATGCACATTCATTTCCATCTGATCGGAGGACGGGAACTCGGCGAAAAGATCGTCTGATTCCGTTTTCGTTCAGGCAGGAACCAGAAGAGGGAGGGACAGTGAAATGCGCAGGCTTGCTCTGACTTCCGCAGGTCTCGCTTTTGCTGTCTTTCTCTCTTATTATCTTCTGCCGTTTTCCTCGCTTTTCCCTTCCGCACTATTCGCAGCAGCGGCAGCGCTTCTTCTCTTTCTCTTCTGCAGGCGCTTTCCTGCGGGAAGACTCTGCGCACTTCTCCTTCTGGGGGCGGCAGTCGGTCTGCTGGCTTTCCTGCTTCACTGGCATCTGACACTGCGTTATGCCGGGGAGTGGGATGAGACGGAGCAGACCTTTTCCGTCCGGGTCATGGAGCCGCCGGAAAAATACGATCATTACACGCGGCTGCATGTTCAGCGGCTGGAAAAGCCGCAGCTGGATCTGATGCTCTACGACTACGGAGACAGGGTGGAGGAGTCCCTCCGCCCGGGGGGAATCCTTACCGTAACTGCAGGGCTTCGCCGTGCCGACCTGCGTTACGGCGAGCGAAATGACAGCTATGTTTCCAGGGATATCTATCTCACCGGTACTCTGAGAGAACTGGAAAACACCGGGCAGGTGCAGCGGAGTATCCGGACTGCTGCCGCAGGTCTGAGCGGGAAACTGTCCGATTATGCACAGCATCTCTTTTCCGATGACACTTCGGTCTTCATGAGAGCCCTGATGCTGGGGGACAAGACGGATTTCTACCGCGATACGGCTCTCTATGCTTCCATGCGCGGAGCAGGACTGATGCATGTGGTGGCAGTCTCCGGAATGCATATCGCTTTTCTGGTCGGCGTGATACAGCTGCTCTTCGGCGCCAGACCGGCTTCCTCTGTCGCAGGGCTGATGCTGGTGTGGTTCTTCGTCCTGATGACGGGGGCAACGCCTTCCGCGGTTCGTGCGGGTATCATGCAGTCGGTCCTCCTGATGGCGCCGGTTTTCCGGAGAGAGAACGACGGCATCACATCCCTTGCCTTTGCACTGGCTCTGATTCTGCTGGTAAACCCTTTCAGCTGCGCGAGCATCAGCCTGCAGATGTCCTTTTCTGCCATGGCAGGGATGATTCTCCTGGCGGAGCCGCTGACAGATCTGTTCTGCCGCGCTCTGGCACTGAGGGAGACAAGTCCCGGGAGAAAACCGGTTGCGGTTGTAGCGGCTTCCCTGGCGGTCCTTGCCACGTCCACACCTTTTTCGGTGATCCACTTCGGGACCTTTGCTCTGTATGCGCCCGTCAGCAATCTGTTAGGCCTCTGGGCGGTATCGCTCTGCTTTGTCGGCGGATATGCAAGCGTCCTTGCCTCCCTGATTTGGGAGCCTCTCGGACTGCTTTTCCGGTTCCCGACCGAACTGCTGGCCAGATACCTCCGTCTGCTCGCAGGGGGGATCTGCCGCCTTCCGCATCATGTCATTGTCATGCAGCGGACGGAGATGCTCCTCTGGCTGCTTTCGGTCTATCTGCTGGTGCTGATTGCCTGGCGATGCAGAGCGGGTCCGCGCTTCCGCATCCTGCTTCCGCTCACGCTGTGCGTGGTGAGTCTGACGGCAGCGCTCTGGTCGGTACGGGAACGGTATCGCAGTGCCGACGGGGTAATTGCCGCACTGGATGTGGGGCAGGGTGCCTGCGTGGCCGTCCTGTCCGGGGACACCACCGTGCTGCTTGACTGCGGCGGACTCGGTACGCTGACAAATGCGGGGGAGACCGCCGCCAACTGGCTGGAAGCGGCCGGGCGGAACCGGGTGGACCTGCTGATTCTGTCGCATCTGCACAGCGATCACTGCAGCGGTGTTCCCATGCTTCTGGAACTGATTCCCGTCGGAGAAATCATCCTCTCACCCGATGCGGATTCTGACGAGGCGATGCTTCCGGAAATCCTGGAAGCGGCAGAAAAACACGGTACAGAGGTAAAGATGATACGGGAGGACCTGGTTTGGAGCAGGGGAATGCTCCGGCTGCGCGCAGCGGCGCCGTCCGACACAGGCACGGAGAATGAACGCTGCATTATCAGCCTGCTGTCAATCGGAGACTATGACATGCTCTTTACGGGCGACGCACCCGCGGAAGCGGAAGAACAGTATCTGAAAGACAGGGATCTTCCGGATATGGAGCTTCTGATTGTCGGGCATCACGGCTCACGGACGTCGACCGGGGAGAAACTGCTGGAAACGATCCGGGCGGAAGATGCCATCATCAGTGTCGGACGGAACAACTCCTATCATCATCCCAACAGAGAGGTGCTGATCCGACTGCAGAACAGCGGCTGTCACATTTACCGGACCGACCGGAACGGCACTGTCGAGGTGCGGGTGAACAATCCATGAAAAAAAGAAAAAAAGAATCCGCTCTGGATTACAGAGCGGAGATCAGAAAACTGAAAGAAAACGGGCCGGAACGCCTGTATCTGCTCTGGGGAGAAGAGGACTATCTGCGGGAAAGCTTTCTCCAGACGCTTCGTGAACTGTGCGCTCCGGAAGGCACAGACAATTTTCAGATCCGCGTTTTTAAAGAGCCTCAGCCTGATCCGACAGAACTGCGTTATGCGATGGATACCTGTCCCTTCTTCAGCGAGCACAGTCTGATTGAACTGCGGGAGGTGGATTATCTCAAGCCCGGTGATGCGGATGCGCTGCTGAAAGTGCTGGACGATATCCCGGACTACTGCACGGTAGTCTTTCTCCCGGAAGCGGAAGAAGAACCGAACGGAAAGAGCAGACTGGTTCAGTATCTGAGAAAACAGGGGACGGAAATCCGTTTTACTGTTCAGGACCAGAATATGCTGATCCGCTGGATGACAAGGCGTTTCGCCTATTACGGGAAGGGCCTGGAGATGGAGGCGGCGCAGCGCCTGATCTATCTGAGCGGAGATCAGATGAAGGCTCTGATCCCCGAAATTGAAAAGATCGCCGCCTACGCCAAAGGCGAAAAAGTCAGCGCGGCGGACGTCAACGCGGTGGCGAACCGTATTCCGGAATCGGACATTTTTGATTTGACCGATGCCATCGCCGAGAGACGCTTCAATACGGCGTCCGGGATCCTTGCGGACCTGCTCGAGCAGCGGGATACCAGCGTCCCGGCAATCCTTTCGCTGCTTTCCAACCAGTTCCGTCGTCTGTTTCTCGCTTCCGGCGCCGGAGATGTCTCCGCCGTCATGGATCTCTGCGGCTTGAAGTATGACTTTATGGCCAGGCGTCTGCTGAATGCCGCGCGCCGCTTTCGCCGCCAGGATCTTGTGCACGCCGTCGAACTCTGCGCGCAGGCAGACTTCCGGCTGAAGTCGGAAGGAACAGATGAGAAGCTGCTGCTGAAGGAAACATTGATGCGGATTACGCTCGAGGTGGCCGATGTCTGAAGGAAAGGTCCGGATCCGGGAGGTCATCGTGGTGGAAGGGCGATATGACCGCAATGCCCTGAGCCAGGTTGTCGATGCGCTGATTTTTGAGACAGGCGGGTTCTCTGCCTTTCATGATGCCGAAAAGCTCCGCGCTCTCCGTCATCTTGCGCAGGAACGCGGCCTGATTCTGCTGACGGACTCGGATGATGCGGGTTTCGTCATCCGAAACCGGCTCAAGGGGATTCTTCCTCCGGAAAAGATCCGGCAGGCCTTTGTTCCCCGGATCGAGGGGAAGGAACGCAGAAAGCGCCGCCCTTCCCGGCAGGGACTGCTGGGCGTCGAGGGCATGCCGCCCGAGGTGCTGCTGGAGGCACTGAGGAAAGCAGGGGCGACGGAGGAGCAGTTGCCTGTGATGGCTGCCTTTACGGCCGCGGAGTTTTACAGGCTCGGTCTGACAGGCTGCCCCGGCGCAGCGGAGCGCAGAAAGGCGCTTGCAAAAGCGCTGGATCTTCCGGAAACAATCAGTCAGAACGATCTTCGAAAAGCGGCGGGCATGCTTCTGACGGCGGAGGAACTGGAGCGGCTTGTTTCCTGTTCCGGAGAGCAGGGAGACCGCACTCCGCCCGAAACCCGCGGTTGACAATTGGGGGAAACTGCGCTAAAATACGCCTGCAAATCACGAATATGCCCACGTAGCTCAGCAGGATAGAGCGACCGCCTCCTAAGCGGTAGGTCGGAGGTTCGAATCCCCTCGTGGGTGCCAGACAGGGAAGCCGGAGACGGCTTCCCTGTATTCATGCCTGGTTCCACTTTGACTGAGCTGCAAGGCATAATTAATATAATGGAGACTTGAGGCCTTGCTCTCTTATGACAGCCCATTTGTTCGAGGTGCCCCTCACAGCGGAAAGGGGAGATTTTACGGAGAGGAGTATTTGGCAAGACTGTAGAATACTACAGATTGTATCAGCGCCAGAAATCATCCAGCGTAATGCCGTCAGCAGGTCAGTCCGCCAAGTGATACCCATCTCGTACGTGGCGAAGATCCGCCTCCATTTCGGCGGCATCAGTCCAGCCGGAGAAGGATTGAGCGTATGAAAAACCGTGGTTAAATCCAAAGTTAAAGCCCTGAAGGCTTCCGTAGCCGGCCGTCAGCACCCCGTCTGCCGGAATTTTCAGGTCGGTATAGCGGCAGGCCTCATAGCCGGTAAAGACCGAACCGTCTTCACGCGTGACGTTTACTTCGTAAGTGTCATAGAGTACGTTGTATTCATACGCATTTTTCTCGTCGGAAATGAACAGGTACATCCGGTAAGGAGTACAGGTCATGTCCCGGGCGAACGACGAGGAAACAATATCCGTCCAGTCTTCCCGGATGAGACGCTCGGTATTGGCGTGGATCGCAGCAAGATTGTCCCCGTTCAGCTGATCGGTTTCCAGCACCCACGCTGTGAGTCCCTTTACGGTGTACTGCTTTTCGGCAGGCTCAAAACGCCAGCCGGCAGGGGCTGTGGCTTTTACCGTGACCGTATCGCCGTTGTACAGACCGGTGTTCGGTATAACCTCAAACCGGGCAGAATCGAGATACTCCTCAGTACTGCGGTCTGAGATATTCAGTTCCGCCCGGCCTTCGCCGGACATGCCGGAAAACTGAATGCTCACGGCCGTAAAAGGATCGGCTGTGCGGGGAAAGGCAAGCCCGTTCATCGGAGAGCCGGGGATGAGAACATTGATCAGACAGATCCCTGCAAGTACACAGAGCGCGATAAGCCATCCCTTGAGCCGGCGTCTGCGCTGCCTCTTCCTCTGCAGATCCCTGATGTCCTCCTCGGCGAGGGCCCTTGCGATACGCCGCTCGTATTCCTTCTGCGCGCTCTCGTCCTTTTCGATGAGCATTCTCCGCCCGCAATAGGGACAGGCGGCCTGTTTCCCGTCCGCCGACAGTTCCATTCTCCCTCCGCAGGAGGGGCAGACAAGCGACAGTGTCTTCAAGTTTTTCTGGTCCATGCTGATGCAGACCTCCTGATCTGAAAATGACTCGCGAACCGAAGAACCGGACATGTTCCTCCCGGCTCCCGGACCGATCCCGGCACGGGAGCCGACTATATCCATCATGTATTATATCACAGAATGACGCAGCAATGAAGTACCGAAGAGAAAAAGCGACGGCCGACAGCCGGATCCGAATCTGCCGGAAAAGAAGGTGATTGACGGTTGCTGCCCCGAGATGAAAATCAGGCCTTGCGCCGACGAAAATCTGTGGTAAAATGAAAGCAGGGAAAAAGGAAAGGCGGCCGGCCGTATCCCGGCAGAAGCCGGTTTTCCGAAGGGAGCCAGGATGAAAAGCGGACTCATTATGGAAGGCGGAGCCATGCGCGGCATGTTCACCTGCGGCGTGACGGACGTCTTTCTGGAGAATGGAATTGAATTTGACGGTGCCGCAGGCATCTCTGCCGGAGCGGTCTTTGGCTGTAATTTCAAATCCCGGCAGAACGGAAGACCGATTCGATACAACATGAAGTATTGCCGGGACAGGAGATACTGCAGCCTGTGGTCTTTGCTGCGTACGGGTGATCTGTACGGCGTGGACTTCTGTTATCACGAACTGCCCGACTTTCTGGACCCTTTCGACAGGGATGCTTTTCGGGATAACCCGATGGATTTTTATATCGGCGCGACGGACGTTTATACCGGAAAAGCGGTTTTCCACAGATGCAGTGACGGCGGAACTGCAGATACCGAATGGATGCGTGCCTCTGCGTCCATGCCGCTTGTATCCCGAATTGTGAAAACAGACGGCTGTGCTCTCCTGGACGGTGGAATTGCCGATCCGGTGCCGTTTGCCTATATGGAGAGCATCGGCTACAGCCGCAATGTGATCGTGCTGACTCAGCCGGCGGGCTACCGGAAGAAGCCCGCTGCGATCCTCCCACTGATAAAAATCAGGATGAGGAAGTATCCGATGCTGGTGAAAGCCATGGAAGAGCGGCATCTTCTGTACAATCGGCAGATGGAGGAAATCGACCGCAGAGAACGCAGCGGCGTCTCTCTGGTGATCCGCCCTCCGAAGCCGCTCGAAATCGGTCACACGGAGCATGATCCGCGGGAGCTGGAGCGCGTATACCGGATCGGGAGAGAGGAAGCACTGCGCAGAGCGGATGAAGTGTTGGCATTTTTGAACGGAAAACCGCTTCCGTGAAGTCCGGCGCAGAAGAAAGAGCGGAAAGTACGGGTCCGGAGAATGCCGGAATAAAAACGGGAGAGGGGAGACAGATGTCATATAAGGTTCTGCTGCTTAACGGAAGTCCGAAGACAAACGGCTGTATTGCAGCTGCTTTCGAGGAGATCATCCGAATCCTTCACGAGGAAGGAATCGAAACGGAACTCGTTCAGGTCGGGAAGGAAAACATCCGGGGCTGTATGGCCTGCGGATACTGTACCGACCACGAGGGATGCGTGATTCAGGATCTCGTTAACGAGACGGCGTCAAAGTTCGAAGCCGCCGATGGTCTGATTGTCGGCAGTCCGGTGTATTACGCCTCACCCAACGGGACGCTTCTCGCTTTTCTGGACCGCCTCTTTTACAGCACGGGCTTTTCCAAACAGATGAAGGTCGGCGCTGCCGTCGTCAATTGCCGCCGGGGCGGAAACACGGCCTCCTTCGACGTGCTGAACAAATACTTCGCCATTTCCGGGATGCCGATCGCCTCAAGCACCTACTGGAACCAGGTTCACGGTTTTACGCCGGAGGACGTGAAGAAAGATCTTGAGGGCCTGCAGACGATGCGGAATCTGGCCAGAAACATGGCTTTTCTGATTCGGGCTGTCGGGGAGGAAAAGAAGAGAAGCGGATTGCCGCTGGAAGAAGCTGAAGCGCTGACCAGCTTTCCGGACGGGAAGTGAGGAAATCCGGTGAAATGCGGGACGGATTTCCTGTCTATCAAACGCATTTGAGTACATATAATATCTTATAATCATATAACAAGTCAGACAACAGGAGATGCAGAAAAGATGAAATTAGGGATCGTAGGTCTGCCGAATGTGGGGAAAACAACCCTGTTCAACGCACTGACCGGATCAAAGATTGAAACCAGCAGCTATTCCAACGCCTCGGCCAGACCGAATATCGGCACAGCCAAAGTTCCCGATGAGAGGCTGGACTGGCTGGCGGAGTACTATCATCCCAAAAAGTATTCCCCGGCAACGATTGATTTTGTAGATGTTCCCGGGGTCAGTGCCGGCGGCGGAAAGGGAAATGAGGTCTTTCAGGCGATCCGTCAGGTGGACGCGCTGGTCGAGGTCGTTCGCTGCTTTGAGGACGAAAACGCCTTTCTGGAGCCTGCCGACGCGGTCCGTGATGCAGAATCTTTTGAGCTGGAGCTGATTCTGGCAGACCTGGAAATCACGGAACGCCGCCTGGAACGGGCGAAGAAAAATGCCAAGGGCGGAGATAAGAAATACCGCCACGAGTGCGAAACCTGCGAAGCACTGATCGCCCACCTGAGCGAAGAGAAGCCGGCGAGGACATTCCCGTTTTCCGAAGAAGACGGCGATATGCTTGCCGACGGCGGGCTTCTGACGGTAAAACCGGTGATATACGTGGCTAACCTGGACGAGTCGGGTATGGCGGAGTATGCGGACAATCCGAACTTCACGGCCCTGGCTGCCTATGCCCGGGAGCATGAAGCCGCGGTTCTCCCGGTTGCCGCGAAGTTTGAAGAGGAGATTGCCGAACTCGACGAGGAAGAGGCGGCCATGTTTATGGAAGACCTTGGCCTCAAAGAACGCGGTCTCGACCGACTGATACGGACATCCTATGATCTTCTGGGATATACCTCTTTCCTGACCGCGGGCGAGGACGACGTCCATGCATGGACCATCGTGCGCGGGACGAAGGCGCCGAAGGCGGCGGGGAAAATCCATACGGACATTGAAAGAGGCTTTATACGGGCTGAAATCGTTGCCTTTGATGACCTGAAAAACTGTGGCAGCATGAACGCCGTGAAGGAAAAGGGACTCTTCCGCCTGGAAGGGAAAGAATATGTCATGCAGGACGGTGACGTCACCATGTTCCGCTTCAACGTCTGAGAAGAACGCCGACGGGGCATTTTCAGGCGAAAACCGTTGACAGATTGCCGGCGGAATGCTATAGTGGGGAAAACCGAAAAAGCGATGACGGAGAACACCTGCCGACCGGTTCGGCACAGAGAGAGCGGCAGAAGCTGAGAGCCGCTTCCGAAACAGGGCAGGGTGACCGCTCCCGAGCTGAGAGGAGGAAATGCCTCTCCGTGCGCACGCGTAAAGTGCTGAATGAGTGAAAGAACAAGGTGGAACCGTGTATTTATGCACCCTTGGCGGAAGCCCGGGGTGTTTTTATTATGATGGAGGAGAACCTATGAAAATTATTTACAAAGACGGAACGGTCGGCGAATGCCCTCCGGAGGAAGAACTGCACGTGCTTCGTCATTCGGCGGCGCACATCATGGCGCAGGCGATCAAGCGCCTGTTCCCTGAGGCGGACTTTGCCTACGGTCCGGCGACGCAGAACGGCTTCTATTATGACGTGGACCTGGGTGACCGCAAGCTGACCCAGGAAGACCTGGATGCCATCGAGAAGGAAATGAAGAAGATCACCAAGGAAAATCTTCCCTTCAAAGCCTGCATGCTTCCCCGTGAGGAGGCAAAGGCACTGATGGCGGAGCGGGGAGAAAAATACAAACTGGAGCATATCGACGACCTGGCGGATGAAACGGAATTCAGCTTTTTCCAGCAGGGCGAATATGTGGACATGTGTCTCGGACCGCACCTGACCTATACCAAGGCGCTGAAGGCTTTCAAGCTGACGCAGCAGTCCGGCGCCTACTGGAAGGATGACAAAAACAACAAGATGCTGACCCGCATCAACGGTGTTGCTTTCCGCACCACGGAAGAACTGGACACCTATATGAAGCAGCTTGAAGAGGCAAAGAAGCGGGACCACAGACGTCTCGGCAAGGAGCTCGGCCTGTTCGCTTTCCGGGATGAGGCGCCCGGCTTCCCCTTCTACCTGCCGAAAGGGATGGTCCTGAGAAATACGCTGATTGACTACTGGCGCGGCGTACATAAGAAGTGGGATTACGTGGAAATCTCCACGCCCCAGATCATGAAGCGGACACTCTGGGAGACCTCCGGCCACTGGGACCACTATAAAGAAAACATGTATACGACGGTGATTGATGATGAAGACTTCGCCATCAAGCCCATGAACTGCCCGGGAAGCATCCTCGTCTATGACCTGGAGCCGCATTCCTATAAAGAGCTGCCCCTCCGTTATGCCGAACTGGGACTGGTCCATCGCCACGAGCTTTCCGGCGCGCTGCACGGGATGTTCCGGGTGCGCTGCTTTACGCAGGATGATGCGCATATTCTGCTCCGGAAGGATCAGATCAAGGACGAAGTAATCCGCATCGCTCAGCTTTTTGATGAGGTTTACTCGGTCTTCGGCCTTCCGTATACCATTGAGCTCTCCACCATGCCGGAAGACCACATCGGCTCCGTGGAGGACTGGGATGTGGCGACGGGGGCCCTTGCGGATGCGATTACCTCCATCGGCAAGGAGTATATCATCAATCCCGGTGACGGTGCTTTCTACGGGCCGAAGCTGGACTTCCACATTCAGGATTCGCTGGGACGCACCTGGCAGTGCGGGACCATTCAGCTGGATTATCAGCTGCCTGGACGCTTTGATCTCAGCTATGTGGATTCCGAAGGCAAAGATGTCTGCCCGGTGATGATCCACCGTGTTGTCTTCGGCTCCATCGAGCGCTTTATCGGCGTAATTACGGAGCATTATGCCGGCGCCTTCCCGCTGTGGCTCTCCCCGGTACAGGTAAAGATCCTTCCGATCACCGACCGTGCGGCAGAATACAGCAGAAGCCTGAAGGAGACGCTGGAGAAGGCGGGAATCCGTACGGAACTGGATCTCCGCAATGAAAAAATCGGCTATAAAATCCGTTCCGCCCAGATGGAAAAGGTGCCGTACATGCTGGTAATCGGCGACAAGGAAACCGAGTCCGTAACGGTTGCCGTCCGCACCAGAGGCGGAGAGGACCTCGGCGCCATGCTGCCGAATGTCTTCCTGGAGAAGCTGGCGGAAGAAATCGCTGCTAAACAATAAGTTTACAATCGGATTCTTGCATGGCAGTGTTCCGGGTGTTAAAATAAACACATTCCGATGAATCGGCGGCGATTAATTCCTGCTGAAACGCTTGGAGGATGCGAAGATGGCGTATTGTTTGAAATGCGGGGCGTATATTCCGGACGGTCAGACAGCCTGCCTTGCCTGCGGGTATGACGCTCTTGCGGAGCAGAAGAAGGCGGAAAAGGCAAAGAGCAGTTCCGGTGCCGCGAAGGCGTTCTATTCCGAACACAATGAAGAAATGCGCAGCAGGCTGGAGAAGCAGCGTCAGCGTTCTCAGGAGCAGAACCGCCGGTGGGCGGAACAGGAGCGGCTTCGCCGCGAGGAACAGGCGGCCAGAGAAGCTGCCAGACGGGAACAGCAGGAAAAAGACCGCCAGTGGGCGCAGGAAGAGTACGCCCGCAGAAAGGAACAGCAGCGTTCGGCTGCCGCACCGGACGGTGAAGAAACATATGCGCCGCAGGGGACTTCCTCCGGGGAAGGGAATAAAGCGCTTGCCGCAATCAGCTATCTGAGCGTGCTGTTTGCCGTTCCCTTCGTTTTTGCTCCGAATGACAAATATGCGAAGTTCCATGCCGTGCAGGGCCTGAAGCTGTTTGTTTTCGGAATTGCCGCCGATATTCTGGGTTCCCTGGTCGGTCTCGGCTGGATAGCCACACTTGTCAGACTATACCTGATCTACAAGGGAATGTCTAACGCTCTGAACGGCAGCAGCGATCCGCTTCCCTGGATCGGGACAATCGGAGACAAGGAGACAACCGGAGACAAGGAGAAGTAAATCCCGAATAGAAGCTTCGGACCTCGGAACGTCTTTCATTCATGTTCAAACTGCAGCGCTGCCCGGCTGAAAAGGCAGCGCTGCTTTTCTCATTATACCGAAAAAGAAAATTGAAAAAAAACGAAAAAACTTCTTGACAAGAGAAGATTCCTGTGGTAGTATTGCAAAGCTGTCGCGGAAGCGACGGGATGTACCTTGAAAATTGAACAATGGAAGAGAAGCTTATGCTTAAATAAGCACCAGAACGGGATTTTTAAATGGAGCATTTAGAAATGACTCCGAGATTCTTTTGA
>JAEEGL011970018.1_pt1 | contig 12795 bp, 6 predicted proteins | sample 9134231 | NCBI WGS metagenome assembly JAEEGL01 (sample SAMN16246548, study PRJNA631951) | gut metagenome | biome: gut microbiome; feature: rumen; material: fiber-attached | host: Bos | place: Iran: Karaj | collected 2018-10
AGGCGGACCAGGAGTGCCACGGCAACCAGGCCATCAGCAATATGCCCTCCTGGGAAGGCGCCTATGTAGACCGCGCAGTGAGGATGGTGCGCCGGGACCGCCTGCATCCCTCGGTTTTTTTCTGGAGCCTGGGGAACGAGAGCGGAAAAGGCTGCAATATAGTGGCCGAAAGGGATGCCGTCAAAGCCCTGGACAGCCGTCCCGTGCACTATGAGGGCCAGAACGAGGTGGCGGATTTCGATTCCCAGATGTACCCTCCCCTGGAAGATATGATCCAGAGGGACCGCAACGGAGCGGACCGCCCCTACTACCTCTGCGAATATGCCCACGCGATGGGAAACGCCATCGGCAACCTGGCCGAATACTGGGACTACATCGAGAATGATTCCGAAAGGATGATCGGCGCCTGTATCTGGGATTGGGTGGACCAGGCCATCGTGATGCCCGGGGCCGATGACGGCAAGCTGTACTTTGGCGGCTCCTTCGGGGATGTTCCCAACGACAATGACTTCTGCTGCAACGGAATTGTGACGGCCGACCGTCGCGTAACGCCCAAGCTGCAGCAGGTGAAGAAAGTGTATCAATATGTGAAGATGGGACAGATGGCTCCCGGCAAACTCCTGCTGGAAAACCGCTACACGGCATATAACCTGGCCGAGATGACGCTCCGCTATGACCTGCTGTGCGACGGAGTCTCCGTCTCTTCCGGAGAGCTGGCCCTTCCGGACACCGCCCCCTGGAAAAAGTGCAGCGTAGACCTCCCGATATCGGCCTCACTGCTGGAAAACCAGGGAAAGGAATGCGTGCTGCAGGTTGCCGTGGCGCTGAAGGAAGGCACCCGCTGGGCCGGCGCCGGACACGTGGTGGCCTCCGGGGAGTTCCTCCTTCAGGAAAGGAATCCCTGGACAGAAGCCACCGGGTCTGCCGCATATCCCGCCCTTAAGATCTACCAGGAAGAGGGCCGATACCTCTGTGCCCGGAACGAACTGATCAGCGTCCGTTTCGACAAGGCCACGGGTAAGCTCACCAGCCTGCGCCTGGGCGGCAGCGAGATCCTGCACGGCCTGGGCGGGCCCACCTTCCACGGTTACCGTTACATCAGTAACGACGGAATCCGCTTCGTGATAGACGGAAAGGATGAGTCGGTGGAAGAGCGCACGCGGGTGACCGCTTTCCGTTTCTTTGAAAAGGACGGAATTCTCAAGGTGGAAACCAGCCTGGAAGCCACTGCCGGTGTGACGGTGGTCCCTTATACCGTAACCTATGAAGTGTATCCGGAAGGGCTGGTGGATGTGGATGCCCGCTTCGAGGTAAAGGGAAGCCTGCCCCGCATCGGCCTCCAGCTTCTTCTGAATCCTGCCTACGAATACCTGAAATGGTATGGCCGGGGCCCTATGGAGAATTATCAGGACCGGAAAGACTGCGCTTTCCTGGGTATCTATGAAAACACGGTGGAGGGAATGGCAGAGCAGTATGTGCGCACCCAGAGCATGGGTGAGAGAACAGACACCCGCTGGCTCAGTTTCGCTACGGGAGACGGCCGCAGCGTCACCTTCACGGCCGACGGTCATTTTGATTTCAGCGCCCTGCACTATACGGATGTAGACCTTTACCGCGTGAAGTATCTTAACGATCTTCCCAACGTGCGCCGCAGCGAGGTGGTCCTGGTTCTGGACTGCCTGCAGCAGGGCCTGGGTAACGGCAGCTGCGGCCCCGGTCCGCTGCCTCAGTATAGCATCCAGCCCGGAAACTACGGCTTCCGCTTCCGCATAGCCCGATAACTTATGAAAAGAACACTCCTTCTGGGAGGCATGCTCCTCCTTGCCTGCTGCGGCCGCGTGGACCCTCTGAAAGAGGTGAATGTCTTCAACGGAACCGGCTTTGCCGGCAATACCTATCCCGGGGCCACCGTGCCCTACGGAGCCGTGCAGCTGAGCCCGGACACCGACGCCAGCCTCTGCGGGGGCTATCACTACGATGACGATACCATCCTGGGCTTCAGCCATACCCATCTTTCGGGAACGGGCTGCCCGGATCTGGGAGACTTCCTCGTAACCCCCGGCCTGAATCACGCCGGGCCCATGGCTTTTTCCCACGAGAATGAGCAGGCTTCTCCGGGCTATTACAAAGTGGAACTGGAAAGCGTGACGGCCGAACTCACGGCCTGGGAGCATACGGGTTTTCACCGTTACACCTTCAAGGTGCCCGGAGACCGTGTGATCCTGGTGGATGCCCGGCACTGCCAGGGCTCCTGGTGTACGGCCACGCAGTATTCACTGAAAACGGAAGGAGAAGAGCTCATCGGTCATCGGCGGGTGAACGGCTGGGCCATAGACCGGGATATTTATCTGTCGGCCCGCTTCTCCGTGCCCTTTGAGAGCGCACAGGAGGTGGAACCGGGCAAAATGCTTTTCACTTTTCCCGAAGATGTCCGGGAAATCTGCCTTACGGCCGGCCTTTCCGGAACCTGCGTGGAAGGCGCCCGCAGGAACAGGGAGGAAGAAACCCTGGATTTTGACGGGGCGCTGCTGCGGGCGCAGACCCGCTGGGCCGATGCCCTGGGCTCCATCCGGGTGCAGGGCGGTCCCACGGACATTTTCTACACCTACTTCTATCATACCTTCCAGACGCCCAACCGGATAGATGATGTGGATGGAGCGTACCGGGACCAGAAAGGACAGAACCGGAAGCTGGAGAGGGGGCATTTCTATTCCACCCTTTCCATCTGGGATACCTTCCGCACCTGGCATCCGCTGCAAACCCTTCTGAACCCGGCCCTGGAAAACGACATCGTGAATTCCCTCCTGGACGATTACGACTGCCTGGGAGAACTGCCCATCTGGCCCCTCGCCAGTGACGAGACGGGCTGTATGATTGGCTACCATCCGGTTTCGGTGATAGCCGATGCGTGGCTTCGCGGCATCCGCGGCTTTGACGGGGAAAGGGCGCTTAAGGCGATGGTAGAGTCTTCCAACAAGCACAATGTCAATGCTTCCGACCTGTACAACCAGTACGGCTGGATTCCGGCCGACCTGAAGATAGAATCGGTTTCCCAGACCCTGGAATTCGCCTACGATGACTGGTGCATAGCCCGGATGGCGGAAAGCTTGGGCAAGGCCGATCTGGCGGCGGAGTACGATGCCCGCGCCCTTCGTTATCGGGAACTCTTTGAACCGCGCACAGGCTTTATGCGCGGTAAGAATGCCGATGGCTCCTGGGTAGAGGACTTCGATCCGCTGAAAGGATCCCGGGATTACACCGAGGCAACGCCCTGGCAGTACCGCTTCTTCGTGCCGCACGATGTGGGCGGCCTGGCGGCGCTGATGGGGGGAGACGAAGCCCTTCTGGGGGCCCTGGATTCCCTCTTTACCTATTCTCCCGAGGGACAGAAGACGGTTGATCCGGGTATTGGCGGAGTGGTGGGCCAGTATGCCCAGGGAAATGAACCGGACCACAACTTCCCCTGGTTGTTCTACTGGACCTCCGAGGCCTCCCGTTCCCAGCAGGTGGTGCGGGAAGTGCTCAAAACCACCTATTCTGCAGCGCCTGACGGCATCTGCGGCAACGAGGACTGCGGCCAGATGGGTGCCTGGTATGTGATGGCTTCCATCGGCCTGTATCCTGCCTGCCCCGGCAGCGGAGAATACCTGATGACGGCGCCTCTTTTCAAAAAGACGGTGATTACGCTGGGAAATGGGAAAACGCTCACCATCAAGGCCGACAAGCCCCGGCATCCCTATATTTCCCGGGTGCTTCTCAACGGAGAGCCCGTCCAGAGGAATTACCTTACCTATGAAGAAATTATGGCGGGCGGAGAGCTCTCCTTCAAACTGTCGGCCCAGCCCAATTTCCAGCGGAATGCCCTGCCGGCCCCGTATTCCCTTACGACAGATCCTCCGGTGTGCCCGCCGGCCATAGAAGGGAATCTGTTCCTCTTTGAAGGAGAGACCCAGGTTTCCCTTTCCTGCAAGACGCCCGGTGCCTCCATCCACTACACGCTGGACGGCAGTGAACCCACCCAGGAGAGTCCGCTGTACCGGGAACCCTTTGTCATCTCGGAGTCCGGCCCCATCCGCGCCCGTGCCTTCCTGAAGGGAATGCCGCCTTCTCCTCTGGTGTTCCAGACGGCCCACAAGCTGTTTTTGCATCCGTCGGCCCGAAGGGAAGAACTGAAGCGTGGCTGCCGCTATACCTATCACGAAGCCAACTTTAAGCTTCTTTCCCAGATCGAGAGTGACCCGGCCGAGAGCTCCGGCGTGCTGGCGGCTCCTTCCATTGCGGGAGCCCGCCGGGAAGACCATTTTGCCTTCACCTTCTTCGGCTTTATCGACATTCCCCAGACCGGCATCTGGAAGTTCGAAACCCGCAGCGATGACGGCAGCGCCCTGTACATTGACGGGGTGAAAGTGGTGAATAACGATGGCTCGCATTCGGAAGTATCGGCCTATGGGCAGATTCCGCTGGAAAAGGGCCTGCATCCCTTCAAGCTCCTTTATTTTGAAGATTATGAGGGAGAGGCCTTCAGCTGGTTCTGGTGTGCCCCCGGTACGGACGATTACCGTCCGGTTCCCGGAAAAGTTCTTTATTATAAGTAGAAAAAACCGTATCTTTATAGTCCCAACTAGTAACCAAAAGAAAATGAAAAAATCTTTACTTCTGTCGCTGGCGGTTTTCTCCGCCGCCCTGCTTTCCTGCGGAAGGCCTGCCCCTGCAGAGGTGGGAACCCTCACCGAGGCCCTGGATAACAGCGCCTGGGAAGCTTCGGAATGGATTTCCGTAGTGGATGCCCCCATTGCCAAAGGCCCCGCCCTGGATAATTACAAGAGCGCTCCCGGCTCCAGTTGGTTCCTTTCCACGGTAACCAATGGAAAAAAGGTAACCAAGGCCGTCTGGATGACTTCCGGCCTGGGAGTATACGACCTCTTCCTGAACGGGAAACTGGTGGGGAAAGAGGTGCTGAAGCCCGGTTTTACGCACTATGCCAAAACGAAGCGGGCCTTCACCTACGATATCACGGCCGCCTTTGACAGGAACCCCGGGGCGCAGAATGTGCTTTCCGCCCAGGTAACCCCCGGCTGGTGGGCCGACAAGATTGTCACGGAAGGTGGAATGGATACGATGCAGGGGCTCAAATGCGCCTTCAGGGGCGTACTGGAGCTCACGTACGCCGATGGCAGCAAACAGCTGCTGGGTACCAATACAGACAGTTGGAAGGCCGGCATCGCCGGTCCCGTGAAGCACGCCGGCATCTTTGAAGGGGAGGAGTACGACGCCCGCTGCCCGATGGGCTTTGAGACGCCGGAACTGCTCAAGACCCCGGAAGTGAATACGGAATTCCAGGGCGTTGTCCTGCCGGATAACGGTGCAGAGATTTACCAGAGGGAGGATATAGCGCTTCGTCCCGTCCAGATCTATGTCTGGGAGGGCGTTACCGGTGCCGTCGAGGCGGAAAAGAAAGAGGATGTGGAGTATGGCAAAGTGATTGTCACCCGCACCTACAAGGACGGCGAAGTGGTGGAACTGAGCCCCGGAGAAACCCTGGTGGTAGACTTCGGCCAGAATGCCGCCGCCGTGCCTTCCTTCGTGTTCAAGGCCGATGAAGGAACGCGGCTCATCTGCCGTCCTTCGGAGATTCTGAACGACGGAAACGGCGCCGAAAAACGCGGAATGGATGGTCCTGAGGGCAGCACCCACCGCCGTAACCTCCGTGTGGACGACGATGAAATCTGGCTCACTTACACCTTCGGCCCGGCCGGAGATTTCGTGTCCTATACGCCCCGCTGCTCTTTCTGGGGATACCGCTATATTTCCGTTACCGTAGATGCTCCCATGCAGTTCCGGAGCATTGCTTCCATCCCGGTTACGTCCATTTCCCAGGATATGGAAACCGGTAAGATAGAAACGGGTGACGAGCTGGTTAACAAGCTCATTTCCAATACTTATTGGGGACAGCTTTCCAATTATCTCTCCGTTCCCACAGACTGCCCGCAGCGCAATGAGCGCCTGGGCTGGATGGCCGATACCCAGGTCTTCACGGAAACCGGTACCTTCTTTGCCAATACAGACCGCTTCTTCCACAAGTGGATGCAGGATGTGCGGGACAGCCAGAGCGAAGCAGGCGGCTTCCCGGGTGTCGCCCCCCTGGCCCAGTACGGAGGAGAAACGATGCGTCTGGGCTGGGCCGATGCCGGCATCATCGTCCCCTGGACGGTGTGGAAGCAGTTCGGAGACCCTCAGATTGTGGCCGAAAGCTGGGCATCGATGGAAAAATTCATGGACTATATCGCCTCCACCAAGTACAGTCACGAGGCCCATGAGGCAGAAAACGGCAACTACCAGTGGGCAGACTGGCTCAGCTACGAGCCCCTGGAAAGCTGCGCGGGCCGCTGCTACTATCCCGGCACCTGGAAGAGAATGCCCGAGGCCATCACTTACTGGAATTACCTCAGTGCCTGCTACTGGGCCCTGGATGCAGGCTATATGCGGGATATGGCGGCCGATACCGGCCGCGATGCCGCCAAGTACGAAGCGATGGAAAAAGAGGCCAAGGCCTATCTGAAGGCCGGATTCCTGAAGGAAGACGGTTCTTTCCAGCTTCCCATTCTCAATACCATGCAGACGCCGGCCCTGTTTGCCCTGAAACTGGGTCTGGTGGAAGGAGAGGGGAAAGAGAATATGGTTTCCCGCCTTCGTCAGAACTTTGTGGACCACGGCAACTGCCTGCAGACCGGCTTCCTGGGCACTTCCATCCTGATGGCCACCCTCACGGAAAACGGAATGGCCGATATGGCCTACGAACTCCTTTTCCAGCGCAAGAACCCCAGCTGGTTGTATTCTGTGGATAACGGCGCCACCACCATTTGGGAACGCTGGAACAGCTATATGGTGGACAAGGGTATGGGCCCCAACGGGATGAACAGTTTCAACCACTATGCTTACGGAGCCGTTTGCGAGTGGATCTGGGAAACCGTGGCCGGCATAGCCAGCGACCCTTCCGATCCGGGCTTTAAGACCATCGTGATGAAGCCGGTTCCGGATAAGCGCCTGGGCTATGTGAAGGCCCGTTACAACAGCGCGGCCGGCCTTATCAAGAGCGAGTGGCGCTATGAGGGAGAAACCTGGATCTGGGATTTCACCGTACCTGAGGGCGCCAAGGCCCTGGTAACTCTTCCCGGAGAGGATGAGGTGAAGGAATATGGATCCGGAACTTATACAATCAAGAAATAAACTATGTACGATCTTGCCATCCTGGGTGGAGGCCCCGGCGGTTATGTAGCCGCAGGAAGGGCCGGAGCCGCAGGCCTTTCCGTTGTGCTCTTTGAAAAGAGGGAACTGGGCGGTGTCTGTCTCAATGAAGGCTGCATCCCCACCAAGACGCTTCTATACAGTGCCAAAGTATACGATTATACCCGTCACGCAGACCGCTACGGCGTGAATGTACCGGAAAGCACCATTGATTTTGGCGCCATCTTCAAACGCAAGGAGAAAGTGGTGAAAAAGCTGGTGGGCGGTGTCAAGGTGCAGATGAGAAATGCCCAAGTGGAGGTGGTCAAGGAGGAGGCCGTCATCGCGGGTAAAGAGGCCGGAGGATTTGTCCTGACGGCTGGTGAAGCCAGCTATTCGGCCCGTAATATCCTTATCTGTACGGGCTCCGAGGCGGCCGTCCCGCCCATCCCGGGCCTGAGGGAAGGCCTGGGTGGCGTGGTGGTGACCAACCGCGAGATCCTCTCGCTGACGGAGCGGCCGGAGCGTCTGGTGGTCATTGGGGGCGGCGTCATCGGGATGGAGTTCGCCAGTTTCTTCAACTCCATCGGCACGCAGGTGACGGTGGTGGAGATGCTGCCCAAGATCCTGGGGCCGCTAGATGATGAGATCAGCGCCATGCTGCAGGCCCAGTACGCCAAGAAGGGGGTGGAGTTCCACCTCAGCTGCAAGGTGGTGGCCGTAGAAGGCAACGAGGTCGTTTACGAAGATGCCGAAGGCAATACCTGCCGGGCCGCCGGAGACAAGATTCTGGTTTCCGTGGGCCGAAGGGCCAGTATCCAGGGAATCGGCCTGGAGAATATCGGCGTGGAGCTGGCGCTGAACCCCGCCGGCCGTCCTTACGGCATTAAGGTAGATGAAAAGATGCGCACCAGTGTGCCGGGCGTATATGCCGCCGGCGATGTGACCGGCTTCTCCATGCTGGCCCACACGGCTTCCCGCGAGGGAGAAGTGGCCGTGAACACCATCCTGGGCAAGGAAGATGCTATGAGCTACCAGGCCATTCCGGGTGTGGTCTACACCAATCCGGAAGTGGCCGGCGTAGGCGTGACGGAGGCCGAAGCCATTAAACAAGGCCTGGATTTCACGGTTCTAAAGCTCCCCATGGCCTTCAGCGGCCGCTTTGTGGCCGAGAACGAAAGGGGAGAGGGCCTGTGTAAGGTGATAGTGGACAAGGCCAGCCACCAGGTGCTGGGCGTTCACATGCTGGGCAACCCCTGCTCGGAGATTATCCAGAGCGCTTGCATCGCCATTGAAAAAGGCCTTACGGTGGAACAGCTCAAGGACGTGGTGTTCCCGCATCCCACCGTATCTGAAATCCTCAAAGAAACCCTGTTTACCCATGAGCCGACAGCATAGTTTCTTGGCCCTTATTGTCTTGTGCCTGACGGCCTCGTCCGTTTTTGCCCAGCCCGGCCCCATGCCCCAGCCCGAGAATGTGATCTTGATGCAGCGGGCTTCGTTCAACATTGTTTACGGAGGTCCCACGCGCGCGGAAGGCCGGTCCTACAACTTCACGCCGGCGTTTTTCATCTACCCGGACGGCAAGTTGGACAAAGGGGGAGCAGAAAAGCTTTTGGCCGAAATGGACATCCAGCCCCTGCTGGACGCCAACTATGGGACGGCCCTCGTGGTCAATCCCACCGGGGAGGAGTATGACGCCAAGGCCGATTTCGAGGTGTTCGAACAGCTGTTCAACCAGTTCCGCGGGCCCGGAAACCTGAAGGTGGTGGGCCTGGGATCCGGTGCCACCTTTGTGAACCAGGTGATTGCCCCGAAGGCAGGCGGCCAGATTGCCGATATCCTGACGGTGAACGGCAAGGCCGGCCAGGGCGTGGATGCCGCCGGTGTTCCCGCTTATGTGGCTGGAAAGAATGCTGCCAAGGTGGCTAAGCCGTATCAGAAGGCCATGGCCGCCCACGCCGACGAGCCGCTTCTGAAGGTGGTGGTGAATCCGGCATCGGCCTCCCTAAAGGAGGTTTTGGCCGATGCCTGGAAACAGGTGCTGGGTGGCAACTACCGGTACAACAACTATCGGCATACGCACTATGAAGGCGCCAAGTTAGGGGAGTATGGCTCCTATGAGCTGGAACCCTATCTGGACTGCGAAGCCCTGGGTATCAAACGTTTGATTGTGGAAGAGCCTACCGGCAAGGATACCAAGTGGCTGTGGTATGAATACTGGCCCGAGGAGTTGCTGTCGGGCGCTCCGGAGCGCAGCGTACCTGTGATGGTGCTCCTGCACGGCAACATGAACGACCCTCGCACCCAGGCCGAGACTTCCGGCTTCATCCAGGTAGCGGCGGAGGATCGTTTCTTTGTGGTGGAAATGGAATGGCAGGGAACGCCCAACTACCAGGCCATGGGCCACGACGGCATCGAAACTGTTCTGTACCAGCTCTTTGCCATGTATCCCCAGCTGGATCCTTCCCGCGTGTATGCCGAGGGTTTATCGGCCGGATCCATTACCGCCACGGCACTGGGTATCAAGAAATCGCACCTGTTTGCGGCGGTGGGCGGTCATTCCGGCGGTATTTTTGCCAACCCGTTCAAGGGCTATACGCCTTTCGAGCCCCTCTGGGCTGAGGCAACGCAGAAGCGCGGCGCCGTGGAAATGCCCTATTGCTCCGTCCTGGGAACGGCCGATAATGTGGTACCCTATATCAAACCCGATAACTGGAAGGGCAACAACTACCTGAACGCCTGGAATGCCTACGAACAGATGAACGGCATGGAGGTGGTCCGGGAACTGGACTTCTCCGTAGACCCGGTCTTCGCCCAGAAACTGCAGGACAGGGAAAGCATTCACTATGCGAAGGGAGACGGCATTACCGTGGAAACCGGCCAGCTGTACAAGGGTAACGTGCCGCTCATCAAAATAGTGGCCGTCATGGACTACGGCCACTGGAACTTCCAGCCTACCGCCCGCATCATGTGGAACTACTTCAAGCAGTTCCGCCGGGACCCTGAGACCAAGCAACTCATCTACATTCCTTAGCCGTTTTTCGTGGTAGCTATTTCTTGATCTCCAGCGTCTGGGATTCTTAACGAGGACGACTTCCTTTCCCGCAACCTTTCCCGTGTTCGTGACGGTAACCGTGACGGTTTCTCCCGTTCCGTCCAGTCGGTCATGACGAGTCCCCGGTGTCCCCATTCGTCCCGAAGGACATCTGTCAGGAGCCATTTATCCTCTTGCGTATGCACACCGTTGAGCCGGTTGTAGGAGGCCCCTACGACCAAGGACGCTTTCTCTTTCAGGGTGAGTTCGGACAATACCTCGTCGATATTGTCGGGTCGAAGTTGGATTTCTTGTGCCATGGATGGGATGAACGTTAGGATGGAGGTCAAAATGAGAAGAGCTTCATCATTTCCAAACGCACCGGGCCTTCGGCCGCGGAGCCGGTCCACACTTTCAGGCGCTTTATAAAGTTAACTTTTATCAAAAATCAAAGTTTTTATTGCATAATCTTCATAGATATATTGAGTTTTTGCGATAAATTTGCATAGCGCAAAACTGTAACCAATGACAGACACCAAACGTTTTCTGGCTTTCGATTGCGGCGCCACTTCCGGCCGCGCGGTCCTGGCCACTTTTTCGGGCAGAGCCTTCGACATGAAGGAAGTTTACCGCTTCCCCAGCGGCATCATCCAGCTGGGCGGCAAATATTACTGGGACGTGCTGACCATTTACCAGCATTTCTGCAACTGCCTGGCCGATCTGGGCCGGCAGGGGATTGTCCCGGATTCCATCGGCATAGACACCTGGGGCGTGGATTTCGGCTTCGTGGCCGAAGACGGCTCCCTGTTGGGCAACCCCCGCGCCTACCGTGACCCGTACACCGACGGCATTCCGGAAAAGGTGTTCCAAACCGTCCCACGTGAGGAACTCTACGGGGCCACCGGCATCCAGATTATGAATTTCAACTCCATCTTCCAGCTCTATGCCCAGACGCAGGAAGGTTTTGCGCCGCTCAAGTATGCGCAGCACATCCTTTTCATGCCGGACCTGCTGTCCTACATGCTCACCGGCAAGCAGGTGTGCGAGTACACCATCGCTTCCACCTCCGGCATGATGGACCAGAGCACGCGCCAGTTCAACAAGGCCCTGCTGGAGAAGCTGGGTGTACGGACCGACGTGCTCCTGCCCATCGTCCAGCCCGGAGAGGTCATCGGCACGCTCCGTAAGGAAATTGCCGATGCCTGCGGCCTGCCGCAGATTCCGGTGGTGGCCGTGGCCGGGCACGACACCGCATCGGCCATTGCTGCCGTGCCGGCCGGGGACGAAAAATTCGCCTACCTGAGCAGCGGCACCTGGAGCCTGATGGGCATCGAAACGCCCGCTCCTGTCATCAATGCCGATTCTACCCGCCTGAACTTCACCAACGAAGGCGGCATCGACGGCACCACGCGCTTCCTCAAGAACATCACCGGCATGTGGATCCTGGAACAGAGCCGCAAGGTGTGGGAAGCCCAGGGTCGCACGTACAAATATGCTGACATGGAGGCCATGGCCCGCAGCGAGGCCGGTTTCCCGTCCCTCATCGACCCGGATGACGCCCGTTTTGCCGCGCCTGCCAACATGATCGAGGCCATCGACGCCTACCTCAGGGAAACGGGCCAGCCCGTTCCCCAGAACGACGCCCAGTACATCAGCTGCATCTACCACAGCCTGGCGCACCGCTACGGACAGGTGGTGGAGATGCTGCAGGGCTTCGCCCCCTTCGCCATCGAGAAACTGCATGTCATCGGCGGCGGCAGTGCCAACGACCTGATGAGCCAGTGGACGGCCGATGCCATAGGCCTGCCCGTGGTGGCCGGTCCCACCGAGGCCACGGCCATCGGCAATGTGATGATCCAGGCCAAGGCCGCCGGTCTGGTGAAAGACCGCTGGGACATGCGCAAGATGATTGCGAAGGCATTTGCCGTGAAAACCTTTTATCCCGCCAAATAAAAACACAAAAAACTGATACGACATGAAAGAAGCAAACATCCTTAAATCTTATGAGATTGCCAAGGAGCGCTATGCCGCCGTCGGCGTTGACACCGACAAAGCCATCGCGACGCTGGAAAAGACTCCCATTTCCCTGCACTGCTGGCAGGCCGACGACGTTATGGGCTTTGAAAGCCAGGCCGGCCTTTCCGGCGGTATCCAGACCACCGGCAACTATCCCGGCCGTGCGCGCAATATGGAAGAACTGCAGAAGGATGTCCTCTTTGCCAAGAGCCTTATCGCCGGTAACCACCGCCTGAACCTCCACGAGATCTACGGCGACTTCAAGGGCCAGTATGTAGACCGCGACCAGGTGGACGTGAAGCATTTCGAGAGCTGGATCCAGTGGGCGAGGGAAAACAATATGAAGCTGGATTTCAACTCCACTTCCTTCGGCCATCCCAAGAGCGGAGATCTTTCCCTTGCCAATCCGGACCCTGCCATCCGCGAATTCTGGATCGAGCACACCAAGCGCTGCCGCCGCATTGCAGACGCCATGGGCAAGGCCCAGAATGACCCTTGCATCATGAACATCTGGGTAC
>JAEEGL012774512.1_pt1 | contig 12795 bp, 11 predicted proteins | sample 9134231 | NCBI WGS metagenome assembly JAEEGL01 (sample SAMN16246548, study PRJNA631951) | gut metagenome | biome: gut microbiome; feature: rumen; material: fiber-attached | host: Bos | place: Iran: Karaj | collected 2018-10
ACCCACGGGACCCATTTATGGGTAGTAAATAACAATTGCATGGCTGGCAGGCCAATCTAAAACGCACTTGTGCGTCGCCAGTATTGTTTAGGGCTATGCCCGAAAATGAAATACCACCCGCTATGCGGGTGGATTTTTATTATGATAATAATTTTTTATAAAATCCTGATTTAAGTAGTTCCTCGTTATTAAGCGTTTTAACAAACTCTAAATCTTGTTTGGTTTGATTCTACACATCTTGAACTACTTTTTTCCATTCCTCTTTTGTATGTTTAAATTCATTATTTCCCATTTATAAACATTTTTACGAATCAATAGTTATTTTTATTAAAAACAGATTTTAATGTTTTCAGTTTTTATGCATGCAAAGCCACATTACGGCTTTCTGCGCATGAAGCCTGTTTTCTGCCTCGTCGAATATCTCGTTTGCGTGTTCTTCAAACACATCCTCGGCAATTTCTTCACCTTTATGTGCGGGAAGACAATGCTGAAGCATACAGCCGCTGTTTGCAACGCCAAGCAGTTTTTTGTCTACGCAATAACCCGCAAAAGCCTTTCTGCGTATTTCCGCCTCGCCTTCCTGACCCATGCTCGCCCAGACATCCGTGAAAATTACGTCGGCTTTATCTGCCGCCTCAAAAATATCGGTCGACCATGAGAATTTGCCGCCGTACGACTCACCGAATTTCATTATATCATCGCACGGCTTATACTCTTCGGGAGTTGCGAGAGAAAAGCTCATGCCGGAAAGAAGGCATCCTACCGTAAGGCTGTTTGCCATATTGTTGCCGTCGCCGATATAACATGCTTTCAGACCGTCAAAACCGCCTTTATGCTCTTTTATCGTGAGAAGATCTGCAAGTACCTGGCACGGATGGCAGTAATCGGTCAGACCGTTGATTATAGGCAGACCGGAATACTTCGCAAGATCCTCTACATCGCTCTGTTTGAATGTGCGGATCATTATGCCGTCAAGATATCTGCCGAAAACACGCGCAGTATCCTTGATCGATTCTCCTCTGCCAAGCTGCAGATCGTTGCCCGAAAGAAAAAGCGGATATCCGCCAAGCTGCTGCATGCCTACTTCAAAAGAAACGCGTGTTCGGGTGGAGCTTTTTTGAAATATCATGCCGAGAGTCATTCCGTCAAGGCGTTTTTCATGTTTTTTTCCTGCCTTCTGTTCGGCTTTCAGTTCGGTTGCTATATCAAGAATATCAAAAAGCTCTTTCTGTGAGAGCTGCTGCATTGTTAAAAGCGATTTCATTGTTTTTCTCCTTTTATCAGAATATGGAGGCAAGTTTTTCTATGCCTTCGTCAATATCTTCGTATGTTATGGTAAGCGGAGGAAGAAGACGGACAGACTGTTTTGCCGTAAGCATAACAACACCTTTTTTCAGTGCTTCGGCAACGATCTGTTTTGCGGGTTTTGATTTAAAATCAATGCCGAGCATCAATCCTCTGCCGCGTATTTCCGATATTTCACCGCCAATCTTTTCGAAAAGTTTTGCTTTGATATATTCACCTTTTTTCTCTACCTCTCCGCAAAAGCCGTTTGCAGTCACTTTATCAAGAACGACGCATGCACCTGCGCATGAAACAGGATTTCCGCCGAAGGTCGAGCCGTGGTCACCGAATGAAAGGACTTTCTCTGTTTTTTCGTTAAAAAGACAGGCTCCTATGGGAAGTCCGCCGCCTAAACCTTTTGCGAGAGTAACGATATCAGGCGAAATACCGCTGTGCATATAAGAAAGGAAAGTGCCTGTTCTTGCTATGCCCGTCTGTATCTCGTCAACGATAAGAAGAATATCTTCTTTTGCGGCATACGCAGAAAGATCTCTCAAAAAACCGTCGTCGAGGGGCAGAACGCCGCCTTCGCCCTGAATGGTTTCGAACATAACGGCGCAGACATGACCGTCTGACGTAACGGTATTTTTTATCTCATCCATATCCGGCGCGCAAAAAAGAAATCCGTCGGTAAAAGGAAAGAAGTAGTTATGAAAAACATCCTGTCCCGTAGCTGAAAGCGTGGTCACGGTTCTGCCGTGGAATGAATTTTTAAGTGTTATTATCTTATTTCTGCATGCGTCGGCGCCATATTTATCAAAGCTGTATTTTCTCGCCGCTTTTATGGCGCATTCGTTTGCCTCCGCGCCTGAATTGGCGAAAAACACCTTTTTCATTCCTGCCGTTCTGCATAGTTTTTCGGCAAGCTTTGCCGTTACCGGGTTATAATACAGATTTGAACAGTGCTGCATGCGTGACGCCTGTGATGATACCGCCGCTGCCCACTCATCGTTTGCGATACCGAGGCTGTTCGTGCCTATTCCGCTGCCGAAATCGATGTATTCCTTGCCACTCTCATCAGTGAACCGCGCATTTTTACCCGAAACGAACGCAACGTCAAAACGCGCATACGTATTGGCTATAAAATCGTTATCCTGTTTTTTTATATCGTTAAATGAGCTCATTTCAATCCTCTTAAAGCGTATTGTCTATCATTGTTCCTATACCGCCGGCAGTAAACATCTCTATCAGTATTGAGTGCGCTACTCTTCCGTCTATAATATGCGCAGAGTGAACGCCGCTTTTTATTGCCGTTTCGCAGCAGCGAAGTTTCGGGATCATTCCGCCTACGATAATTCCCTGCCCGATATAACCGTCGATCTCGTCCATGGCTATTTTCGGGATAAGAGACGTTTCATCGTCCTTATCTGCAAGAACGCCTTTTGTATCGGTAAGAAGTATCAGCTTTTCGGCGCCGAGCGCCCCTGCGATATATGCCGCGGCAGTATCGGCGTTTACATTATAAGCATGTCCGTCCTCGCCGCCCGCTACGGTAGCAATAACGGGAATATAACCTGCACGGATATTATCTTCGATTATTTTTGTGTTTACCGAAGTGATCTCTCCGACATATCCGTAATCGTTTTCACCGTCTTCGAGTTTTTTTGCGCAGATAAGCTCACTGTCAAGTCCGCAAAGCCCCACTGCCCTGCCGCCTGCTCTCGCAATAAGCGTTACAAGGTCTTTGTTGACCTTTCCCGCAAGCGACATCTGAACTATATCCATCGTTTCGTCATCGGTGTATCTGAGACCGTTTATAAAACGTGTTTCTTTTCCGAGCTTGCCGAGCATTGCGGTGATTTCAGGACCGCCTCCGTGAACGAGGACAGTATTGATGCCTACAAGAGAAAGAAGGATACAGTCTGAAATAACGGCGTTTTTCATAATATCGTTTATCATTGCGTTGCCGCCGTATTTGACTACGATCGTTTTTCCGCTGAACCGCTGTATATACGGCAGAGCTTCTGAAATGATAAACGCTTTTTCTTCGTATTTATTCATGTACGGTAGTCTCCGTTTATTTTAACATAGTCGTATGTAAGATCGCATCCGTATCCCTGAGCGGAAGCATTGCCGTCCTGTAAATCGATATCTATGGTGATCTCATCGCAGGAAAGTATTGTTTTTGCTGTTTCCTCCGAAAAAGGTATTCCGGCGCCGTTTTTGCAGACATCGATCTTTCCCGCTGCGGAAATAAACGATACGTTTATCTTTGTAACATCTATATCCTCTCCCGCATAGCCGAGCGCGCACAGAACTCTGCCCCAGTTTGCGTCTGCGCCGAACATTGCCGCCTTTACCAGTGAAGACGAAACGACGGAATCGGCAAGGATTTCCGCAGTATCTTCATCTTTGCAGTTGCGAACATCTGCTATGATAAGTTTTGTTGCTCCCTCGCCGTCTTTCGCTATTGCTTTGGCAACCTTTATCGAAAGCTCAAGAAGCGCCTCCGCAAAAATATCATAATCGGCGTTTTTTTCGGTAATTGTTTTGTTTCCGGCAAGACCTGACGCCATTACAGACATCATATCGTTGGTGCTTGTGTCGCCGTCTATATTGACCATGTTAAGAGATTTTTTTACCGCATACAAAAGAGCTTCGTGGAGAAGATCAGGTGTTATCGCAATATCGGTAGTTACAAAGCAGAGCATTGTTGCCATATGAGGATTGATCATACCCGATCCTTTTGCTATGCCGCCGATATACGCCTTCTTTCCGTCAATTTCAAATTCGACGGCAAAAGATTTTTTTACGGTATCGGTAGTCATTATGCCTTCGGCAGCCCCTGAGCCGTCTTTTGAAAGTGTTGCAATAAGCGGATCGATTCCTGAAAGGATCGCGTCGATATTTATCGGCTGACCTATAACGCCCGTAGAGCCGATTATAATGTCCTTCTCGGAAATTGCGAGCTTTTCGGCAAGCTTTTTACAAGTCAGCTCGGCTTTTTCCACTCCGTCGGCGTTGCATGTATTGGCATTTCCGCTGTTGCAGATAACTGCCTGCGCGTATCCGTCGGAAATATTGTTTTTTGTTACTGTCAAAGGCGCGCCCTTTACAAGATTTTTCGTGTAGACTGCCGCCGCAGCGCATCTTTTTTCGCAGAAAATAAGAGAAATGTCTTTTTTCTTCTGACTTTTTCTTATACCGCAGTGATAACCTGATGCGGTAAAGCCTTTGGGAGTTGTAACAGACCCGTTTTCAAGAAAATTCATAGGTTTTTCCTTCCGAATAATATATCTTCATATTGCAGGGGGAACAAAATCTATTCCCGCCCTTTCATTTATACCCAACGCGATATTCATATTCTGAACAGCCTGACCCGCCGCGCCTTTGACCATATTGTCAATGGCGGATACTATAATCAGTTTAGACGTATGTCTGTCTTCATGTATTGAAATATCGCAGAAATTACTCATTCTGACATTTTTAAGATTTGCGACCTCTCCTGACGGCAGAACTCTGATAAAATATTCGTTTTCATATGTTCTGGCGTATATTTCGCGGATTTCTTCAACCGTCAGTCCGCTGATATTTTCAGCATAAACGGTAGAGACGATGCCGCGGTTGACGGGAAGGAGATGCGGAACGAAAGTTATGCGCACAGGATTGCCTGCAAAGCGAGAAAGCGTCTGCTCTATCTCAGGCGTATGGCGATGTTTGCCTATATTGTAAGGCGAAAACGCTTCGTTGCATTCCGGAAAGTGAGTTTTTTGCGTCAGGCTTTTTCCTGCGCCCGTAACGCCGCTTTTGGAATCCACTATGAAGTCATCCGCCTTTACAAGATTGTTTTTTATGGCGGGATACAATGCGAGAGCGACGGATGTGGGATAACAGCCGGGATTGCCGATTATTTTTGATTTTTTTATTTCATCACGGTATATTTCCGAAAGTCCGTATACCGACCTGGCGTGAAGTTCCGGGTAAATATAATCTTTGCCATACCATTCAGTATATGTTTCGCCGTTGTCAAGTCGGAAATCTGCTCCGAGATCGATAAAAAGCTTACCTTTTCTGTCGCATTCAAGAGCAATTTCCTGGGAAAGACCGTGAGGAAGAGATGCGAAAACAACATCGCCCTTTTCAATCGCATCTTCTTCTGAAACAAGGATCTGCTCGCATATATTTCTGTATGAAGGATAAAGCTCGGCTATGCTCTGACCTGTATAAGAAACAGAGCTCAGAGCGGCGAGTTTTGCGTTCGGGTGAGAAAGAAGTATTCTTACAAGCTCTGCTCCGGCATAACCTGACGCGCCGATTATTGATACGTTATAAACGTTTGAATTCATCCGGGATTATTCCTTTCGGGTCTGTATTGATTATATAAGTTCGTTCGCCTTTTTAAGATTTTCTATCTGGATCTTTACCGATTCCGGAGACGGACCGCCTGCCGCTTTTCTGTTGAGCATACAGTTTTCAAGATTTATTGCGGAATATATATCCGAATCGAAAAGAGGCGAAAATTCACGGTATTCTTCTACCGTGAGGGATTCAAGATCCTTTCCGGTCTTTTCGCAATACATTACCGCTCTGCCGACAGCCTTATATGCGTCTCGGAACGGAAGTCCTTTTCTGACAAGATAATCAGCGCAGTCTGTTGCGTTTATAAAACCTTTAGATGCAGCTGCTCTCAGGTTTTCTTTGTTGACGGTCGCAGTCTCAAACATCGGAGTAAAAACGCTCAGGCACATTTTTACGGTATCGCAGCAATCAAAAACCGTCTCCTTATCTTCCTGCATATCTTTATTATATGCAAGAGGAAGAGATTTCATAACGGTCAGAAGAGTTATCAGACTGCCGTAAACCCTGCCGGTTTTGCCTCTGCAAAGTTCAGCCACGTCGGGATTCTTTTTTTGCGGCATTATAGATGAACCGGTAGAGAATGCGTCGTCGAGAGTAATAAATCTGAATTCAGAAGAACACCATAATATAATTTCCTCGCAAAAGCGCGAAAGATGCATCATGATCATTGCGCAGTCTGAACAGAATTCAATGAGAAAATCACGGTCTGAAACCGCATCCATACTGTTTTCGCAAATACCGTCGAACCCGAGAAGCTGCGCGGTCATATATCTGTCGATCGGATATGTTGTTGTTGCCAGAGCGCCTGCGCCGAGCGGACAGAGGTTAAGACGCTTTCTGCAGTCTGCAAGACGCTGTCTGTCACGCAGAAACATCTGCGCATAAGCCATTATATAGTGAGCAAACGAAACAGGCTGCGCGCGCTGAAGATGCGTATAAGACGGCATTACCCAGTCGGTCGTTTTTTCAGCGATCTTTACAATGGCGGATATAAGCTTGTTAAGTTCTTCGGAAATATCGTCTGTTTCGCTTCTCATATAAAGGCGTATATCAAGCGCGACCTGATCGTTTCGTGATCTTGCGGTGTGAAGGCGTTTGCCGGCGTCGCCTATACGCTCGGTAAGTATCGTTTCGATATTCATATGAATATCTTCCGCTTCGGAAGAAAAATCAAGTTTTCCCGATTCAACATCCTCAAGAATGCTTTTCAGTCCGCTCTGTATTGCTTTTCTGTCTTCGTCGGTTATTATCCCGCATTCGTAAAGCATCTGAGAATGCGCGATACTGCCTTCTATATCCTGTTTGTAAAGCCGTTTGTCGAACGATATTGATGAATTGAAATCGTTTACTCGACCGTCAACGTCTTTTGAAAATCTTCCTGACCAGAGTTTCATTGCTGTTTCCTTTTCAGTTTTTAAGACTTTGTATCGGTGCGGGGATACGTCCGCCGCGGGATATGAATTTAGCGGGAGAAAAACTGCTGATCTTCATTACCGGAGCCTCTCCCAGCAATCCTCCGAACGAAACAGTATCGCCTACCGTTTTGCCGTATGCCGGTATCACGCGGACTGCAGTGGTTTTGGAATTTACAACGCCTATCGCTGCCTCATCCGCGATCAGAGCGGAAATGACCTCATCGGGCGTGTCTCCTGGAACCGCTATCATGTCAAGTCCGACAGAGCATACCGCAGTCATTGCCTCAAGTTTTTCTATTGTAAGCGCTCCGCTTTTTGCCGCAGATATCATTCCAGCGTCTTCCGAAACCGGTATGAATGCTCCGGAAAGACCGCCTACGTGTGACGACGCCATTACGCCGCCTTTTTTTACCGCATCGTTCAAAAGCGCAAGAGCAGCTGTTGTTCCGCACGAGCCGCAGCTCTCAAGTCCCATTTCTTCAAGGATATGGGCTACAGAGTCGCCTATTGCCGGCGTTGGCGCAAGGGACAGATCGACGATGCCGAACGGAACACCGAGCTTTTTTGAAGCCTGAGCAGCAACAAGCTGACCCATTCTTGTGATCTTAAAAGCAGTCTTTTTTATTGTTTCCGCGACTTCGGAAAGATCGCCGTCACATTTTTCGAGAGCCCTTTTTACAACGCCGGGGCCAGAAACGCCGACATTTATCATACATTCGCCTTCGCCGGAGCCGTGAAATGCGCCTGCCATGAACGGGTTATCTTCGGGAACATTGGCAAATACAACAAGCTTTGCGCAGCCTATCGAATCGTTTTCACGCGTAAGATATGCAAGCTGTTTTATTGTTTTGCCCATCATTGCAACGGCGTTCATGTTTATTCCCGCTTTTGTGGAGGCGACGTTTACCGAAGAGCAGACGTTTTTTGTAGCCGCAAGCGCCGACGGAATCGATTTTATAAGCGCCTTGTCACTGACTGCAAACCCCTTCTGAACAAGAGCGGAAAACCCGCCTATAAAATTCACGCCGCATGTATCCGCAGCTTTTTGAAGCGTTTCGGCGAACGGAGAACAGTCAAAGTTCTCGTCGTCACCAGCCGCTGCCGCAGCAATAAGGGATATCGGAGTTACCGAAATACGTTTGTTGATTATGGGAATACCGAGTTCTTTTTCGATGCTTTCACCTGCTGCAACAAGATTTTCGGCTTTTTTTGTTATTTTATCATATATTCTTGCACAGCACTTCTTTGTATCGCTGTCAACGCAGGAATGAAGCGAGATACCCATCGTGACGGTCCTGATATCAAGATGCTCCTGCGTTATCATATTTATTGTTTCAAGAATTTTACTTTCGTTCAGCATTTTGTCTCCAATAATTCAAAAATAACCTGAAGCGGCATTCCCATGCAAACGCACGAAAACGCCGCGTGTATAATTCAGATGTTATGCATTGCGTCGAAGATCGATTCATGCATTGTGTGGATAACAAGGTGTTCTTTTTTAGCAAGGTCATTCATTATATCAACGAAATCCGCGAATTTGATATTCAGCTCGTCAACGGATATGAGCATCGTCATAACAAACATTCCTCCGAAAACCTTTTGCGTTATGTCAAGAATGTTTGCGTTATATTTAAAGCATTCGCTGCTGACCTTTGCAATTATACCAACCGTGTCTTTACCCGTAACGGTAATTACTGCGTTCATTGCCGCCTCCGATTATCTGTTTTTCTGTTCGTGCTTTGCTTTTACTTTTATAGGCAGACCGAAAAGATTGATAAAGCCTGCGCTGTCCGCCTGATCGTATACATCATCTTCACTGAATGTGGCGATATCCTCATCGTAAAGAGAATTCGGGGAAGTTACGCCCGCATTTATGATATTGCCTTTGTAAAGTTTGAGTTTGACCTCGCCTGTCACCGTTTTCTGCGTTTCGTCCACAAAAGCGGAAAGCGCTTCGCGAAGCGGTGTGAACCACTGACCGAAATAAACAAGCTCGGCAAACTTCAGCGCTGACTGCTGTTTGAAATGAAGCGTATCTCTGTCCAGACAGAGTGTTTCGAGAATATCATGCGCCTGATAAAGGATCGTTCCGCCCGGAGTTTCGTAAACGCCCCTTGATTTCATACCGACAAGACGGTTTTCAACGAGATCGGCAATGCCTATGCCGTTTTCGCCGCCAAGCTTGTTGAGCTTTCTGATGATATCCGAACCTTTCATTTTTACGCCGTCAACAGATACGGGAATGCCCTTTTCAAAGCCTATGGTAACATACGACGGGGTATCGGGCGCTTTTTCGGGGGATACTCCGAGTTCAAGGATCTTATCGTAATCAGGCTCGTTTGCGGGATCTTCAAGATCAAGACCTTCGTGTGAAAGATGCCACAGATTCATATCTTTTGAATAATTTGTTTCTCTGCTTATTCTGAGAGGAATGTTATGAGCTTCCGCATAATCGATCTCCTCGTCGCGTGATTTGATATTCCAGATCCTCCACGGCGCGATTATCGGCATATCGGGAGCGAACGCCTTTATGGCAAGCTCAAATCTGACCTGATCGTTGCCCTTGCCCGTGCAGCCGTGAGCGATCGCGTCTGCGCCTTCTTTTATAGCTATTTCAACGATCCGTTTGGCTATGATCGGACGCGCGAACGATGTGCCGAGGAGATATTTGTTTTCGTAAACAGCAGAGGCTTTCAAGGTCGGGAAAATATAATCATCTACGAACTCATCAACGAGATCTTCAATATATATTTTGGACGCGCCTGTTTTTATCGCTTTTTCACGAAGACCGTCAAGCTCTCCGCCCTGTCCCACATCGGCGGCGACTGCTATTACTTCGCAGTTGTTGAAATTCTCTTTCAGCCATGGAATAATGATAGAGGTGTCAAGTCCGCCGGAATAAGCCAGAACCACTTTTTTTATTTCTTTTGTGATATTCAGATTACCCATATTCCAATCTCCTGTATGTAAAAATCGTTTTGCAAACAAATATGAATTATTATACAATATTTGGAATAAAAATGCAATGGTATTTATCCACAAACTTTATTGAATTCAAACTCCGTTATATGTATAAAAGCAACAATCATTGATATTCTATCAGGGAAAGATCGGCAACGCCGCGAAGATCTTTGATCGAATCGATTATCTCCATATCCTTTCCGCGGATACGAACGTCTGCCGAAAGCTCGATATAGTCTTTTCCGTATATTTTTGCTCTGATTTTGTATTTTGACAACATACGGATCTTATGTTTTATTTCCTGTGACGCCTCGGAAGAATAGCGAACGGTCAGAAGATATTGGACCGACGTACTCTTTTTTGCGAAAAAAGAAATCGCAAGATAAACGAGTCCGATCAGAATATTTGCAAAAAGCGACCAGAAAATCAATCCCGCGCCCGTCATTATGCCCGCGCAGACTGCCCAGAACATAAAGATCGTGTCAACAGGGTCTTTTACTGCGGTTCTGAAACGAACGATCGACAATGCGCCGACCATGCCAAGAGACAGCACAAGATTTGAAGTGACCGTCATGATTATTGCGGACGTAACAACGGAAAGAAGCGAAAGCGACAGGGCAAAACCCTTGTTGAATACTACTCCTTTGAAGGTTACATTATAAATAAAAATAATGAAAAGCGATATCAGAAAAGCTGTAGTGATCGTAAGAATAACTCCGGGAAATGTCAGTTCTCCGGAAAACTCATTCAGCGCGCTGTTTTTGATAATGTCCGAAAAATTCATATATTGCTCCCTTCAATTGCGCTTACAGCCATAGCGTATTTTGAATATGCGATCCGTTCGGCTGAAACGGATGAAAGAACCGGTGTGAGAAATGAAGGAAAATTTTCGTTGTATTTCACTTCAAGTATATCAGACTCTGCAAACGGCAGCGGATAAAACAGATCTCTGCCGCCGAAAAGAGCTTCGGGGTCCATTGAGAACCGAATGTTTCTGTCGATCGTTATTCTTGTTTCTCCCAAAGGAAAAACGAACGCCGTCCGCTCATATCTTACCGTTACAACAGGTCTCAGTCCCTGCGAAACCGTTTTTGCATAAAACTCTTTTGCGAGTTCACTATCGCTTTCTGCTCTTCTGCCGTCGATCGCAGCTAAAACGTCATTTTTATTCATTAAAAATGAATATTTATTCACAAAATCTTTCTTTTTGCATTTCTTTTCAAGAACGATATAAGACTCGTCGCCGTTGTAAAGACGGATCCTGAATTTTTCTCTTTCGCTGTCGCCGTTCAGCTTATCGTTGTATGCGGCAAACGACAGATCATCGAAATACAGACTTGATACGGTATATGTCCCGTTTTTATAATGAGGATCGAAACTCAGTATACGGGAAAGGATGCTTTTCAGCAAAACGGAATCAGCTTTGCTGATCATATATTTAAGCTCATGTCTCATCCCATTCCCCCTCTCCGGAGTCTTCTTCAAAAACGGGCAATTCCCCAGCGGCGGAATCTGCAGGGTGGGTATAAGCAAAAATATCTTCGGAGTTTTCAATAAGACCGAGAGACATTACCGTATCAAATTCCGCGCGTTCTTCTTCCGTCATATAAAAGTAATATTCAACCGCCGTATCCGAAAGAGAAAACAGAGATCTGATCTCTGAAATGAGCTGTTCTTTTCTTGTTTTTCCGGAGTCGTAATTATCCGTAACAAAATTCTTTATTACTTTTGTCTGCCAGTCCCACGTATTGTAAGTGCTGCCCCATCTGTTTATGTTCCTTACTATTTCGCCTCCGATAAGCTGACGAAAAGAATCCACTTCGGAAATTATACGGTCTGCCGCAAAAGTATTGTCAAGATGAAACGCGAAACGGCGAAGGAACATATCAAAAAATTCAGGATTTCGAAGAAGCCTGTTGATAAGCACGGTGCTGTATTTATGTGCATACCCTGTTCCCTCCGGGTCGATCATATAAAACAACCCGTATGTACCGAAATCAGTGTCATCCGTCATGGCGTAATCAAGGTCGTAAAGGATCCAGCGCCATTTTCCGTCCGTTTCGCTTGATCGGTAGAATTTAATGTTGCCTGAGTCTCTGTTTCCGTAAAACGCTTCTGCTATGATAAAATCGGCGAAGCTCTCAACATCTATGCTTCTTTTAAGGTAGTTATAATTTGAAGGAACGGAAAGATCGTAATTTCTCGCATACCAGAGCACACTGTACCAGTCGTCATTGCTGCCGTATATCACATTGCCGTTGCCTACAAGAAGATCTATGCTTTCTTCTGATACGCCGATATGCGATGCGATAAATTTTTCATCGATTTTTTCACGGATATAATAAATACCGTAGTATTGGCCGTTTATATAAAGAACGCACGCCTTATATCCCTGCACAAGCAGATCCATATCCGCGGCCAGTGACGTGGCAAGCTCGTCTCTTATAAGCGAACGTCTGTAATCCTGAGAACCTGAACGAAGAACAAGACTGTTGAAACGTGTGAGCTCGGGCGTGTTTGCAAAAAGAGAACAGTATATTTCGGGGCATCCGTATTTTGCACGAAATTTGAGCTGAAAGGACTGTTTGGGGTATTCTCTGTTTGACTGACCGAAAAGTTTTATGCCGCAATCCGCCTTAAATCCCCATATCCCGTCAAAAAGCTGGACAGAGCACTGTCTTTCCCAGTTTTGCCAGATATTCGCATCTTTGGGGTAACTGCCGTTTTCATCGGCAATACCGCGAAAACATATGCCCTCTTCTTCGCTCCACAATCC
>JAEEGL013288856.1_pt1 | contig 12795 bp, 14 predicted proteins | sample 9134231 | NCBI WGS metagenome assembly JAEEGL01 (sample SAMN16246548, study PRJNA631951) | gut metagenome | biome: gut microbiome; feature: rumen; material: fiber-attached | host: Bos | place: Iran: Karaj | collected 2018-10
CTATTATGATATGCACCATGAGTAGATCCTTCAATACAATATATTCTATTATCTTTTAATATGCATGCATATGCTCGTGATATTGTATTACCAGAAAGTACTAAGCCAAAGAAATTATGTCTTTGCTTATTACCTGCTGTCCTAAGATTATTTATATCTGTGGTATATTCATCTTTAGCTATTTTATCACCCAATTTTTTAGCCTTTTCACCCTCTTCACTAAAGTATGCATATACACATCCTTCACAGTTAATTACTTTATCAACCGCAATAAATCCACCTTGTTCATTATCTTCTTCTACAATATCAATAATTTCATCATCTTCAATATATGCATTATTATTTTCTTCTTGTTGCTTATTATTCTGTTTCTCTTTATTAGAACCACATCCTGTCATACCAAACAATAATAATAAAGAAAATACTATTAGTAACATTTTTTTCATTATAAATTCACCTCGAAAATAGTATAACATAAAAACTCTAATTCTTATACTATTTATTGATGTTCTTTTTTATTCAATCTTGGTCTAATTCATTCATTATTTTTTCTATTTCTTTAGCTTGGATAAAAACACTTTTTCTTCTCTTACTAATCTTAAAAAATCTTGTAATTCTATATAAATACTTATGTTCTTTTTTTTCTAAATTCATAAAGTATTCATTTTTATAATCTCTTTTAACAGCTCTCATATAACTTTTTAAAGAACTTGTTCTCTTGATAATAATTGTTCCTTTTAATTCTTTTGGATTCATATCTTGAATAACATTACCTTCAATGAGACCCTTTTTCTTCTTATCCAAAATATACTTAACAATATCATAATAGTATGAATCAAAGCAATCATCCATTTTAATGTCTCCGTATTTTTCTTTCAACATTTTTCTAATATGAATTAATTCTTTATCTTCTTTCTCATCACAAGGTAATTCAAACAATCTATCACAATTAACGACTATATACTCTTTATTCATATAGTCTAAAGAAGAAGTTGTTTTACCAGACCCTTTAGTTCCTATTATATTTATGATAGGATCATTAGTTAATTTTTTAATATAATCATCTTGATCTTTTAATAGAAAAATTTTATTCATAAGAATCACTCATTTTCAATACAACTATAAACATTATACCATAAAAAGAAAAAAGCAATATTAATATGCTTTTACTTTGACTTATCAGATTTATTAGAAATCCAATTCAATATAATATTAAAATCTAAATTTAAAATTGTTCCAATAATTATTAATTTCCAATTAATAGTATGTTCAAAAAGAAAAGATACTAATAAAAAAGTAAGGAAAAAGACTAAAGTTGCGATTAATGTTTTTACTAAAGGTTTCATAAACTCACCTCATTTTAAAATATCTAATATTTCTTTTATATCATGTATTTCATAAGTAGCTTTCATATCCATCTCTGTTGGTTCTTCTTCATATTTTTCATTTAACCAAATAGATTCCATTCCAAGCTGATTAGCTAACTTCATTTCTTTTCTAGGAGTATCTCCTACTACGATAAAATTACTAGGATCTTGTTCTCCAACTAACTTAGAAACTGATAATGGATTAGGTTTCATATAATCATCCATAATTCCTACTACTTCTTTAAAATATGGATAATAGCCATATCTTTTTAAATTCTCTACTTGTACATCTAAAAACCAATTACTTTTTACTACTAAAGTATAACCTCTATCATATAAAGTCCTAATTACTTCTAAAGCATCTTGATTATTAATACAATAATGATACTTTGCATCACTCATTCTTTCATATACTAAAGAAGCATCTACTGAATAATCAGCTAAATTAGGAATAGCTTCCCTAATAGAATCTATTATTACATCTTTATTAATTTTTACCATTGTTTTTTGTAACATTGTTTGTACGACTTTAGGAATATAATTCGCAAACTCTTCTCTAAGACTTTCTTCTATTCCTAAATCAAGCGCTATTAATCTTCCAAAACCTACAAAATCTAACTGCCAAAGAACTCCATCTAAATCAAAAATAATTGTTTTTTTACTATTCATATTAACTCACCTTGTATTCCTCTTAATAATATCATTATGAATATTTTATGTCAATTAAGAAAAAAGCATGATATCTCTATCATACTATTTCTTAGTCTTTTCTTTTTTAGTTGTTGAAACTTCTTTAGGAGTATTAGCCTTTTTATTAGAACTTTCTCTTCCACTTAATTTCTTTGTACAATATTTATACTCATATAATAATGGAGCAGATCTCTTAGAATATAATTCTAATAAATTCAAATAATAATCTTTTCTTTCATCTGTAAATAATTTTGGATTAGGAGTATCTGCAATAATAAAACCTAAAGTACTAAAAGACTTTTCAGCTACAGTATGATAATAACCATATTTTTGAGCATCTTCACCATAATAATTAATTGGTAAAACAATCTTTCCTTTATAGAAATCAGCATATTGTAAATTCTCATTTTGATATCCAAATAATTTTGTTAAATCTTGTGCATAGAAATAAGTTATTACTCTATCATCACATAAGAATTGGAAATCAGTATTATTACGAATAATTCTTCCATTAGCTGAACCACTTGCATTAAATACTCTCATTCTAGTACTATTAATACTTTTTGATAAAGCAATAGGTACTACTGTCGCACTTCCTACATCAGTAATATTATCTTCTTTTAAAAGACGTAGAGTAACATTAACTTCTTCATCTGAATGAAGAGTAATAATCTCAGATAACTTACTAACATAATCAGCCATTCCTTTTTCAAGTGTAAGTTTGGCAATCTCAGGATTCTTATCCATATTCTTATGCATAGTCTCTTCTAATTCAATACCTTGATCATATAACTCTAAATCTAGTTTTGATAATTCTTTCTTATATTTAATAGTCTTAGTTTGCATATCTTTCTTATTCTTTTGTATCATTACAAAGAATAATAAATTAACAGTAAACAAGAAAATAATTAATATTTTTAAAATATTTTCATCACTTGAAAAAAATCCAAATATTTGAGTTACTCCTACTACAATCGCAACTACTGTTGCTAATTTATCAATACTTTTTGATGGATCCATATTATCTCTCCCTTTTTTATTTAAAATCCACTAGTATTATAGAGCAATTTCATAAGTTTTTCAAGGGCTTTATAAAATTAAATCGCATAAAAAGAGCGGCTATTTGTCCTCTCTTATTATATTTCATCAAACATTACTTCTGCATTAGATATAATATCTTTAATATCAGAACTTCCACATTCTGGACATATGCCCTTATTTTCAACAAGCTGGTCATGATAATAAATATCTGTAAAAGGATATTCTGATATAAAATATAATTCTTTATGACAATTATAACAGTAAGAACAAGAAATCAAACTATTAGGATAGTGCTTTTCTAACTCTAATATTTTTCCTTTTATACTTAGAAGATCAAAATTACTTTTTAAATACTCTAATCTTGTTTGATAATGCTCCAATATATGACCTGGACTATAATAAGTATCTCCTACTCTACCATTATAATTAAGAAGAACTTCAGATCTTACAATAATATTATATAACTCATTCTGAGAAGTACTTAATTGTTCTATATAATGCATATTTCTACAATAATCTTCTAACATATCAGTATTATGAAACAAACTAGCATAAATATAAATCATCAACAAATCATGAATAGTATCATATATATCATAAATATCAAGAAGAGAAACAAACTCATCTTTTTTATCAATCTCATCCATTCCTTTTATGATATCTTCATCAGTCATTGAAAAAACTTCTTCGCTTCCATCGGTTATAGATAAAAAATCATATTCTTCTCTTTTAATGTCTTCAAATTCAAAAGAATGATCTTTTCCAAAAGCAATTATATTACTTATCATTAAATGAATACTATCTAACAACTTATGAATTTCATCATCTAATTCATCTTTATCATAATTGTAAGTATTACCAAAATATTGATCAATCATTCCCTTAATAGAATCACTTTGACCATCTTTTAAAGCAATAATAAAATCATTTAAAGCAGCCTCAAAATCTACATTTTCTCTTCTGTCATTATTTAGTGTATTAAAATACTTCATAACAGAACCAACATCCAACATAGAAAACTTTTTATCATCATACAAATCATAAAGCTTATTGCGAAAGAAACAAGAAACAATAACTAATTGATTATTTTTAGAAATATTTCTTTTTAAACAAGTTTCTAAATGATTATCTCCCACAATATTAACCGATTTATTCTTTTCATTAAAATAAATCCGCTCTTTAATATATTTATTTTGATTGATATTATCTATACTCAACTGTTCATATTTGCGAACAGCTTCCTCATCAATATTATGATAATCATATTGAAATAATTTATTAAATAACTGATATTCTTTCTTTAAATGTTTTAAAGCATGTCCTAACAATTTAGAAGTACTCTCATCAGAATAATATGATTCTTGAGACCATTCAAAAGAATGATTCTCTAAAATTTGATTTCTTAATTCTTCATCTATCATTTCTATCACCATCTTAATACTAAGTATACTAAATGCTAAATAACTATGTAAAGAAAAAACCTAATCAAGTATCATCCTTGATTAGGAAATAATAGCTCTACTTTTTTAAAGAAATATGTTGAGGAATACCATCTTTATAAATTTGTTTTACTTCTCCTTGAATAAGTGGTTTTAAATACTCAACTAATTCTTCTTTAACTGAATTATTATCAACATCAATCCACTCTAAAGGTATCTTCTTTTCAATATTCGCAATCTTATGAATATCATCAAATACTTTAAAATTAATCTTATATGGATCATTAGCTACTCTCTCCATATAAACCATCTTACCTGATTCTCCGTGATAAGCTAATTCAGCACCTTTCTTACCACATTTAAAAGCTTCATCTAAATCAGTCTTAGAAGCTAAATGAGCAGCTGCTCTTTGAAGAGTCGATAAAGTAATAGCTCTTGTTTTAACTCCTAACTCTTCTTTTAAAACTTTACATAATATTTCAGCACAACCAGCTAATTCTTTATGTCCAAAAGAATCTACTTTTAAATTAGAATTCTTTAATTCACATACAAATTGTCCATCTTCTGTTTTAATTCCTTCTGATACAGCTATTACAATAGAAGATTTCTTTTTTAATAAATCTGCTGTTTCTTTTACAAAAGTTTCCAAATTAAATGGTATTTCAGGTAAATAAATAGCATCTACTCCTTCACCTGTTTCATCTTTCGCAAGAATACTTGCAGAAGTCAACCAGCCAGCATGTCTACCCATAATCTCTACAATCGCCACCATAGGTTTTGTATTACCATAACAATTATTATCTTGAATTACTTCTCTAAGAGTAGTTGCGATGTATTTGCAAGCACTACCAAAACCAGGACAATGATCAGTAATTGGTAAATCATTATCAATAGTTTTAGGTACTCCTATAAAATTCTGTTTCTTTTTCTTTAAAGCAGCATAATCTGATAAAGATTCAACAGTATCCATAGAATCATTACCACCAATATAAATCATTGAATCAATTTTATGTTTATCTAGTATCGTAAATACTTTTTCATAAATATCTTCATGTTCTTGAACACTACCTAATTTAAAACGACAAGAACCTAAGAAACTGGAAGGTGTTCTCTTTAATAATTCTAAATTATGTTCATCTAAAAAATACTCATCTAAATCAACAATATGGTCTTCTAATAAGCCTTCTATTCCATTAACCATACCATATACTTTATCAAAGCCACTTTTCTTAGCACCATAATAAACTCCAGCTAAAGAGCCATTAATGACAGCTGTTGGACCTCCTGATTGTCCTACGATTAAACTTTTCATATTTTCACTCCATTCTAATAATTGCGTTTTAGTTATTATAACACAAAAGAGTAGAAACTATATCTACTCTTTCTCTTTATTTAATTAATTGTTTTTCTTTAATATACTTTTCAACTATTGGAATTCTTAATTTATCCTTTTCACGAGTACTAGTTTTTAAATATTCATAATAGTGAAGAATATCTTCTAAATAATAATCTCCTACTTTTTCACGTATACCTTCCATATTATTTTGAACACACTCAATCTTATCATTAACATCATACCAACCTCTTTCTTTATAATGAAGTTGATAATTTTGTTTTAATTGATTAAGTCCTTCTTCAGTAACAGCTATATCTAAATCACCGGCATCTTGATAAATATCTCTTAATACTAAAGCACTAGAAGATAATATTGTATACTCTTCTTTATTAATTTTTAAAGTATCTAACAAATCCAATAATTGTTTTTTATTCATTCTCTCATTCATATTAATCTCCTATTCAATAAATAGTCCAATAAGTGCCACTATAAATGGAATAATACTACTAATCATAGTCCATTTACCAATAGTCTTTAATTCTTCAATCGTTAATCTTTTTACATTATGTGTCTTCCATAATAGTAATTCACTTCTATGACCAGTATAAATATATAGTCCCGCTAAAACAATACCTAAACCAAATATAAACATTAAAACTGATAAACCACTCATATTAATCTCCTTATCTATCTAGTGCTTCTTTACTTTGATTTTTTCAACAATAGTAGGAATGTTTCTCCATTCATTAGTCTGATACCCATCATAGTCTAGACTCTCTCCAAATAGAATTGGTATTGTTCCTACCATTTTTGCTTCTTTAACATTTCTAATATCATTATCAATTAAAATATCATAGTGATGATCTTCTAAGAATTCTTTCTTAGAATAAAAACCTAAATTAATAAATCGATAATGTAATTTCTTTTCTTCTAAATAATCCACTAATTTTCTTTTTAATGATACATATTTATCTAAGGGTCTAGCTGATAATAAATCAACTATATTATCATTTTCTATTAGTTTAGTAAGAGCTTCTTCAGCCCCTTCCATTACTTCCCCAAAAGCCATCTGTTCTCTATATTGGGCCCAAAACTTAGCCAGTTCTATATCACCCCATTTATAATCTTTATTAGGATCAATCATAGGATTTTCTTGTAGAAATAATTGCCAATAGTAATCTCTAAGTTCAGTAGTATGTAATAAAGTATCATCAATATCAACCGCAATCTTTACTTTTTTATCGCTTTCTATTTTTACTTCTTCTAAACGTTCTAACTCTTTCTTAATAAAATCTTTAGTTTTACAAATATCTTGTACTACAACATTAATATCAAACATCTCAGATTCTAAGTTTTCATCTTTCGGAGTTAGTTCTTCATTAATATAATGAAGTGTTCCTGTATTACCAAATAAACCATCTAAACTTAATTCATCAATATTACTATTTAAGTTTGGTATATCCTTCATTTCAATAGGAAATAATCCTAATTCATAAATCTTAGCCAAATTCTTTTGTACTTTTAAAGATTCATAATAACGATAATAATTCTCATCATCATGAAAACTCCCATCTTTTAGGCGACATCCTTTTATACCATCTTGATAAGCTACATATTTAGGATCAATATAAGTTTTCCAATACTGGTCTCCTATTAAATGAATTAAATAACCAAAATAAAATGGATTAGATAAATGATTATAGTATTTTAAATAAAACTCTTCATAATTATTAGCTTGTCCTTCATTCTTTCTAAAATCCCAAAAATGAGATAAGTATTTATCCTTAATACGTACCTCTGGATCAACATTTCTCCATGAATCAGGTGCCACAGTACCTATTCTTAATAATAATTCATCTTGAAAATGATATTCTTTATTTAATTCTTTAGCAATTGCTTCATGTATTCTTGCAGAAGGCACAAATAATCACCTCTTCTCTAAAAGTAATAATATTATATCATAAAATAAAGAGTAGCTAAAGCTACTCCCTTAAGAAAACAAAGTCTTTTCTGAACTATATTGTTTAGATATAAAAACAATAATCAGAATAATATAAATAATTGTACTTACAAATATAATAACTAAAGACTTAATATCTATCGTATTCATTGTAATATCATTTAGAGCCATTCCACAATTAGCTATTGGTACAAAACTAAAGAACGAATTATCTACTTCCATTACTTTTACAAAATAAGGAATCATTGGTAAGAATGAAATAAATTGTAAAGATGATTGTGCTTCTTTATAAGTCTTAGCTTTACCAGCTAATGCCATACACACTCCAGCTGATAATAAAGAAGCCATAATAATAACTAATAGTACCAAAATAGTTGATAGAAAATTAAAACTAATAGTTAAATCTTTAAATGAATGAAACATTTCTTTAGCTATATAAAAAGTTGGCAGCGTTAATAAGTAAGAAAATATTCCTACTACACAACCAAGTATAGCTGTAGCAAGATATTTACCAGCAACTAATTCTGAACATTTTACTGGGAATGTTAATATTGTCTCTAAGGTACCTCTTTCTTTTTCTCCAGAAGTTGCATCAGTTGCGACTATTACACAGGCCATCACAAGAATCATAAGGACATATGTTACTACTAAATTTAATAAAGTAGTAAATAAAGAAGTCGTTTCTTCTTTAGCTAAAGATTCTGTTTCTATCGTTAAACGATTAAATACTTGCTTAGCATCTATTCCTTCAGATAATAAATAGTTACTTGCCAAATACTTACTATAAGTATCTAGATAAGATGTTGTATAAAACTGAATCATATCGCCACTATTAACAGAAGTATCTACATAAATAGTATAGTTCTCATCATTCTTCACAATATAGCCATTAATTTCTCCCTTATCATAAGCTCTTACTAAAGCATCTTTGGTTTGATAATAATCATATTGAATATTACTAATTTCTTTTACAATCTCTTTTTCTTCCATAGACATTTCATAATTAATACCTACTACATACTTTGAATTATCCATATGATCAAATAAGAATCCAAATAAGACAATAATAAAAGGAATCATAAATGGTAATAGAATAATTCTTTGCATTGATTTTTTATCTCGAACAATTCCTCTTAATTCTTTATGAATTGTTATCCATACATTATTCCACTTCATAATCTCCTCCAATTAAGGCAAAGAAAGCTTCTCTTATATTCTTTGTCTTAGTTTGTTCTTCTATTTCATGAGGAGTTCCAATCGCAATAACTTTTCCTTTATTAATAAGAACAACTCTATCACATATATTTTCAGCTTCCTCCATATAATGAGTAGAATATAAAATACATTTACCTTTATCTCTTTCTTCTTTAATAAAATTTAAAATAACTTGACTAGAAATAATATCAAGACCACTCGTAGCTTCATCTAAAATATAATAATGTGGATCATGAATAACACATCTAGATACTCCAACTCTTTGTACTTGTCCTGTAGATAGATTCCCAATTCTTTGATTTTTAAAAGATTCCATATCAAATCTTTTCACAACTTCTTCTATTCTTTTATCTACAATCTTCTTATCCATCTCATAATAAGCAGCACACATTTTTAATAATTCTACACAAGAAATATCTTTATATAATTTTGTATTACCTGATAAAAAAGCAATATTCTTTTTTATCTCTATCTCATCTTTTTCTAACTCTTTTCCTTGAATTGTAATCTTTCCTTTAGTAGGTTTCATAATTCCCGCAATCATTCTTAACAAAGTTGTCTTACCAGCTCCATTAGGACCTAATAAACCTAGTATTTCTCCATCTTTTACTTCAAAAGAAATATCTTTATCAGCCAAAAATGTTATCTTTTTACCTTTTTCATCATTTTTTTCAAATTCTTTAGAAACATTCTTAATTTCTATCATATTCTCTCCTACCCATCATTTCAATTATATATGTTTTTTTAAGAAAAAGGAATAGCTGAAATACAATCAGCTTGTATATCAATAATAGCATCCATTTTTATCTTTATAGAATTGGTTAAAAGAATAGTCCTTTCAACAAAATCAATCTTTTTCAAATTACCTACTACTTCTTGATAGAAACCTCCTTCTTTTTTCTTATCTGGTGAAAAATAACTAATAATAACCAAAGGCTGTGTCTTTATTTTATCTTCTATCATTTGCATTTTCCAATCTAACAAGTCTTTACCATCTTCTGTCATCAAAATAGGATTCATCGTAGTTCTACCAGCTTCTATAACATCTTCAGAGTATCCTGTAAGAGCCGCAAAAGGAGCAAATTGCGCTGCTCTTAATTCTAAACGCATTCTCGGATGTTTCTTTAATTCATAATGTGGATAATTAATAATATCATCATATGTCCTCATCCTTTATGACCTCCTACTTGCGCATTTCTCATAATAGTAGTACCTCCCTCTTCTAGATTCATTCCTCTCAAGATAGCATTCTTACCATATTTTTGTTTTAAAGCTAACATAACTCTTTGTACTTTTATCTCATCTTTTTCAAAGGCTAATTCATCTTCTTTATTCTTAGCTTCATCCTCCATATTAGTAAAAAGACTAAATTGTTGAATAACTTTCTTTTTAGCTTTCTCTTCTGGTACTAAATTACATACGGCCATATTAACTCTTCTAACTAATAATAAAGGATTAATAATAGTATCAAATAACTTTAATAATTCTTTACTAATAATACGAGTAGAAGAAGTTTGATGATCAATACGTATCGTTCCATGACTAGCTTTAGGTACTTCTCTTCCATAAAAATCACTAGTAATCTCTCCTTGATATAATCTACTTATTTTAGAATCAGTAAGATTACTAACATCATAACCAATAGTAAGGACAATTTGATCAGTACAAAGATGTTTCTCTACCATATCAAGTGTTAATAGTTCAATCATCTCTTTCACTATTAATCTTGTTTTTTGCCAATTATATGGTTCATGTAAAACTTGTCCTGAAGATAAACTACTAGAAACAGGTTTATATTGTTTTATTTCATCTAAAGTACAAGGTTCCCAGCCCCATGCATGATCTATCAATAGTTCAGCATTAACACCAAATAATTTAAATAATTTATCTTCTCTTTCTAAAGAATATCTAGCTACATCCCCCATTGTATGCATTCCATTCATTTCTAGTTTAGAAGCTATTCCTCTACCTATTCTCCAAAAATCTGTTAATGGTTGATGACTCCATAATTTTTCTCGATAAGAAATTTCATCCAATTCAGCAATTCTTACTCCTTGTTCATTAGCTTCTACATGTTTAGCTTCAATATCCATCGCTATTTTAGCTAAATATAAGTTACTACCTATTCCAGCTGTTGCGGTAATACCTGTTGTCTCATATACATCCTGTATAATTTTAGTTACCAAATCTTTAGGTTCTAAACCATATAAATGTAAATAATCAGTAATATCAATAAATACTTCATCAATAGAATAAACATTAATATCTTCTTTAGAAAAATACTTTAAGTATATTTGATAAATCTGCACACTATAAGCCATATAACATCTCATCCTAGGAGGAGCTACGATATAATCTAATTCTACTTTAGGATTATTCTGTATCTCTATATCATCATAAGACTTCTTAGTAAATCTACTATTTATTCTTCTTTTTCTTTCTCTATTAATTTCTCTTACTTTTTGTACTACTTCATATAATCTTGATCTTCCCGATAATCCATATTGTTTTAAAGAAGGAGTAACAGCTAAACAAATGGTTTTATCTGTTCTAGAAGAATCAGCTACTACCAAGTTTGTAGTCATAGGATTTAAGCCTCTTTCTACACATTCTACTGATGCATAAAAACTCTTTAAATCAATACAAATATAAGTCTTTTTCATTTATGCATCACCTCTACCACTAATATATCATATTTTTTTAAAAAGTAAAACATTTGTTCTATAAAAATACCAAAAAAAAAGAATTGCTATGTCAATTCTTTTAATTGTTCTATATAACGAATAGGTTTTAATACTTTTACTTTATTATCATTTACACTTACTTCTGGAATATAAACACCTGTTTTTAATTCAATATAATCAGCTACTAATCTTCTATGACAAAACTCATCAACTGGTTCATGACAAAGTAGAATAATTTGTTCCCCATACTTTTCAGAAAATAAATCCATTAGTCTTTCTATCTCTAAATCTTTTAAACGAGTCTCATAATAACTCTCTATATATTCTTTTTCTATTCTACTTTTTAAAGCAAAATATTCTTCTTTAGAAATGACACTTCTAAGACTAATCAATTCTTGATAACATCGAATATAATTCTCATAAGTCTTCCATCGAGGAGCTAACTTTTTATAAGCTGGTCCATAATAACCCCAAGCATTGCCCCCATCTCCTGTAATTGATACTGTATTCCCACTTTTTACATTATCATAAGATCCTGTTCCTAAAATTATTTTAGAAATATCCATTATGATTCCTTATGCTTCTTTTCAAAATTCCAAGCATCACGTACCATATCATTCAAAGTATATTTACAAGTAAAACCTAACTCTTCTTTAGCCTTAGTAGGATCACTATAACAAGTCGCAATATCTCCTACTCTTCTTTCAACAATCTTGTATGGAACTTTAATTTTATTCTCTTTTTCAAAGGCTTTAATCATATCTAAAACACTATAACCAATTCCTGTACCAAGATTATAAATATGTAAGCCTACATTCTTAGAAAGTTTAGCTACTGCTTTAATATGTCCTAGTGCTAAATCAACAACATGTATATAATCTCTTACTCCTGTACCATCTTTAGTATCATAATCATCACCAAAGACAGATAAACATTCCAATTCATGAGAAGCTACTTTACAAATATAAGGCATTAAATTAGCTGGTATTCCATTAGGGTCTTCTCCTATTAATCCTGATGGATGAGCACCAATTGGATTAAAATATCTTAGTATACAAATATC
>JAEEGL014150815.1_pt1 | contig 12795 bp, 8 predicted proteins | sample 9134231 | NCBI WGS metagenome assembly JAEEGL01 (sample SAMN16246548, study PRJNA631951) | gut metagenome | biome: gut microbiome; feature: rumen; material: fiber-attached | host: Bos | place: Iran: Karaj | collected 2018-10
CGGGATCAGCCTTCTGCATGTCGGAGAGGATCTGCTCCAGCATGGACTTGGTCCAGCCGTAAGGGTTGGTGCACTGTCCCTTGGGGCACTCCTCGGTGATGGGAATGAAGGCAGGGTTGCCGTAAACCGTTGCGGAGGAGGAGAAGATGATGTTCTTGCATCCGTTCTGCCGCATCACATCCACCAGGGTCAGGGTTCCCGCGATGTTGTTCTCATAATACTCCCAGGGCTTGCGGACGGACTCGCCCACTGCCTTGAGGCCTGCAAAGTGGATCACTGCGGAGATGTCTTCCTTCTTGAAGATCTCTTCCAGTGCCTTCCGATCCAGGATATCCGCCTGATAGAAGGGCACCTTCTTTCCGGTGATGGCTTCCACCCTCTGAAGAGACTTCTCGCTGGCGTTGGACAGGTTGTCCAGGACCACCACATCATATCCTGCATTCTGAAGCTCTACTACTGTATGACTTCCGATGAATCCGGCACCGCCGGTGACCAAAATCTTGCTCATATCGTACCCTCCTATGAATTGTGTTTCGAATAAGCGCTTGTTCTTTTGTCCTCACAATACCGAAGAATCCGTTTTCAAACAACTATCGTATGTTGTCAAAATCTGCAAAAATGTTAAATCGATTGTTACAGTTCCACACCGTTGGCTTTCAGCAGTTCCCGTGCACTCTCCACGGAATCAATGCCGGTGGCGTTCTTGATGGGTGCGAACTCCTTCTCGCGGACCACCTCGAAGGGCAGGCAGCTGTTCATGAGATGGATCATATCCAGCACCAGGTTCTCAAACTTGAATCCGTTGGGAGACTCGGGCTTCACCAGCGCTCCCGCTTCATTCAGATAAGGGATCTTCTTCTCCACCACATGCAGGGGAAGCTCACCCTTTACAATGCGCTCCAGCTCGGAGACGCGGAAGAGATAGTTCAGGATCACGCCGAAGTTGTAGGCAGGATCTCCCTTCTCGTTCTTTGCGTTCATGAGCTCATCCGTCAGCTCGTAGTACTCCACGATGGAAGGTCTGCCGTCCTCCAGGCACATGACGCCCACCTTCTCGTCCGGTGCGTTCTTCCGCACCACCTTGGCTCCCACGTCCGCATTCCGGGCGATGGTAGCACCCACGAAGACGGGATCGCAGATCCGCTGCAGCACATTGTCCACCGCATAGACGTTGAACCACTCGATGCCTTCCTCGTGAACAAAGTCCAGAAGACCGGCCCGGATCAGGCTGATGAACCAGCCGCCGTTTCCGTTGGGGCTGGTGGCCATGCGGCCCTTCTCCTCCAGATAGATCTTTCCTTCGTAATCCGTTGCGGCAGCCATCTCCTGGCGGAAGAAATGAATGTAGCTCTCAGGATAGCCGAAGAACTTATGCTCTGTCAGGAACTTCACGGTTGCCTCGTGATTCTTCTCGCTGGTCATGACAAAGAGATGGAACCAGGTTCCGGTCTCCTGCACCACATCCAGCATATTGTTGATCTGGCACTGGAAGATGTACAGGTCGCGGTTCACACCCACATTGTACATGCCCTTGGGGTTGTCGGAACCAAGACGGGTTCCCATGCCGCCGGCCAGCAGCACTGCTGCCACCTTGCCGGTACGGATGGCTTCGCAGCCCACCTTGTTGAAGGTCTCCCGGTTTGCCTCGATCTCGGAGAGCTCCATGCAATCCAGAGGAGTGATCTCCCCCTTCTTTGCCAGTTCTTCCCGGTTCTTGCACTGGGCCAGGATGCTCATATCCGTAGCCTCGATCTGATCCAGCAGGGCTCTCTGCTCGTCTGCCGTCAGTTCGTCGTAGTATTTCAAAACATGTTCCTGTCCGTATTCTGCCAGTTTTGCTTTTGCCTGTTCCAGATTCATGGTTTTCATTATCCTTTCAGGGGGCCCGGTTTCCTCCGGCCCACCGTTCCACCATACCGCTAAAGTGCCAAGTTGTCAAAAAAGCCTGTCGCCCGGTCCCGATCCCGAGATCCCAGCAGATAGGATTTCATCTCCGGGTGATCCTCTCCCAGCTCCGAAAGCATCCGGTCCAGGTCCCCCCGTTCCGTGCATCCCAGGCTGACGAAATGCTGGTACCAGTCCCGGTCCTCCCCGTGGAGCCCGCGAATCATCTGCCAGGTCTCATCCCCGTACTTGCCGCCTTCATCCTTCCTGCAATGGTCCAGAAGGTATTCCGTCAACTGCTCCCGGATGCCCTCTGCCAGGCCCCGGTCGTGGAGAAGCCGCAGCATGGACAGCTCCGCCTTCCGGACTCTCCGTCCGCTCTCATAGGCCGTGATGTCCGTGACGCCGTAGTCTTCCTCCCCGCAGAGGATCTGCCGGGAAAAGCCTTCCTGGTCCGCCTCCCGGAGGATCTTCATGAGTCTGGCATCCCATTTCTGCAGCCAGTCCCCGGATCCCGCCAGCTTCAGATCCTGCAGGTATCCCGTGTCGCTCTCCCGCGCCACGTAGGCCAGCAGGGCTGCCGTGTCTTCATCGTCCCCGGATTCCGATCCAGCCAGCCGCAGGTCCTCCAGTTTGTGACAGTCCAAAAAGGCACCCTTCCCCAGTTCTGCCGCAGGCATGGTCACGGTCTTCAGATTACTGCAGCTGGCGAAGGCCCAGTCTCCCACTTCCCGGATCCCGGCAGGCAGCACCACGCGCCGCAGCTGCTTTTTTCCCAATACACTTTTTCGGCCGATCTTCGTGACCCGCTCTCCATCCGGCAGGACTTCCGGAACCTCCAGCGCCGCCACCTGGCCCGTCACCCGGTCCAGCTCGGCCTCCTCTCCCCGCAGGGCAAAGACCATGCTCCCGCCGGGGATGGATATCTCTTTTTCCTTCATCACAGTCCCAGCTCCCCGATCTTGCTCTGAAGATCCGCTCCCCTCTCGGAAAGCATCAGTTCTTCGTTATGTTTTGCATAATCCTCGCTGCCGAAGGTGGCGATGAAACGGGAACTTGCCTTCCCCACCGTCAGCTCCGTCACCAGGATCAGCATCTCGTTGCCGCCTTCAAATGCCTCATCCGCAAAGACGAAGAGGTGATGCAGCCGTGTTCCCACTGCCTGGGTCTCCTTCTGCAGAGACCCCAGTGCCTTCTCGTACTGGCTCCGGATCTGGGCAAAGGCTTCCTCCCCGGTCTGTACGCCGGAGAGATTGACCACCTTTCTTCCTTCCTCCAGGAAGCGGATGACCAGCTTCAGCTGCCGACGCTCTTCGTCCGACAGGGTGTTGGCTCCCGCCAGGGAAGTGATGCGATTCTTCAGGCCCTCTTCCGAAACGGAAAGCAGTTTGCACACACCCTCCGCATCCAGTTCCGGTGCCTTCTCCTTCACGTTCTTCAGGATCTGCAGCAGCCTCTGAATGTAATCCGCCTGCTCCATGACCTCCGCCATGTCCGCCTGGATCCGGTCGCAGAGCATGCCCAGGAGGCTGAGTCTTTCGTCGAAGGCCGCCGCCTTGGCCCGGCCGATGGCATTGGGACTGGCCTGTCCCTCCAGGATATCCGCGATGCGGTAGTCTCTCTTGTACTTGTTGTAGAGCTCGTAATAGGCCGTGAATTCCTTCACCACCTGCTCGTTGTGGAGGTACTGGCCCACCAGCTCCTCCGTCACGGGAAGTTCTTCTTCCTCATAGAGCTGCAGGATGCCGGACAGGTCCTCCCAGCCTCTGGCGGTGACATAGCTTCTGCCCTGGGTGGTCATCTCCATCACATAGAAGTGATCCTTGTGGATGTCCAGATAGTTGAGCACGGCGCCGTGGACTCTCCACTGCAGGGCGTACTCCCGCCAGACGGCCAGATCCGGCTCCACCTTCAGCACCTTCAGGCGGTCCAGGGTCACCACGTCGAATTCCCGGACGGACCGGTTGTACTCCGGCGGGTTACCTGCGGTGACGATGACCCATCCGTCAGGCACCTGATGTCTGCCGAAGACCTTGTATTGCAGGAACTGCAGCATGGAGGGGGCCAGGGTCTCGGAGACGCAGTTGATCTCATCCAGGAAGAGGATGCCCTCGCGGATGCCGCTCTTTTCCATGGTCTCGTACACCGTGGCGATGATCTCACTCATGGTGTATTCGGAGACGGAGTAGTTTTCCCCTCCATAGGTCTTCTCCGTGATGAAGGGAAGTCCCAGGGCGGACTGTCTGGTGTGATGGGTCATGGAATAGGACACCAGTGCGATGCCCAGTTCCTGTGCCACCTGCTCCATGATGGCAGTCTTACCGATGCCGGGAGCACCCAGCAGGAAGATGGGTCTCTGGCGGACCACGCTGATGCGGCTCTGACCGAACTCATCCTTCTTCAGATACAGGTTCACACAGTTCTTGATATCTTCTTTTGCCTGTTTGATATTCATGCTTCTTCTCCCTCCGCTCCTTCATCGGGTTTCGGATCTTCATCAACTTCCAACTCTTCGTCATCCAGGATCACCTTAATGGCCCAGGGGGGCACCGGTGCCCGCTGGGGATCTTCGTTCAGGAAGGCGAAGATCACATCGTAATCCGGCATGTTGGGCGGGTAGATGCCGTAGCCGTCGGTAAAGTAGATCAGGCCCTTCAGGTTCTCAAACTCACCCTGCGCCTGCAGCTTGTCCACGTAATCAAAGACCGGTCGGAAGTCCGTTGCACCGAATCCTGTCAGCTTTCCGTAGCGGATGAACTCCTCGAACTCATCCCTGTTTATGACGCGCGTGTCGCTTTGCACTTCGCTGTCGCATTGAATGATATGGATGTTCACCTTCCGGAAGAAGTTCTCCGTCCCCGTCAGGATGTCGTAGGTCCGATTCAGGAAGTTCCTTACGATCTTTCCCCTGCAGGATGCGGAGGTGTCGATGGCGATGACAAACTCCCGGACCTTCTTTTCTTCCCGGTATTCCAGAGGTTCCACCAGGGGCAGGTTCCCATAGGTCCTCAGTCCGTAGGTGTAATAGACATAGTCGAACTCATCCTCGTTCACTGCCACGTTCTCTCCCATGACCGTGAACCGGCTTAAGATCTCCCGGTAGTCATACCGCTTTCGGGTGGCATCCCGAAGGTTCTCCTCCAGGGTCTCCCCCTTGCCCTTGGACTTGGAGAAGGATTTCAGATCCGCCCGGATCCGGCGGCTGATCTGCTGCCACTGCTCCTGGGTGATCTCCAGATTCTCCGGGGTCCTCCACAGATCGTGGGCATCCCGGAAGAAGAGTCTGCGGTACTCATTCCGGGACCGCTGGGACAGGGGATTGTTCCGGAAATACCGGTACAACTTCTCCGCCGTCAGGGCTCCCGCGTCCTCCTTCAGCACCTTCAGCTTCCGGCGGGCTTCCTCATCGTTCTCCATCTCCAGGGTGGGCTCCTGCAGGTCCAGGATCACCGCTTCCACCGCAATGTCCGTGGCCAGATCCCACAGGTCTCCCTCCAGCTTCCCCACACCGAAAGAGTGGACGAAGATGCAATGCATGAGAGTGTGGAGATAGACCCTGGGCAGGGCCGTCTTCTCCGCCTTGTAGAGCTTCAGCACAAAGACCGGGTCGTAAAAAAGCTCCCGCCCGTCGCAGGCAATACATCCCATATTGCCGCGCTCCCGGAGCGGAAGCTTTGCAAGTGCGGCGTCCAAAAAGCGCAAATGGATCAACAGGCTGTCACGGGATAGTCCCATCACCTGCCGGGCAAGCTCGCTGATTTGCTTGTCATTTCCGCTGTTTTCCGTCGTCACAATATTCCTTTAGCCTCTTCGTAGGTCTTCCGATACAGTTCCAAAAGCTGATCAAAATGTTCCCGGATATAATTCACCGGATCCCACTCTCCGTCGGTGGTCTCGGGACGGTAGATCTTCTCTCCCGCCATGCGGGCCTTTCCGGCGAATTCCATATCCTTGGCCGCCTTGGAGAGGGTCACCGCTCCCACGTTCAAAGCGGTGGATTTCAGGCCGTGAGCCGTCACCACGAACTCCGGCCAGTCCTCATCCCTCAGGGTATCCCGGAGGGCTTTGGTCTTCACATCATACTGCTCGCAGAACATGGCCAGCAGTTCCTTCAGAATGTCTTCGCTGTTGCCGCAATACTTGACACCGATGGCATGATCCAGCATCCGGTTTCCGACCTGGGGCTCCTCTGCGAGGTTGCCGATCTTCACGGGATTCACTGCACCGGAACCGGCTCCTGCGGGAACCTTCTCTCCGGGGTTCATGATCAGCTTCTTTGCGGGAATGTATTTCACCAGCATGTTCTCCAGGGCATTGCTCTCGATGGGCTTGCTGATGTAATCCGTGAAGCCTTCCTTCAGATACTTCTCCCGGATGCCCACATAAGCGTTGGCAGTCAGAGAAATGAAGGTCACGTTGGGATTCTGATTGTCCGGCAGTTCCTTGGCCCGATGCAGGGTCTCGATACCGTCCATCACAGGCATCAGATGATCCAGGAAGACCACATCGTAGTAGTTCCGGCTCAGCAGGTTCAGGCACTCCTGACCGCTGCTGGCGGTATCGATGCGGATCCGGGTACTCTTCAGCAGATTGGTCACCACGAAGAGGTTCATCTCGTTGTCATCCACCACCAGGATGCGGGCATCCGGTGCGGTGAAGATGGCCTGATAATTCTCCGCCTGTGCCTGACTCCGCTCCCGGATACGGGTTCCGAAGTCGCCGATGGTCTCCATATCCATCACGGTCTGGCGGATGTAAGCAGTGAAGACGGAGCCTACACCGTACTCGCTGGTGACGGTGATGTTGCCGTCCATGCGGTTCACCAGGTCCTTCACGATGGCAAGACCCAGGCCGTTACCCTGGATGTTCCGGTTGCGCTCCAGCTCAAGCCGCTCGAAATCCCGGAAAAGCTTTCCGATGTTCTCCCGCTCGATGCCGATACCGGTGTCCTCCACCTGCAGCTTCAGTTCCAGGATGGAAGTACCCTTGTAGGTACCGCCCACCTTCAAGCGGACCGCACCTTCGGAGGTGTATTTCACGGCATTGTTCAGCAGGTGCAGCAGGATCTGGCGGACACGGACCTCGTCTCCCCGCAGCTTGTTGGGCAGATCCGGATCCACTTCCACCTGGTAATCCAGGCCCTTCTGCTCTGCCTTCACGGCGATGATGTTGGACACATCTGCCAGCAGGTTGGACAGGTTGTAATTGCTGTCCACCAGCTCCATCTGTCCGGACTCGATCTTGGAGAAGTCCAGGATATCGTTCACCAGAGCCAGCAGGGTATGGCTGGCGTGGTCTACATTCGTTGCATACTCCAGGGTCTGAGGCTCGTTGCTCTCCCGGAGGATCATCTCGTTCATGCCCATGATGGCATTGATGGGGGTGCGGATCTCGTGGGACATGTTGGCCAGGAAGTTGCTTTTGGCCAAGTTTGCGTTCTCCGCGGATTCCTTTGCCTCCAGGAACTCATCGCTCTGCACCGCCCGCTTCTCGGCACGGAAGAGGAAATAGACCACCAGGATAAAGAGGATGATCATGGCGCTCATGACCCAGAAGATCAGAGCGAAAATGGTGCCGGTGGAACCGCCCACCGCATTTCTGGGAACGATGCCCACCAGATAATAATCGGTACCCGCCACCTCTGCCATGAAGAGAACTTCCCTGGCAGAAGGAATGAACACGGCTGCGGAGCCGGAATAGGACATGCGGCTCAGGGCCTCCTCATAGGCCTCCGAGTGAACCCTGGTCTCCAGCATATCCACCTTCTCCTGCTGGTTCCAGGTACTGTAGGGGATCACCACCTGACGGTTCCGGTCCAGGACCACCGTCCGGGCTCTTCCGGAATATCCCGCCACCTCGAACCGGTTGGCCAGGTCTTCATGCTGATACAGACGATACAGAACGTAGCGGACATTGCCGCCCTCCATCACCGGGCTGGCAAAGAGCAGTCCATGCTCCGGGTCATAGCTGACGGAAGGGATCCCGCGAATGGCATCCCGAACGGATTCAAAGCCTATGAAATCCCGATCCGGTCCGTAGACGGATTCACCCGTCAGGGTCAGAAGTCCCACTTCGCTGTCCCGGATGGTCTGTTCCCAGGCCTCCATCACTTCCAGCATCTCGAACCGATCCGAGGTCAGCAGCGCCGCCACATCCTCGATCAGCTCCAGTTCCTGTCCCAGCTTCTCACCGCTGATCTGGGCCAGGGTGGACGCTTCCTGTGCTACCTGATTTTCCACATGACGCATCAGAAGGCGATAAGTCATATACTCCAGGGAAACTCCAAGACTGAGCATGATCACCAGGAAGATGATGCTGCCCCGCAGGATGATATTTCCCATCCCATTCTTCTTACTCATCGACGACTACGCCCTCCACAAACCAGTCGAACGCCTTCAGCAGCGCTTCGTCCGACATATTTTCTCCTTCCTCCACCCGCACCCTTCCGGTGTTGTCGGTGAGAGGTCCGTAAAACACATCCCAAGTGCCGCTGCACAGTCGGTCGTAGGCCTTCTGCACCTTCTCCGCGGTACCGGTCTTCACATGGCCGGTCAGATCGGAAAGCCCCACCATTCCGGAGGCCAGATCCTGCCAGTAATTTCCTGCCACATACTGCTCCCGGATGCAATCCCGGATCTGGGGTTCAAAGAAGGTCTCCCAGTCCCAGACCGCAGCCGTCAGAGTGCTCTCGGGGAATTCTTCGCTGCAGTCCCGGTTGTATCCGATGCACCAGATGCCGTCCCGCTCGCAGCGGCGGTTCACTTCCTTGGAATCGGAATGGACGGTCATCACATCGATGTTGTGGGCCGCCTTCAAACGCTCATAGGCATCTCCCACCAGCTGGTCGTCCACCCAGGTATTGGACCAGGCCACATAGACCGTAGCATCGGGGTTCACACTCTTTACGCCCAGGGTGAAGGCATTGATGCCCCGGTTCACTTCGCTCATCTCGTAAGCCGCCACGTAGCCGATCTCATTGGTCTCCGTCTGGAGTCCCGCCACGATGCCCGCCAGATATCTTGCCTGATACATCCGTCCGAAGCAGGTACTGAGGTTGTTCAGCACATTGTCACCCGACACGTGGAAGAAGTAGACATCCGGATATTTTGCAGCAGCCAGCTGGGCCGAATCCAGGAAATCATAGGAGCCGGCGATGATGATCTTGCAACCTTTCATGACAAGCGTGTCAAATACCGCCACTTCCGCTTCGGTGTCCGCAGAGACATTCTCCTCCACCATCAGCTCGATCTTCAGATTCTTTTCCACCTGCTTCATGGCCTCGTATTGGGCCTGGGACCAGCTTCCGTCGGAAGCGGAACCGTTGAGCACCAATCCAACCTTGGTCCTGGGGGCGAAATAATCCTGTAACATGGGCCGATAATAGAGGATGGCCATTCCGATGATGCAGATCACAAAGGCGAAGTAGCCGATGATTCCGTATTTTCTCATGATTCTCTGTTTATTCATAGCGTTTCTATTGTAACACAAAGACCTCGCATGAGCGAGTATTTATGCGCAATTCTCCTTGTTTTTTCGGGGCTGTGAACCCATAATAAAAAGCAGAAAACCATCTGCCTTTTGGGGGAACATCATGAACATTCTCTTCTTCGACATGGGAAGCTATCTCTACCGGGATATCCTGGACTGTCTCCACACATTCGGACACGAAGTTCATACGGTGTATTACCATTTTGAGGACCGCTACAAGGATGACTATTTCTGCGCCTGCTTTGCGGAGAAGCTCCGCCAGCGGGATTATGACATGGTCCTCAGCGTCAACTTCTTCCCTCTGGTGGCGGTGCTCTGCCACGAAAAAGGCCTCCCCTATGTGGCCTGGAGCTGTGATTCCCCTCTGGCGGAAGGACTGGAAGATTATTTCGATCTGGACACCAACCGGATCTATCTCTTCGATCGTCAGGAGACGGAAGAATACCGGAAGCGGGGCCACGGCAATGTCTTCCACCTTCCCCTGGCGGTGAACACAGACCGCCTGTCCGCCCTGGAATTCTCCGGCGATCAGGCAAAACGCTTTTCGGCGGATGTCTCCTTTGTGGGCATGCTCTACGAGAGCTCCCTGGATGCCATCACCGCTCCCCTGGACGATTATTGCCGGAGCTATCTGCAGGGTGCCATGGACTCCCAGATGCTGCTGACGGGATGCGACCTCATCACCCCCCTTCTCACGGAGGAGTTTCTGGACCGGGTCAACGGATGCTATCAGCGCCTGTCTGAGCAGGTCGGCTCCGCCTACACCCCCATCAACCGCAAGGGCCTTGCCTTTGCCCTGCAAAAACAGATCACTTTCGCGGAGCGCTTCTCTCTCCTGTCCGCCCTGGGAGAGCTCTGCGACACCGCCTTTTATTCCACAAAGAACTATGACTTCGGCTCTCCGGTCCGCTTCTGCGGCCCCGTGAAATACCATACGGAAATGCCCGCCGTCTTCCGGTACAGCGCCCTGAATCTGTGCCCTACTCTGCGGAGCATTGTCTCCGGCATTCCCCTCCGCAGCCTGGACATCATGGCCTGCGGCGGCGCCCTTCTGTCCAACGCTCAGCCGGAGCTGGTGGAACATTTCACCGACGGCGAGGACCTGATCCTCTACTACTCTCTGGAGGAAGCTCTGGACAAGGCCCGCTACTACCTGGCCCACCGGGAGGAACTGGCGAAGATTGCCAAAGCCGGGCAGCAAAAAGTCCGGGCGGAATTCTCCTACCCGGACAAAGTGCAGACATTATTGAAATTGTAAAAGGCTCTCCGCCAGGGCGGGAAGGACCTTGGCCACTGGTTCCGTCAGGACTTCCAGATAAGGCACATCGGGATTTCTCTTCTCCACTGCCTCCTTCAGTCCGGCGTCCGTCACATAAAAATGCATGACCAGACTCAGCTGTTTTTCCAGATATTTCATTTCCGGGAGCCCCTCCCGGGTGATGAGATGGATCTGACGGCAATGCACCAGATTGTAGGCCACGGAATCCGTCAGGGTGGTCATCTCAAAGCCTTCCAGATCCTCCGTGATCAACAGATCCGGAGCCAGCTCCTTCAATGCAGCCAGGATATTCTCCCTGGCATCGGACCGTTCAAAGAGATGCAATTCCGCATCCGAAAATCCCCGATCCAGTTCTTCCATCTGATCTTTCAAGCTTCCGCCCGGTGACAGGACCAGGGCGATCACAGGCATGCTCATGGGCACCTCCGCCCGAATTTTCAGGCTATGCTTCCACTCCTTGCAGATAGGGGTCATCCACTTCTTTCAGACTTCCGTAGTATGCTTCCAGCTCTTCTCTTGCTTCCTCAAAAACAGGCTTCATACCGGGATCGAACTGGGTTCCCATTCCGTCCTCGATGATCCGGAAAGCTTCTTCCGGAGTGAACTTGGGCTTGTAGCAACGTGCGCTGACCAGAGCATCGTACACATCCGCAATGGCCATGATCCGCGCTTCCAGCGGGATCTCTTCTCCCCGCAGACCTTCGGGATAACCGGTTCCATCCCAGCGCTCATGGTGGAAGTGTGCCACGTTCTCCGCGATCTGGGCGAAGTACCGGTCATCGGAATCCTTCAAAGCTTCCGACACGATCCGGGCACCCTCTGCGGGATGGATCTTCATGACTTCATATTCTTCTTCCGTGAACTTGCCGGGCTTGTTCAGAATGGCATCGGGAACGGCGATCTTACCCAGGTCGTGCATGGGAGCCGCCATAACCATGGCTTCGCAAAACTCCTCAGGCACCTCCTGATGGCAATCCCGCATGGCATCGATGAGGATGGATACACCGGTGCTGGTGCGGTTGATGTGGCCTCCGGTGGAATTGTCACGGCTCTCCACCATGGCTGCCAACGTCAGGACCATCTTGCCCTGCATCTCCTGGCTCTGGATCAGGCGCTGGTTCACCACACGATCCGTCACATCCGTGATCACGAACTGATAGCCACGGATACGGTGGTTGCTCTTGATGTGTTCCACCCGGAATTCCAGGTATTGCTTCCCGCGGTTCAATACTTCCCGATGGGTCTGTCCGGTGTGCCGGACGACATCCATCATATCCATGTATTTCTGGTAGGCTTCCAGATCTTCCAGAGTGTAATTCTTATTCCGATAAGGATCCGGCAGACGCTTGTCTACCCAGAGCTTCTTCAATTCAGGGAAATAGAGCTTTGCCGTCTCGTTGCAACCCAGGAAATTCATTCCCAGATCAAAGGACACGGAAGCGATGGCTCCGGAGGACACATACTGACGGTAGGCGGTCTCATCCACATCGTAGAGAGCGATACGGTCCATGATGATGAGGAAGAGGATCTGGGTCAGCAGGTACATACCGGGAGTGGTCTCGAATTCCCGACCGACAACACGGGCGGAAAAGAAGCTTCCGATGGCGGAAACGATCACCAGGATCACCAGGTTCAGGTTGACCTTAGACACATCCTTCCGGTGGGTGTAGGTGTATGCCACCACCAGGATATCGGCGATGAGATAGCCCACCAGGCTCACGTAGAACACATCGTGCATGGGGCCATAGGTCTTCACCAAAGTCACCACATCACCTTCCACGGAGAACTCCAGTGCCTCGTACTGCAGATCCAGGTAACCGATGGTCAGGGCCGATCCGTAAAGGATCAGACTCCACAGGAAGATCGTCCCCTTCATTAACCAGCTCAATCTTACCTTGCACAGGGAAAAAACCACCAGTGAGATCAGGGGAAGCAGGAAGCATCCGCCCATGTAGGTCAGTTTGATACCGATGATGGCTTCCCTCAGTTCCCGGGAAGTGGCCAGGAAAAAGTATCCCAGGTTTACCACAGGGATCAGTGCGAAGATCAGAGCAATGGGAATATTAAAATGATCCTTCCAGAAAGTTATGAAAAGCCCCGTGCAGATAACCGATGCCGTGAGGGCTGCAAAATAGTATATTTCA
>JAEEGL014653919.1_pt1 | contig 12795 bp, 9 predicted proteins | sample 9134231 | NCBI WGS metagenome assembly JAEEGL01 (sample SAMN16246548, study PRJNA631951) | gut metagenome | biome: gut microbiome; feature: rumen; material: fiber-attached | host: Bos | place: Iran: Karaj | collected 2018-10
CAAAGGACGGTGCGGTTCAACTCGCTGGCTTTCTCGCCACCCTCAGGGACTCCCTGGGTCTTCTTGTATCGTATGACCAGTATTCTCATTTGCGACGGCGGTAGACGAGCACGATGGCACCGGCAGCCAGCAGCACCAGCACGATGGATGCGATGATGGTGACGGTATCCATGCGGTGGAACAAGGGGGCCTCGTTACGGAACTCAATCAGATGGTCGCCGGCGGGCACCACCATGGCGCGGAGTATGTAGTCGGCACGCAGGTATTGGGCGGGCTTGCCGTCGATATAGGCACGCCAGTCGGGCTCATAGTACACTTCGCTGAAGACGGCCAATTGGTCGGAAGCGGCATGTGTACGGTAACGCAGGTAGTCGGGATTGTAGGGCTGCTGATGCTCCATAACGATAGTGGCCAAGCTGTCGTACTGCGGCACAAAGCCATTCACGACATCACCCATTTGCGACTGGTCGACAACGGCAGTACGGGCAGCATCGAAATCGTTGAGGGCCATAATCTCGGCGTTGGCATCGTCCACCAGTTCGAGCTCGCGGACGAACCAGCAGTTGCCCAGCGCCTCGGGGTTGCGCTGCACCTGACCGCCTTGCACCACCACATAGCGTGCATTGAGCATATTGAGCACCTGCATGTTGATGTGGCGCGAGAGGTAGAAGTCGATGATGTCCTGATAGCGGCGCATCTTGACGGCGCTGTAGCCACCCACCTGATGGTGGAAAGCCGCAGGCTTGCTGTCGTTGAAGGTGTTGGTGGCCAGATTGAGCACACGGTAGTCCTGATCGCCAAACTGCGCAGCCATCTGGTCGATCGTCGGGTCCCAAGGATCTTGGCGCAACTTGAGCTGCTGCTCGGAAACATAGTTCTTATCGTTCAGGTAACGACGGTCGACGCCCCAGAGGTCGACAACCATCAGCACCATCAGAACCAAGCAGATAACCGTCGGCACCCATTTGCGCCCGTTCTGACCCTCACGGTTCGTGAGGCGGAGGTAGAGCCACAAGGCGGCAAAGGCCAGCGCCACGAAGAGCATCGAACGCCACGAGTCGGCCACAAACAGAGCCTTGCGATCCTGGATGAATATGCTCTGTATCAACGACCACTGGTTGCCATACTGGCCAGCCATCTGGGTATCGGCACTGCCGCTATAGGGGAGGCTGTTACTCACCACCAGACCCACCAAGAGGATGACGGCGGTGACACCGGCCGAAATATAGAGCGCCAAACTCTTGCGCTTGGCAGGCACCTCTTTCGAGAAAAGCTCCTTCAAGCCCAGCATGCCGAGTAGCACCATGGTGACATTGGCCAGCACGAGGCTCATGCTCGGAGTGCGGAACTTATTGTAGAGCGGCAGGTGGTTGAAGAGCCACTCGTTGAGGGGCATCAGATGACGGCCCCACGACATGAGGATGGCGACAATCGTAGCCGCCAGCAGCCACCACCGTTCGGGACCACGCACGAGGATAAGGCCCAGGATGAAGAGCATCACCACGATGGCACCGAAGTAGACCGGTCCACTGGTGAACGGTTGGTTGCCCCAATAAAGGGGTGCCTGTTCTTGACGGAAGTTCTTATACGAAGCGCTTTCGCGGCTCACAGGCTCGCCACTGCCGCCTCCCATGGCACCGGGGACAAGCAGCGTGTAGGTCTCGCCGATACCGTAGCTCCACGAGAAAGCATAGTCGATATCAAGACCGCTATTCTTACCGGCAATCGACTGCGGTTCGCCGTCGCGGTAAAGGTCCTCGGGAGTGACCGTGATGGCATTGCCGCCACGCATGGTCTGCTTGGCATACTGCTGACTCACCATCAGGTTGCGGGCGTTGCAGCCGAAAGCCAGCGCACAACCCAGAAGCAGCACTCCCACTCCTATGGCGAAATGCGGCACATAGCGTTGCACAAAGGCGTTGATCAGATAGGCCACGCCCAGCACCACAGCGCCGATAATGGTGTAGTAAGTAATCTGGATGTGGTTGGATATGAGCTGCAAGCCCAAGGCAAGAGTGAAGAGCAGCCCGCCCCAAAGCAGGTCATAACCCTTGCGCTTGCCCTCCTTGGGGGGACGCAGACAGAGCACCATGCCGGCCAGGATGGGGGCTATCATGGCCATCGACCAGGCCTTGGTGATATGACCCGCCTCGACGATGATGATATTATAGCTTCCCAATCCGAATGCCAGCGCGCCCAGCAGAGCCAGCCACGGCGTGCATCCCAGTACCAACAAGGCCACATAGAAGCCCAGCAGATAGAAAAAGAGCACACCGGCACTGCGCTCCATGCCCAGGAACTGCAGCGTACCCAGCCGCTGCAAGGGCTGGAAGACACTCTTCACCGGCGGATTGCCACCCACCTGGTAGGTGGGCATACCGCTGAACATGGCACTGTTCCAGTGCACATAGGTACCCGTCTTTTCATGGTAGTCGCGGGTTTCCTTGACCATCGCTTCGAACTTCTGTATATCGCCTTGATAGACTTTTTTGCCTTCGAGCACGGGCGAAAAGTAGGCCAGCGACACCACCAGCATGGCGGCCACAAGGCCCACATGAATCCAAACGTTCTTTTTCATATTCTCAATTACTCTTTTTTCTTGTTGTCATTTTTTCACCGTGGGATACTCGACACGGACGTGATAGATATTCATCATTTTGGCTTTAAGAAGCTTGCGGATGCGCTCCACATCGCCATAGGAGAGCGGGCAGCCGTCGAGCTGACCCGACTTCACCTTGTCGTCGATCAGTCGGTCGACCATGTTGTCGGTGTTTTCCTTGGTGTGCTGCTTAAGGCTACGGCAAGCCGCCTCGACACTGTCGACTATCATCACCACAGCCGTCTCGCGGCTGTAGGGGCGCGGACCCGGGTAACGGAACTGAGCCACATCGAAGTCTTTTTCGGGATGACGCTCCAACTCCTTGGCATAGAAGTAACCCGTGAAGGTGGTGCCATGATGGGTGCGTATGAAATCCTGCACCTCGGAGGGCAGGTGGTAGCGACGTGCCAGCTCGAGGCCGTCGGTCACATGCGAAGTGATGATGCGGGCGCTTTCAACATAATCCAACTCGTCGTGTGGATTGAAGCCCGAGTTCTGGTTCTCCGTGAAGTAGAGCGGATTGCTCATCTTGCCGATATCGTGATAGAGGGCACCTACCTTGGCCAGGAGGGCGTTGCCGCCAATCTCGCCCAGCAGGTCCTCGACGATGTTGGCCACCTGGACCGAATGCTGGAATGTGCCCGGGGCACGGCGCGAGAGCTCACGCAGGGCAACGTTGTTGGTGCTCGAAAGCTCCATCAGCGTCAGGCTGGTGGTCATGCCGAAAAGCTTTTCGAAGAGGTAGATCAACGGGTAGGAAAGCAGGGTGAGCAATGCGTTGAGGAAGAACATAAGATACTTCTCACCGGTGAGCGAGTGGAGGTTGGTGTCCTGACTGAGCACACCGGCGGTGTAGATGAACGAATAGCTGAGGAAGATGACCAGAGCCAAGGTGAAGAACTGGCTGCGCCGTTCGAGGTGGCGCACCGCGATGATACTCATCATACCCGTCACCAACTGGTAGAAGATGAACTCGAACGAGTTGGGAACCAGGTTGGCCAGGATGATGACGGTGGTGAGGTGGATGTAGAGGGCCACGCGCATATCGAAGAAGACGCGCATCAGGATGGGCACGATGCAGAGGGGCACCAGCAGCACCCACTCGGGGTTGACGCGCACCACCAAGGCCACCGCTGCCGACATCAGCACTATGAGTATCAGCACGAAGAGCACCTTACGGTCGTCTTCGAGGATGGGGTGGCGCGTGTTGAGCAGGAACATATAGAGGGCCACAAAGGCGATGACGGCCAGCAGGAACTGACCCAGCAACTCGCCCCAGCGGCTGTAGCTGTCGGAGAAGCGGCGGTCGTTTTCGGCTTCAAGGCTGCTAATAATCTGGGCTTTATCCTCGGTAACCTCCTCGCCCTTCGAGACGATGTGGTCGCCGGCCATCACCATCTGGCTGGTGTGGCTCACCTGCGACAGGCGGCTGTCGAGCTCGAGCATAGTACGTTCCTCGTCGAGCGCCATGCTGGGCACCAGAATACTGTCGCGCAGCAGGCCGGGTTCTAGGTCGGCGGCGCTGATAAACTCGCGACTACGGTGTTCGCTGCCCACATTGCCGCTGAGCACCACCACCGTGCGTCCTTCCAGACCCACTGAACCCGACGGCGACTCAATGTAGCCAATGCGGTACACGCTGTCAATCTGGCGGCGAAGCTTGTGCTTCTCCCCTATCTCTAGCTTCCACCTGCCGTTTTCCAGCCGCCCGAGGGCGGTTGCACGAGCCGACGAGTCGACGCGATAGTAGAGGATGGCTTTCTGGCGTTCGAGCGCCTGCTCCTGGGCCACCTCGTCGGCCGAAAGCATGACGGCGAAATCGTATGGCGCCACCAAATCGGCCCCACGCCACACGGCGCCAACCTTGTAGTCGTAGTGCGTTCCATGATGCGTATGCGGGAAAAGAACCACAATGAGCAATGCCGCAACCATACAGGCCACAACCCTGTAAATCAGCGACAAGCGCTTCACAGTCGATGTCAAAAACTTTTTCATATGGACTGCAAAGATACGAATTAATTTTGAATCACCATTTTCTTAACATCAAAACCGCCTCATCTTCAACCGTTTTTCTGCTGTTCTTTTGCTGTTCTTTTAGAATTGTAAAAGAACAGCAAAAGAAATGCAAAAGAAATGTAAGGGAAATGCCGTAGAAAAGATGTACCCAATGAGGCCTTTCTGTCTTTCTTCTTTTTCTAAAAAATTCGTCCGTTGACACAATAATAATAAAGAAATGATGTTATCTAACGAAGAAATAAACAAAAACACATATAAAAATGATGAAAAAAATCTTCACATTGGCCGCCGCCGTGCTGCTTTCCGCCGGCTGCCTGATGGCACAGAACACTTTCAAAGGCGTGGTGAAATACAACGTCGAGTCGACCGGCAAAGTGGCCGTCGACCTGCCGGAAGAGGTGCGCAACGCCGAAATCAAGGTGTCGGGCAACGACATGTTCACCAAGAGTCCCATCTTCTGCAGCGGTATGACCGAAGCCGTGCTGGTACAGAACCTCACCTCCACGTCGTGCCAGAACCTCGGCATGCTGCTCAACTACCTCCGCGGTCAGGATTTCGAGTTCACCTATCAGGGAACCGGCAAGATTCTGGTCAAGAGCGAAAGCAAGGCCAGCGACTTCGACAGCGTGGATATCGTCGACACCGAGCCCGGCCACTTCTACTACGAATACCTGCCGAACGAGACCAAGACCATTGCCGGCTACACCGCCAAGAAGATGATACGCCACTCCTACGACGACGAGGGTGTGGACCACCCGATGGAGATGTGGTACAGCGACGAAATCGGCCCCAAGATCAACATTCTCTTCGGCGGCATCAAGGGAATGCCCCTGCAGTGCACCCTCGAGGTTGGTGAGGACCGCGCCGTCACCTATACCGCCACCGAGATTGTGAGCGGCAAGGTGAAGGAAGCCGACTTCCTGCTCCCCGACGGCTACGAGACCCTCAGCGAGGAGGAGATGGAAACCCTCGGCACCGAACTCAACGATGCCATGGAACTGCTGAGCGAAGACTGATAAACGTGAGCTGACCGATGGCTAAGCGCAAAGCGAAAAAGGCAACAAAGAAAAAGAATCAAAGCGGCCGCCTGCTGGCATTCCTGCGCAGCAAGCAGTTTGCCCATATCAGAGGAGCACTCTACGTGCTCTTCTCCATCTTCCTGGTGATTGCCATGGTAGGCTACTACTCCACCGCCGGAAGCGGTGGATGGCTCGGCGCCGCCGGTCACGGGGTGGCCGAGTTCTTCGCCGTCAACCTCTTCGGGCTGGGCTCGCTGGGATTCGCACTCCTCTTCTTCGTCTACGGCATGCGGCTGTGGGACGTGGTGGTGATGCCGTGGTGGAAGACCTTTGGCAGCACCCTCTTCTGGATGCTCTGGCTCTCGCTCACACTGGGTTACATCGGAGGCGCCTGGGTACATCGTGCCGGCTTCGAATCGTATGCCGGCATAGGGCTTCAGATGGCCGAACCCCTCCACCGCTGGCTCAGCTGGTGGACGCTGGTGCTGCTCGTCTTTGTGGCCATCCTCTTTCTGGTGCTGGTGCACAAGATGGAACTTCCCGAGGTGAAACTTCCCAAGGTCGACCTTAAGAAGTTGGCCCAAGAGGTGGAGGAAGAGCTGGTCGACGTAGCCACCGAACACGAGAAAAAGCCCGTTGCTCCCGTCGCCGCTCCCGTCATATCCCCCACCCCGTCGGACGAGAAGCCCGCACAGGTCGACTTCGACGAGGAGGCCATCAAGCTCTTCCAGCAACCCGCCGCCACCAACGAGCCGACAACCGACGACGAACCCGCTTTCAGCATCGACGACGAGTTTGCCCGCATCAACCAACGTGCACAGGCTTCGGACGATATCACCTTCACCATCAACGAAAACGATAGCGGCTCGGAACCCGTCGAAAAGCCGGAACCCACCGAAGAATCGGAAGAAGAAGACCTCGACCTCGAGCCCGACGACTACCGCCGCCACTACGGCATCGACGAGCCCTACGACCCGCAACTCGACCTCAAAGATTTCGTCATGCCCACTACCGACATGCTCGAGGATTGGGAGGTAGCCAACACCAAGGTAACCAAAGAGGAGCTCATCGCCAACAAAGACCGCATCGTACAGACCCTCAAGGACTACGGTATCGAAATCACCGACATCTCGGCCACGCCGGGTCCCACGGTGACCCTCTATAAGATTAAGCCCGCACCGGGTGTTCGCATCAGCAAAATCAAGAGTCTCGAGAACGACATCGCCCTTTCGCTGGCGGCCCTCGGCATCCGCATCATCGCTCCCATCCCGGGCGAGAGCAACGTGGGTATCGAAGTACCCAACGCCAAACCCCAGATTGTGGCCATGAAGACCATGCTCGAAAGCGAAGCCTTCCAGGCCGCCAAAGCCAAGATGGAGCTGCCCGTGGCCTTCGGTAAAACCATCAGCAACGAGTGCTTCGTCACCGACTTGGCCAAGATGCCCCACCTGCTTATGGCCGGCGCCACCGGCACAGGTAAGAGCGTGGGCCTCAACGCAGTGCTGGCATCGCTGCTCTACACCAAGCATCCCACCGAGCTCAAGCTGGTACTGGTCGACCCAAAGAAGGTCGAGTTTTCGCTCTATTCCGCCCTCGAACGCCACTACCTGGCCAAGATGCCCGACGAAGAAGAGGCCGTCATCACCGACGTGAAGAAGGTGGTGCGCACCCTCAACTCGCTCTGCATTGAGATGGATACGCGCTACGACCTGCTCAAACAGGCACAGGTACGCAAAATCACCGAGTACAACGCCAAGTTCTGCAAGCGCATGCTCAACCCCGAGAAGGGACATCGCTACCTGCCCTACATCGTAGTGGTAATCGACGAGTTCGGCGACCTCATTATGACCGCCGGCAAGGAAGTGGAGCTCCCGATAGCACGACTGGCCCAGCTGGCACGCGCCGTAGGTATCCACCTCATCATCGCCACCCAGCGCCCCACCACCAACATCATCACCGGCACCATCAAGGCCAACTTCCCTGCCCGCGTGGCTTTCCGCGTCACCAGCGGCATCGACAGCAAGACCATCCTCGACACCGGCGGAGCCCAGCAGCTCATCGGACGCGGCGACATGCTCATCTCGCTGGCCGGCAAGGACATGATACGTCTGCAGTGCGCCCTCATCGACACGCCTGAGATTGAACGCCTCGTGAAATATGTGGGCGACCAGCGGGGCTTCTCCGACGACAACCTCTTTGTGCTGCCCGAATACCTCGACGAGAACGAAGAGCCCAACAAGGAGTTCGACGCCAAGAGCAAGGACGAGTACTTCAACGACGCCGCCCGTCTGGTGGTGGCCTCACAGTTTGGCTCCACATCACTGCTGCAACGCAAGCTGCAACTCGGCTACAACCGCGCCGGCCGCATCATCGACCAGCTCGAGGCCGCCGGCATCGTAGGCCCCAGCAACGGCAGCAAACCCCGCGACGTGCTTATCCACGACGAAGTCACCCTCGAACAGAAGTTAAAAGAATTATAATCAACCTTCATCAGTATGAAAAAGACCCTCCTACTGCCTCTTTGCGCCCTGGCCCTGCTGGCCACCGGCTGCTCAAAGCAGAAAACCTGCCGTTGCGCGGTCATCGGCTCGTCGATGGTACGTATCATCAAGATCGACCACGGCGAGTGCGAACAGTTGCACACCTTCAACCACCACAACTCACTCGACACGCTGGTGGTCGACTCGCTGCTGTGCACCGACTTCGAGTTCGACATCGACACCATCTATGCCGAATAGGCTCGACGCAACAAGCATTTAAGAACCCTTGAAGAGTAAAGCGAAATGAAGAACAGAAAATACCTGAGACTTGGGGCCGTGGCAACCCTCATGGCGCTGACCTTCGTCGGCTGCAATAAGGAGCGCAACTGCGAATGCACCATCGAGGACGAAAACTACAACTACAACCCCTTGATGGTGGTCGACCACAGCATGAGCTGTAGCGACATCACCGAGATGGCATTGGAGGAGAAATACGTGACCGAGGACGGCACCCATTCGCTCCGCCGCATCGAAGTGCACAAGGTGACCTGCCGTGACCAACGCCAGTAAAGCAACGTCGCTGGTGCTACGCGTCGTGCTTACGGCGCTTTTTCTCGTGTCGGCTGTGGCCAAACTGATGGCCATCGACGACTTCGAGCTCTATATCTTTTCCTACGGATTTCTTCCGCTCAACGCCTGCTACCTGGTGGCACGCCTCTGCATCGTGGCCGAGGCCGTGCTGGCCCTGCTGATAGCCTTGGGCTGGTGGCGCCGGTGGGTCAACCTGGCAGCGGTACTGCTGTTGCTGGCCTTCTCGCTCTTCCTGGCCTACGCCGCCTTGATAGGGCGCACCGACTCGTGCCAATGCATGGGGCGGCTGGCCGATCTGCCGCCGGCACAGTCGCTGCTCAAAAACGCCGTGTTGGTCACTATGGTCCTCGTCTACGCCCGGCTGACCCGCACATCCACAGCGACCGTAACATCCCGTCGCAAGGTCATCCTCACGATTGTATTCGCAGTGGCCGTCACCGCAGCGGTATTCTGCATCTCGGTGCCCGACAACTGGATGTTCGGCCCCGAAGAGAGCCGCTACAACCGCGAGCTGCTCGAAGAGAGCATCGGTCCCGAGGGGCTGCTGGCCGACGAGCACCTGGCCGAAGGACACCAGCTTGTGGCCTTCGTCACCCGCGGATGCCCCTATTGCCGTATGGCGCGCGAAAAGCTGGGCTCCATCGCAAGCCGCCACCACCTCGACACCACCCGCTTCCACTACTACGAGCCGTCCGACCTGCCCGACGACCTCTTCCTGCGCATCACCTACGGGCAGCGCCCCTTCGTCCTGCTGCTCGACGACGGCAAGCCCGTCGTCACCTACCACTACCGCAACATCAGCGAACGGCAGATAAGCCGCTTCCTGCGCTGAGCAACGATAGTATCAATACAGAGGGAGGGCCGCGCGAAGCGCGGCCCTCCCCTATTCATTCTCTCTTGCTATCCCCTCGTCAGTCCTTCTTGCAAGCCTTCTTGCAGCAGCAGTCGCCGCAGACGCACTTGTAGAACAGGCCGGCGATGGCGGCACCCACCAGCGGGGCCACGATGAAGAGCCACAGCTGGCTGCAGGCGCTCCAGGTGGTGCAGTCGCTGAAGATGGCCTGGCTGATCGAGCGGGCGGGGTTGACCGAGGTGTTGGTCAGCGGGATGCTCACCAGGTGGATAAGCGTCAGCGTGAGGCCGATGGCCAAGCCGGCGGCCTTGGTGTTGCTGCGCTCGTCGGTGGCACCGAGGATGACCATCAGGAACACGAAGGTCAGCACAGCCTCCACAGCGAAGGCGCCCCACATGCTCACGTTGAGGTAGCCCTCGCCGGCGGCAGCCTGGAAAGCCTCGCCATAGCCGTTGGCGGCAAAGACACCCGTGGCACCCAGACCGGCGGCTTTATAGATGCCGAACAACACAGCACCGGCGACGATGGCGCCGATTACCTGGCTCACCCAGTAGAGCAGCATGTCTTTCAGGCTCATACGGCCGTTGACCCACACGCCGAACGACACGGCGGGATTGAGATGAGCGCCGCTCACATGGCCGATGCCGTAGGCCATAGCGATGACCGTGAGGCCGAAAGCGATGGCCACACCGAGGAAGCCCACATGGCCGAACAGCGCGGTACCGCAGCCGCCCAGCACAAGCACGAAGGTACCGAAACCTTCGGCAAGCATTTTGTTACAAATCTTCATAGCAATCTAGTTTTTATTGGTTAGTATTTGGTGTTGTTAACGCAATTTAACCAAACTTATTGTGGCAACCGTGCTTTTTTTTCCCTTGCAAAGATACAACTTTTTGCCAATACCGGTAAATTATATTCATGGAATATAAGCATAGTTCTATTTATATGTGTTTAACTCATTAAACATTTTTTTCTAATTTTTGTTTAATGCATTAAACAAAAACATGTATCTTTGCATCACAAAACAATGAATATATGGAAACGCTTTTCACATTACAACGACAACTAATTCAGAATAGTACAACGAATTTTGTGCGTTCAGTAATGAATGATATCGACTGGGATAACACCCGACTTATCGGCATTCGGGGCGCCAGAGGTGTTGGTAAAACGACTCTTTTGCTTCAGCATATCAAATTGCATTATGGTGCTAATACAAAAAAAGCGTTATACCTTAACCTTGATAGTGCTTATTTTACGCGCAACGACCTAATGGACACCGTCCAATCTTTTTACACTTCCGGGGGAGAATGTCTTCTGTTGGATGAAGTACACAGGTATCCTCATTGGAGCCAGTATGTAAAAAACATCTATGACCTTTATCCAACTCTTAAGATTATATTTACAGGCTCCTCTCTTTTGCAAATTCTCAATGCAGAAGCCGACTTGTCTCGTCGTTGTGTGAGTTATGAGATGCAGGGACTCTCGTTTGCTGAGTATATGCGATTCTATCATAAAATCGACTTGCCGCTGTGCTCGCTTGACGATATTGTTCACAACGCCGACGACATCTGCGATAGTATCAATAGCAAATGCAAACCCTTAGAGTTTTTTGGAGACTATCTGCGATCAGGTTACTACCCATTCCGCAAGGAGAATCCTAACCAATACACTACAAGGGTAGAAAATATTGTGGACATGATTCTTGGCATCGAACTCCCGCAACAGCGAGGCGTGGATGTGGGTAATATTCGGAAACTGAAATCTCTTTTGGCGGTATTGGCCACAGAAGTTCCGATGCTGGTGGATGTAAGCAAACTGTCTAAGATGACGGAGTTAAGTCGCGTGAGTCTTACCTCCTATCTGCAATATCTACATGATGCGCGTCTTATTCGTTTGCTCTATTCTGATGCCACGTCGGTAAAGCGTATGCAAAAACCAGACAAGATTCTGATGGAGAACCCCAACTTATGTTATATCCTCACTCTTGGTCAAGCCAACGAGGGAACCGTCAGAGAGTCTTTCCTCTGTAATCAGATGGCCTACAAATATGGCGTGGAGTACACAAAACCTGCTGATTTTATCATTGACGGAAAATTAGATGTAGAGGTAGGTGGTAGTTCCAAAGACGGAGGGCAGATTGCTGGTCGCGATAATGCCTATCTTGCCTGTGACGGAATTGAATACCCCTACGGCAAAAAGTTGCCACTTTGGTTGTTCGGATTAACCTATTAAAACTTCATACTATTATTAATTATATCGCACGCGAAATATCCGACTCACGAGCGTGTCAACACCGAGTTTTGTCCGACGGCGGTCGGACTTCAGTCGGACCATCCTCGGAGTTGTTACGGACATGATTCGGATAAGACGCATTACATTACAATCATTATACACTACAAATCAACAGATTACATACGCATTTGCACAAAAAAGGGGCATTTTAGGGCAAAAAACGGGGGGCTCGCGGTACGCGAGCCCCCTTCGTCCATATCCTAAAAACTCTTAATTACATCGCGCACGATATGATATTTATCCCACATTTTCAACGCATGCAAGAACAATTCACCACCGGCCATTTTCAATCGTTTTTTGTTCCTTCCGAAGGCACTCGTCTATCGCCTGGCAATAAAATCGCCAACCTCGCGTTTTTTTTTCACAAAAACGATTAACCTCAAACACACAATGAAAAAACTATTATACCTTTGCGCCGTCCTGCTTGCCCTCGGAATGATGACCGCCTGCAAGAACGGGACATCGGATGAGACAAAGATGGACTTCCAAATGGTTAAAGAGTTCATACCCGCGGAAGGAATAGATTATTATGCCGATAGTGTTGACGGATATGCAACGTTCTCGGCTGAAGATAACATTATTGTCATTCCCGAGGAAATCACCAAGGAGCAATACAACAAGCTGCTCACGGACAAATTCACCTTACGCCGAGTCGCAATCGATACAAACAGCTCCCGCTATGCAGAATTGTATGAAAGGGGGCTGCAAAACTCTTTGCGGTACGACTCTATCAGAGAGCACGGGGAATTTGAAGTCGACGAGTTGCTTCTCGAAAAAAGAGGATACGCATTCTACATTCCTATTTACCACTATCCCGAAACAAAACAATACGAATATGTTATGTGGGCACCGCTGACCAACGAGTCGTTTATGATGACCGAGGATGGCGTTGTCGACACGACCTTTATGCAATCCGAGACACGGACCTATGGAACTAACAGA
>JAEEGL014747386.1_pt1 | contig 12795 bp, 10 predicted proteins | sample 9134231 | NCBI WGS metagenome assembly JAEEGL01 (sample SAMN16246548, study PRJNA631951) | gut metagenome | biome: gut microbiome; feature: rumen; material: fiber-attached | host: Bos | place: Iran: Karaj | collected 2018-10
ATAACATTTCCTAATGTTTCAAGTCCTAATGATAATGGTGTTACATCTAGTAATACTAAATCATTAACTTCACCTGATAATACACCACCTTGAATAGCAGCACCCATAGCTACTACTTCATCTGGGTTAACACTCTTATTTGGTTCTTTACCTAATTCTTTCTTAACTAATTCTTGAATATAAGGTATTCTTGTAGAACCACCTACTAATACTACTTGATCAATATCAGAAGCTTTTAATTTAGCATCTTTTAGAGCTGTTCTAACAGCATCTAATGTTGAATCAAATAAATCTTTATTTAAACTTTCAAATTTAGCTCTTGTTAAATCACATTCGAAGTTAACTGGCATACCATCAACTTGAGCAATGAATGGTAATGAAATAGTAGTTGTAGTTGAAGATGATAAAGCTTTCTTAGCTTTTTCAGCTTCATCTTTAACTCTTTGCATAGCCATCTTATCATCTTTAATATCGGCTTTAGTTTCTTTCTTAATTTCATCAACTAAGTATTCCATTACTCTTTCATCGAAGTCATCTCCACCTAAATGGTTATTACCACTTGTAGATTTAACTTCATATAAACCATCACCTAACTCTAGAATAGATACATCGAATGTACCACCACCTAAGTCATATACTAGGATAGTTTGTAATTTATCTTGTTTATCTAAACCATATGCTAAAGCAGCTGCAGTTGGTTCATTTACAATACGATCTACTTCTAATCCTGCAATCTTACCTGCATTCTTAGTAGCTTGTCTTTGTGCATCATTAAAGTATGCTGGAACTGTAATAACTGCATGAGTTACAGGTTCACCTAAATAAGCTTCAGCATCTCTCTTCATCTTCATTAAGATCTTAGCACTAATTTCTTCTGGTGTATATTTCTTACCATTAGCACTAACTTTTTCTGAAGTACCCATTTTTCTCTTAATTGAAGCAATAGTATTTTCCGCATTAGTTACTGCTTGTCTTTTTGCTTGTACACCAACGATTTCGTCATCACCTTTAAAAGCTACTACTGATGGTGTAGTTCTATCTCCTTCTGCATTTGTTATAACGGTAGGTTGTCCACCTTCCAATACTGCAAAACAACTATTTGTTGTTCCTAAGTCAATTCCTATAATTTTTCCCATAATTTATCTCTCCTTTATTCTGATACTTTAACCATACTAGGTCTAAGTACTCTTTCTTTATATTTATATCCTTTTTGTAATACTTGTATAACTATACCAGGTTCTTTTCCATCAACTTTCTCTGTCATTACAGCTTGATGTACACTTGGATCAAATGGAATATCTAAAGCTTCAATTTCTTTTACTTCATTTTCTTCCATTATTTTAAGTATACTTGTATATATCATATGAAATCCTTTTAAGAATTCCTTATTTTCTTCATTTTCCATTGCTAATGCTCTTTCGAAGTTATCAATAATACCTAACATACTCTTTAATATATCTTCATTAGCATATTTATACATATTAGCAACTTCATCTTCTTTACGTTTTCTAAAATTAATCATTTCAGCTTGAATACGTAAACTTTTTTCTTTTTCATCTTTTAATTGCTGTTTTAATTCCTCAATTTCTTTTTGGAACTTTTTATCTTTTTTCTTTATTTTATGTTCTTCTTTTATTTCTTTTTCTTCCACGTCTTTATTCTCCTATTTATCTATATATTCTTTAATATAATTTAATAATGTAACTACTTTATTATATTCCATTCTCTTTGGTCCTATTATTGCTAAAGTACCTTCATCATTACCAACAGAATAATGCGTTCTTATTATTGTTACATCTGGATCAAACTCAGATTCTTCTCCAATAAATACTTCAATATCATCATTATCTGTTTTAATCTTTTTAACTAAATCAGTATTTTCTAACTTACTAATCATTTCTTTTAATTTATCTGATTCTTGATACTCTGGCATATTTAACATATTCATCTTCCCACTAAAGAATACATCAGATTTATCTTTATCAGCTGAGAAATCATAGAAAGTACTACTAAAGAAATGACATACTTCTTCATATCTTTCAATAATATCTTTAATTCTAGGTTTAATATCTAGCTCTAATCTCTCATTTACTTTAGTAAGCGGTGTACCTACTAATAATCTATTAATTAATTCGGATGTTTTAATTAATTCTTTTAAGTTTATGTTATCTGGTATATTAACCTGTTTATTTTCTACAACCCCAGTATTTGTAACTAAGATAGCTACAACTCTTTTTTCATTACTATCCAAAGGAATAATACTAATTTGTTGTAATGTATTATCTTCTACTGAAGGCCCAATAACAACACTTGTATAATGTGTAATATCACTAATAATTTCCATACATTTATTAATAGCATCACTTATAACTAAATTATTGTTACTCAATATTGTTTGTAGTTTTAATACATCTTCTCCGGTTAATTCTTTAGGTTTCATTAAATGATCTACATAATATTTATAACCTACTTCAGATGGTACTCTACCACTTGAAGTATGTTCTTTTTCGATATATCCAAGATTCTCTAATAATGCCATATCATTTCTAATTGTCGCACTACTACATTTAAATATATCTACTAAAGAATTAGAACTAACTGGTTTAAAACTATCAATATAATTCTCAACAATAATCTTTAGTAATTCGCTTTGTCTTTCGTTCATACAATCACATCCTAGCACTCTCTTAAGCAAGTGCTAATACTATATTATTACTTTAATTAGCACTTGTCAATACATATTGCTAATTTTGTTAAATAAAAAAAACTATCATTCAACATGATAGCCTTTGTTTACTTTTTTTATATCTCTTAAATTCTTAATATATAAGTCTAAAACAGCATTTCTTAATACATCATTTGCTTCTTCGTTAGTCATTTCACTAACGTCAATTGGTTTACCAATTTTAACAAATAATGTATCAGAATGATAACGATAATCACCTGTTACAGCAAATGGAACTATTGGTTTTTTCATTTTTCTAGCCATACTTACTGCTCCAAATTTAAATGGTAATAATAATGAATCATAATATTCTTCATTAGTTATTACATGTTTCTTTAACAAGTTATTTAAAGAACCATCTACATCACTTAAATACTCTTTAAATTCTTCGACTGTTATTACTTCTTTTTTTACCAATTCTTCTAAGAAATATATTTGACTTAATTTAGGTCTTTGATCATCTAACATATTACTAAAAGTAAAATAATCATCTTTTTCACTATCATAATATGTATTAAATAATTTACGAACTCTTTCTTCTTTTAAGCCATTACGTGTTCCTTCAGGAAATATACCTAATAGTTTATCTTCTTCTAATACTTTTAATGCGGATTCTTTAGCTTTAGATGTATCTCCTTCTCTATCTACCGGAATACATCCGCAAGATTTAAAGAACCATGCAATACTTTTCTTATCAAAGTATTCTTTTTTTGCCATATAGTATATTGGTCTTTTTAATCCCATCATAACATTACATTGATCATATATATTAATATGATTACCTGCAATAACTGCTCCACCTTCTTCAGGAATATTTTCTTTTCCTGTAATATGTGGATGATAAAAATTACGATATAATGGTCCCAATATTGGTCTACTTAAGGCATAAATTCTTGGGAACTTTTCTGTCTTACTCATCGTCATCAGCACCTTCATCATTTTTTAATGCCATAAAATCTACTTTTCCTAATTTAGTCTTAGGTAATTGTTTTCTAAATACAAATATATATGGAACCATATATTTAGCCAAATTCTTTTTACAATATGTTTTGATATCATTTTTAACAAATATACTATGTTTACCATCTTTTAAAACAATAAACGCTTTAGCAACTTCTTGCTTATATGGATGAGGAACACCTACGACTGTACATTGTAATACATCTGGATGTGCTTCAATAATTTCTTCAATATGTGATGGATATACATTATAACCACTAGTTATAATCATACGTTTACTTCTTCCTTTGTAAAAGATAAATCCATCTTCATCCATATAACCTAAGTCACCTGTATGTAACCAAACTCTACCATCATCATGTACTTGTAATGCTTCGTTTGTATCACTTTCATTATTTAAATATCCCATCATAAATGCTCTTGTATTAACTACAATTTCACCAACTTCACCATATGGTAAAGTCTTTCTATTTGATGGATTAATAATCTTAATATAGTTACCTGGAAGTGGTATACCAATTGAACCACTCTTATTAACTTCTCTATAAGCAAGTGTAACTGCTGCTAAGGCTTCTGATAAACCATATCCTTGTGTTATTTGTCCTTTAGAACCATGTTCCTTTAAATATGCATTTACTCTATCTTCTAAAGCTTTAGGTAATACATCTCCACCTGATACTAAATATTTAATATTAGATAAATCTAAATTCTTAACATTATCACATTTTAATAATGCTTCAAATAATGTTGGTACTCCAAGTACAATTGTTGGTTTAGCTTTATCAAATAATATATCAAATTTCTTAGCATCAAATTGCGGTACTAAAGTAGTAAAACAACCTAATGTTAAAGCAGTATGCATACATACACTTAAACCAAAACCATGGAAGTTAGGCATAATAGCTAAACAACTATCTCCTGGTTTTAATCTTAAACAAATATCACCTGTCTGAATAGCACCTAAATAGAATGCTCTATTTTGAATAACAACATTTTTAGGTGTACCACTAGTTCCACCACTATGTAAGATAACTGCTGGCATATTCTTACCAAAATGACTACTTACAGTTTCTTTTTTACCTCTACCTAGATTATAAAATTCTTTCATATTCATATATAATGAATTACTTCTTGGATATTTCTTATATTTACCATGTTGTTTAATTTTATATCCTATTTTTAAGAATATATTTAATGAATCTACTGGACTAGCAAATACAACATTTTTAACTTTAGTTTCTGTAATAATATTTTCAATCTTATCATAAAACATATCACACATAAATAAAGCTTTACTATTAGTACTTACTAAACTTTGCTTAATTTCTTCTTCCGCAGATAACGGATGTAACATATTAGCTACTGCTCCAATTTTATTTAAGCCATATAAAATATATAATGCTTCTGGAATATTAGGCATACATATAGTTACAATATCTCCCGTTTTAATTCCCATTTCTGTTAAAGATATAGCACTCTTATCAATTGTTCTAATTAGTTCTGTATAATTAATACTCTTACCCATATATGAAATAGCTTTATTATTTGGATACTTAACACAAGATCTCTTAACCATTTCATATAAACTTATATTAGGTATTTTTATATGTAATTGCTCTTTAGTATAATACTTTTCCCATGGTGCAGGAATTGGTTTTACTTTTCTAAATTTATCGAATAAAGACATATTTATTCCTCCTCTAGCAATTCTTTTACTTTCTCTCTTAATCTTTCATTATCTTTAGTAAGATCTTTTCTCTTACTTATAGAAATAGGTTTTCCATACTTAATTGTTACACTTTTTCTGAACGCTTTATATTTTCCACAAACAGCAAATGGTACAACTTGAACATTAGCTTCTTGAGCCATCTTAACAGCTCCAATTTTAAACTCCATTAAACCTTTTCCTCTTTCCAAAGTACCCTCTGGAAACACAACAACCGCACAACCATCTTTTAGGTATTCTACGGCCTTTTCTAATGAATTATGATCATGTTTACTACGATCTACTGGAATCATTCCCATAGAGCCAAAATATAGCCCTTTAAGCCCACTCCATAACTCTTTCTTAGCTAAAAAATGGACAGTTCTTGGAACAGTCGTTGGTAACATCCAAGCATCTAATATATGTGTATGTGTACCTGCCAATACTACCCCTGTATCTTTAGGTATATTTTCTACTCCTATTACTTTAGGTCTCCATATCGATCTAAATATTACATATATAATTGGAACACTTAATCGATACATCCAAGTTGTTCTTTCTTTCATTCTAAAACCTCATAAATAATATACAACAAATACTATTAAATTACAATTTTATTTTCGACGATAAAAGCCTTCAGGATTATCCGGATTTATCTTAGAAAAGCCGTAATCTTCTAGGTCTTCAATACTTATACCTTCACTTAAGAAATCATTTTCATCATAATAAGTTTCTTCCGGTTCATATTCTTCTTCATCTATTATTTCTTGCGTATTATTATTTCTATTTTTATATTTATATAAAAGCATAGCTAAATCAACTAATTTACGTGGTGAAGACTTTCTACCTTCTTTTGTTTTACTAGTAACTTCTTCACGTATAAATTCATCTATTACTCCTGGTACATTATTATCTTCATCTGAACTATATTCAAAAATATATTGACCAACAGCATTTTCTTCTCTAACCATACGATGTAATCTTGTTAATAAATCAATTGATGTTGGTGTATGTCCTTTACCTTCACTATTAAATAAAGCTAATAAATCTTCATCACTATTAGCAATATCTGTCAATGTAGCATTTACCATACCCATTAATATACCATCTTTTTTTAATACATTAATGTTATATTTATCTACATATTCACTTAATTCTTTAAATCTTCGTTTAAATTCTTCACTAAATCCTCTTTTACTTAAGAATTCTAAGTGTGCTTTAAATGAATCACTATTAGTCATTGTTTTTAAAAATGATTTCTTCAAATTATCTACAATACGATATTTTCTTATTTCTGCGACATATAAATATTCTACTAAATCTAAGTTATATTTATTATCGTATAAGAATAATCTTATATTATTAACACTAAAGAAATCTCTAGCATCTTTAAAATACATTGTCGTACCATTAAATAACGGCTTAAGTTTACCATGATAAATACTACAATAAGCTAATCGTGTATTTTTATCAATTAGACCACGATTTTTTAAATCATTTAGTAACTCTTGGTAATTATTAAAACCAAACACATAATTATAAACACTATTAATATTTTCCGGATTTTCTATAACCCCAGAAAGATCAATTGGCTCATAAATACCTGTTTTCGTTTCCTTGCCTAAATAGTATTTCATCTACTTCACCTCAAGCACTATAATTATACAATAAAACCACTATATTATCAAATATACTAAATAAAAAAAGAGCACTATGTACTCTTTAATTATTCTGGTTTAATTGGATTACCATATTCATCTACATATTCAACAGTATTACCTGCTGCATCAGTATATCTTATGAAATTACCAGCAGCATCTCTTTCTTCGAATATATCACCTTGATAATCATTTTCTGATATGGCATTACCTGTACCCGTTACTATTTTTGGCATAGCAGCCGTCTTTTGTGTCATAACAATATTTCTATTAGCACTAGTTACATTATTTAATTGAACATTATGTACTTGTGTATCTTGCATTACTTGTGCAACATTACTTTCATTTATTGAAACAACATTAACTTGTGTAGCTTCATCTTTCTTAACTGCTTGTAATCCATTAATATCTGCTCCACCAACTTCAGGTACTTGAGCATATGGTGTTTCATCAACCTTCTTAGGTGTTTTCTTTTTCTTTAAATCTCCAGAGCCATCCGCAGCTTCAAACTTAGTACGACTAGTTCTTAAGAAGAAGAATAATCCAAGTCCTAATACTATTACTGTAGCAATAACAATATATGTAGCATTTTCCATAGGTTTTTTCTTTTCTTTATGAATATTTATTTTATATATTTTTTCGTTATTTAAATTCTTTGATTTAACTGTAATAGCTACAATTGTACCATCTTCAAGACTATTAGTATCAGTCATTTTAAATGTCGCACCATCAACTGTTGGTTTAGCTGTTACTTTAATCGCTGATACATCAGATTTAATATGTAAATTATATTCTTCAACCATTGGATCAAAGTCTAATGTATAACCATCTATAGTTAAACTTTGTAATGTCGCATCTTCTTCTGGATAATAAATTTCTTCTCCTTCAGCATATCTTGTAACTTCAAAAGTATAATATGTTTGATGGTTATTATCTGCTGATGTTACTTTAATATCAATTATCGTTGTTTCACCAACTCTTAAGTTCTTTGGATCTCCTTCAATTTCATATACTGCATTATCATCTACTAATGAAATATTGAAATTTAATGAATCTATTTCATAAGGAACTTTAATATTATATACTGTAACATATTTAGAGAATTTATTAGGAATCTTAACATTATCAATTGTTAATGATTTAATTAATGATCCATCATAACTAGTATCTCTAACTTTATTTTGTGATTCGTCTACATACTTATTAATTGAGATATCTTTACTATGAAGAATAATTTCATCTCTATCTCCTTTAGCAGTAACATACTTAAAGTTATCAATTGTTAAAGATGTAGTTATATTAGAATCTAATTTCTTTCTTACTAAACAATTAAAAGTAACTAATGTTGTTGAATAAGCATTACCTTTTAATGAGAATGTTTTACTTGGATCATCTACTATATCTAATCCATCTACTTTTGTTGTATCAAAATGGCAATCTAAATAATTATCTTTATCTAATGTACCAGATAAAGTTTCATAACTATCTAAACCACCTAATACATAGCAATCAAAATAATCACCATAATTAAATGGTCCTGGTGGACATTTTAATTCAAAAGCGTATACATTTCTACCTATTAATAATACAAAAAGTGTAATAAAAAATAATATTAATTTCTTTTTCATATCCTCACCTTATATTCTTCTATTAAAATAATACCATATATTTCATATTTTTAACATATATTAACGCATATAAAAAAGTAGATTTTACACCTACTTTTTATCTATTATTTAACTCATTAGTTAGTATTTCTTTAACAATAACTGGATTTGCTTGTCCTCTTGTCATTTTCATACATTGTCCAACAAAGAAATCAAACATATTAGTTTTTCCATTATGATATTGTTCTATTTGATCAGGATGACTATCTAATATTTCTTTAATAATACTTTCTAATTGTGAAGTATCACTAATTTGTTCCATACCTTCACTCTTCATAATACTATCTGGTTCTTCTTGTCTATCAAGTACTAAATTAAATAATTCTTTAGCTTGTTTAGAACTAATCTTACCACTATTCATATTATCTAAAATAACTTTTAATCTAGATGGAGTTAAATATAAATCTTGAATATTAATATCATTACGATATACATAACCTAGAATATTACCTGTAATCCAGTTAGCACTTATCTTAGGATCACATCCAAGATTAATTAATTCTTCGAAATATTTAGCTGTATTAATATCTTTGATTAATATACCAGCATCATATTCACTTAAATTATATTTATCCATATATTTATTTTTTCTTTCATATGGAAGTTCTGGAATACTCTTTCGTATTTCTTCAAGCCAAACTTTATCAATTCGATATTTAGGTATATTAGGTTCAACAAAGTATTTATAGTCGATAGCATCAACTTTACTTCTCATATGAACTGTTATACCTTGTTCTTCATCATATCTTCTTGTTTCTTGTTCAACTTCATCATATCTATCAGCATCTTTTAATTCTGATTGTCTCTTTATTTCATAAAGTATCGCATCTCTAACTCCACCAAATGAGTTAACATTCTTTATTTCTACTTTAGTACCTAGTTTATCACTATCACTAATAGAAACGTTAACATCACATCTTATTTGGCCTTTTTTAGAGTCAGCCTCTGATATACCACAATATTGATAAATAGCTCTTATATACTCTAAAAATGCTATTGCATCGTCTGCTGAATGAATACATGGTGTTGTAACTAATTCAAGTAAAGGAACACCTGCTCTATTATAATCAATTGTTGATGTATCATATAAGTGATTCATTGATGCAGCATCTTCTTCTAAGTGGATATTATCAATACCTACTCTAAATGTTGATCCATCTTCTCTAATAATATCAATATAACCATCCATACCTACTGTATCTTCCGGAGGATTTTGTGTTATTTGATAATTCTTAGGCATATCCGGATAATAATAATTCTTTCTTTCGAAATACATATATTCTGGTTGTCTACAATTTAATATTTCACTCATCATTAATGATAATCTAACACATTCTTTATTTAACACTGGTAAAGTACCAGGAAATCCCATATCTAATGGTCTAATATTGCTATTTGGTAAATCACTATAATTATTAGATGCACTACTAAATACTTTAGAATTAGTTTCACTAATTTCACAGTGCATTTCTAAACCAATTGTTACATTATATTTTGTTGCCATATTACTTTACCTCCTCTGCAATTTGATCTTTATAATCCATTGTAGATTCTAAAGCATATGCTAAATTTAATGCTAATTGGTCTTCATAACAATTACATGTAATATTAATGCCTACTGGTAAACCATCTATCTTTCCATCAGGAATAGTAATTGATGGGAAACCACCAAAGTTACCTATTTGTAAATGTTCATCTAATACTGATAACATTCCATTATCATCTTCAAGCATATCATTATCTGATTCAAACTTTTTAGCAACTCCTGTACCTACAGGTAAAATCATACCATCATATGTTTTAAAGCATTCTTTCATTTTATCTACAATAAGTCTTCTTACTCTTTGCGCATTCTTAAAGTATCTATCTTGATTTTCTGCTTGTAATACATATGAACCAATAATAAATCTACGTTTAATTAATGGTGAGAAACCTTTAGTTCGATGATCTTTCATCATTTCTGCATAATTGCTTCCTTCACCTCTAGGTCCAAATATAAATCCTGTTAAATTAGACATATTACTTGTTGCTTCAGCACAAGAAATAACTACATATACGGAAGGAATAGCTTTTAATAATGCTTCATCAAAAGAAACTTCTTCGACTGTTACCCCTAATTCTTCATATTTTTTAACCATTTCATGGAAAATATTTAAATGTTCTTTTAATTCTTTATTAGCTTTTGGATAATTAGCTATATCACATATTTCCTTAATATAAAATAACTTTTTACCCTTAACATCAGCACTTAAATCATCATTTAAATGTATTTTAGATGAATCCCAAGAAGTCATATCATTTGGGTCTATTCCCTTCATTGCATCTACGACAATAGCAGCATCTCTAACATTTCTTGTTAAAGCACCACAAGTGTCTAATGAACTAGCAAATGGGAACAATCCATATCTTGAAATCATTCCATATGTTGGTTTATATCCAACAATACCACAATATGCTGCTGGTTTTCTAATTGAATCTCCGGTATCACTACCTAAAGCATAAGGATATACCCCTGCTGCTACAGCTGCTGCTGAACCAGCCGAAGAACCAGCACACATTCTTGTTTTATCCCATGGATTTAATACTTTTCCTGTATGTCCAGTTGTACCAGTACCTCCCATACCAAATTCATCTAATACGGTTTTATTAACTGGTATAGCACCTACATTATATAAATTCTTAACTGGTGTGGCATCAAAGAATGGTACATAATCTTTTAATGTATTTGATGATCCAGTTGATAATATATCTTTAGTTGAATAATTATCTTTAATTCCATATGGAATACCAGATAATAAACTATCTGTTACTTCTCCACCTTTAGCATCATCCATAATTGTTACAAAAGCATTAGTTTCTTCTTGAACTTTATGTGATTTTTCTAAAGCTTCTTTTACTAATTCATCGGAAGTTACTTCACCTTTAACCAAAGCTTCATGGATTTCTGTAATACTTTTATTCATATATTCCATCTTAACCCACCACCTTTGGTACTTCAACTTCACGACCATCAACTGCATCAGCATTTCTTAATGCTTCTTCGATTGGAATACTATCTTCAATTACATCTTCTCTTAAAACATATTCGAAATCATCTAAACAATGTGTCATTGGTTGAACTTTTTCTATATCTTTAATATCATTTATTTTATTTATATTAGCATCAATAACTGAAAACTCTTCGAATACCATATTTTTTTCTTCAGGAGTTAATCCAATCATTAATAAATCTGCTAATTTTTCCACTTTTTCGGGAGTAAAACTACTATTCATTATAATCCTCCTTCTAATAATCACAGTTACCTGGTGTTCTTGGATATGGAATAACATCTCTTATGTTTTCAATACCTGTTAAATACATAATTAATCTTTCAAATCCCATACCAAATCCAGAATGATAACATCCACCAAATCTTCTTAAATTAACATACCATTCAACTTGTTCTCTATCAACATTATGAATTTTCATTAATTCTTCAAGTTTAGCTAAATCTGCTTCTCTTTCTGAACCACCCATTAATTCACCTGAACCTGGTACTTCTAAGTCAACAGCTGCAACTGTCTTACCATCATCATTAAGTTTCATATACCAAGCCTTAATATCTTTAGGCCAATTATATATAAATACTGGTGAATTAAAATGTTCTGTAATCCATTTTTCATGTTCTTTAGCAATATCTGATTCATAATCTGGTGTAAATTCCCATTTTTCTCCCGAATTTAATAATAAATCTATTGCTTCTTTATGAGTTATCTTAACAAAATCAGAACTTACTAATTTTTCTAATTTTTCAATTAATCCTTTTTCAACAAATTGATTTAAGAATTCTAATTCATTTTTACATTTATCTAATACATCTTTAACAACATATTTTAACATTTCTTCTTCAACACGCATTAAATCATCCAAATGCATAAAGGCCATTTCTGGTTCAATCATCCAGAATTCATTAGCATGTGTTTTAGTATTACTATTTTCTGTTCTAAATGTTGGTCCAAATGTATATATTTTTTTAAATGCCATAGCAAATGTTTCACCATGTAATTGTCCTGAACCAGTTATATATGTTTGTTTACCAA
>JAEEGL010077047.1_pt1 | contig 12794 bp, 9 predicted proteins | sample 9134231 | NCBI WGS metagenome assembly JAEEGL01 (sample SAMN16246548, study PRJNA631951) | gut metagenome | biome: gut microbiome; feature: rumen; material: fiber-attached | host: Bos | place: Iran: Karaj | collected 2018-10
CAGGAAATCGACTGTCAACTACATCAGGAAAAAAGCAATAAACTGTCAACCAAAATCAGGAAAAGACATGTCATTAAGTCATTAAGTCATTAGTCATTAAGGATTTTGAATTTGCAAGAGGGGTGGATTTATACCACTATATTAATAAAAATATATTTTTATTAATATAGTGAGCATTTTTACGCTCCCCGAAAAGCTTAATGACTAATGACTAATGACTGCTAAATGACCAAAACGAGACATGTTAACATCCGTTAACTGAACGTTTGCAGAAAAATGTATTTAGGACTAACAAAAATATAGTACCTTTGCATTGTCTGAAGAAAGATGGAAAATCGCGGTGAGGGCAGCCAAAAATTGTTTTCAGGCCTGGCAAAATTTGCAGCCTGCCCAGAGCGCAAAAATTTGAAGTCTGACGGAAGACAACGAGTTAATCAACCTTGAATCTTTGTTCTTTGAAATATTGTTACAACTACTAAATACACTCGAAAGGCAGCAGGGTGGTAAGCCCAAGCAAGAAGGATTTCATCCACCTCATCATTTCTAGGTATTTATTGCCCAGGTATTGGGAGGATTGCGAAAAAAGTCGTATCTTTGCCGACAAATAGAATCACACACTTATGAAACTCTCAGAACTGAAGACCGGCGATAAAGCCTATATAGTAAAGGTAAAAGGACATGGTGGCTTCCGCAAGCGTATTGTGGAAATGGGATTCATCAAGGGACAACGTGTGGACGTCTTGCAGAGTGCTCCGTTGCAGGATCCTGTGAAATATCGGGTGATGGGATATGAGGTGAGCCTAAGGCGACAGGAAGCCGAAAAGATAGAGGTGACTGACGACGAGCTTGAGGCTGCAGAAATCAGTGAGCCTCAAAATGTTGCCACTACAGCCCATTATGCTACACATTCTGCCCGTCATACCATTAATGTGGCTTTGGTGGGTAACCCCAATTGTGGCAAGACTTCTCTCTTTAACTTTGCATCAGGCGCCCATGAGCGTGTGGGCAACTATAGTGGTGTCACGGTTGATGCCAAAGAGGGTTATGCGGACTTTGAGGGCTATCACCTGAAACTCATCGACTTGCCAGGCACCTATTCGCTGTCGGCTTATTCTCCAGAGGAGCTGTATGTTAGAAAGCAGTTGCTGGAAGATACTCCTGATGTTATTATCAACGTCATTGACTCGTCGAATATCGAGCGTAACTTGTATCTGACTACACAACTGATGGATATGCACCTCAGAGTGGTGTGTGCGCTGAATATGTTTGACGAGACGGAGCGTCGTGGTGACCACTTGTCCATTGATACGCTGAGTTCCCTGTTGGGTATGCCGATGGTACCCACGTCGTTTAAAACGGGTAGGGGATTACCTGAACTGCTGCGTGAGGTGATTCATATCTTTGAGAGTCAGGAGGGACATGATAACTACTATCGTCATATCCATATCAATCACGGACATGAGATAGAGGATGGTATTGCCAAGATACAGACGTTCCTGAAAGGCAATGATTTGCTTCGTCTGCGCTATAGTACCCGATGGCTGGCTTTGAAACTGCTTGAGAAGGACACAAAGGCAGAAGAGGTTATAGCGTCGCTTCCTGAGTGCAAACAGATATTGGCAGCTCGAGATACAGCAATACATCGTGTGAAAGAGGAGACAGGCAACGACTCGGAAACGGCTATCATGGATGCCAAATACGGTTTTATCCGTGGTGCGCTGAAAGAGGCAGGCTACAAAGTAGGACAAATGGAGAACACGTATCATGTGACTCATAAACTTGATGCCCTTGTCACCAATCGCTGGTTGGGTTTCCCCCTTTTCTTCGCCCTGCTGTTTCTGATGTTCGAGGTGACATTCACACTAGGGCAATATCCGATGGATTGGATTGATGCCGGCGTAACATGGTTGGGAGAGTGGATAGGCAACGTCATGAGCGATGGTCCCTTGAAGGATATGCTGGTAGATGGTGTTATAGGTGGTGTAGGAGCAGTCATCGTGTTCCTACCGCAAATCCTGATTCTTTATACGTTTATCTCGTTGATGGAAGATTCCGGCTATATGGCTCGTGCTGCTTTCATCATGGATAAGCTGATGCATGGCATGGGACTTCACGGAAAGTCGTTCATTCCGTTGATTATGGGTTTTGGCTGTAACGTGCCTGCTATCATGGCAACCCGTACCATTGAGAGCCGCCGTTCGCGACTGATTACAATGCTGATATTGCCTATGATGTCGTGTTCTGCCCGCTTACCTATTTATATTATGATAACGGGTGCCTTCTTTGCTGTACGTTATCAGAGCCTGGTTATGGTATCGCTCTATGCTATTGGAATCGTCCTTTCCGTCATCATTGCACGCCTGTTGAGCACATACGTCATCAAGGGTGAGGACACACCATTCGTTATGGAGTTGCCTCCCTATCGATTCCCAACGGCAAAGGCCATCTTCCGCCATACGTGGGAGAAAGGCAAGCAGTATCTGAAGAAGATGGGAGGTGTGATTCTGGTGGCTTCAATCATTGTCTGGGCATTGGGCTATTTCTCGCCCTCGGGCATTGCCGATTCGTTGGAAGATAGCTTTATCGGTATGTTGGGTAAGGCCATTGAACCCATATTCTTGGCGCAGGGCTTTGATTGGCGATTGGATGTCAGTCTGATAGCAGGTGTGGGTGCAAAAGAGATCGTGGCTTCTACCATTGGAGTGCTCTATGGTGACGGTGCTTTTGGTTTCTCGTCGTTGACGGCTTATGCTTTCCTGTTGTTTGTTCTCATCTACTTCCCATGTATAGCTACTATTGCTGCCATCAAGAACGAGAGCGGTTCTTGGCGTTGGGCAGTCTTTGGTGCCGTATATACAACGGTATTGGCATGGATTGTGTCAGCTGCCGTCTATCAGATAGGTTCGCTCTTTATCTGATAGGCGCCTATTTGATTGGCTCCATGTGGAGGGAGACGTGCGTGTTGGCACCAAAGCGCTGCTTTAGTTTCTGTTCAATGGTTGTTGCGCGTTCGTGAACGCTATTTAGGGGTAGTTGTCCGTCCATTCTTATATGGGCTTCAATAGCGATGCGGTTACCAATACGGCGTGTTCGCAGGTTATGAGGCTGTTGTACATCACCGAACGACTGTATAATCTGTACAATCTCCTGTTCTGTTTCTGCTGGTAATGAGCTCTCCGTCAGTTCGTTGATGCTTGTCTTCAACAACTCGTAAGCCACTTTAACCAGCATCAGACCCACCACAATGGAAGCTAAAGGGTCAAATACCGCCCAGCGGTTGCCTAACCAGATGGCTAAGCCGATACCGATGGCTGCACCTACTGATGAGAGAGCATCGCTGCGGTGATGCCAGGCATTGGCTATCATCACCTGCGAGTTCAGATCCTTTCCACGATGAGAAGTATATTGATAGAGCATTTCTTTGATAGCTATCGACAATAAGGCAGCCCATAAGGCTATCCATCTCGGTGCTTCGAGTTCTTCGCCGTTTAGCCATGCGGTAAACTTCAGCACTCCCGAGACCACAATGCCTGTTGCTGCTGCCACTAATGCCAAGCCTATCAGAAACGAAGCAATAGTTTCAAACTTGCCGTGTCCGTAGTCGTGTGACTGGTCTTGTGGCTTGGCACTGATGCTTACAAATACCAGTACCAGGATGTCTGTGACAAAGTCGGATAGCGAGTGAATGGCATCGGCAATCATTGCCGAGCTGTTGCCTATTATACCGGCTATAAACTTGAAGGTGAGCAGGGCAGCATTACCAGCACTGCCTACCAGTGTAACCTTATAAATTTCTTTCTTTCTGTTCATACCAGTGTAATGGCTTGTATTATTCGTGGTGATACGGCTCACCTTTTATGATCGTACATGCGCGATAGATCTGTTCGGTGAAGGTGAGACGTATCATCTGGTGTGAAAAAGTCATCTTGGAGAGCGATACCTGTTCGTTGGCACGCTGATAGACATCCTTGGAAAAGCCGTAAGGACCACCAATCACGAAGATAAGGCGACGAGCCGTGTGCTGCTTCTGCTGCAGCCAGCGGGCAAACTCGATGCTGCGGTATTCGGCACCGTGTTCTTCGAGTAGTACGACGGTATCAGCGGGTTGCAGTTGCTTGAGAATCAGTTCACCCTCGGCTTGTTTCTGTTGCTCCTCCGAGAGATTCTTGGTGTTTTTGAGTTCGGGTATGGTGACGACGTCGAAGGGCATATAGTGATTGATACGCTCTACGTAGTCGTTGATACCGGCAACGAAGTGCTTATTGACGGTCTTTCCAACCTGAATCAGAATAGTTTTCAATTGTCAATTATCAATTATCAATTGTCAATTATCTTGTCGTGTGGAATCCTTCAAGGTTCTCGTAACGACGCGTCATCATCCGACGGTAGATGTCGCGCATCCAGTATTGCTCGGTCAGTGTGAAAGCCAGTCCGATGACGATGAGTACGATATATGCCGTATTGCTGTCGAAGATGGATTCAAGCGTCATGACCAGTACGACGGGAAGGAACAGCGCAACCATCGAGAGGATGCCCTGCCACTTGTTTTCCATCTGGTTCTTACCTGTAATCTTATCGTTCAGGGGTAGGGTGTCGCGATTGAAGACAGCCAGCTGGAACAGCATCCAGTAGACGGGACCTGTTGCGGTGAACAGGAAGGCAAGCACCATGAGGATGGAGTATTTGCCCGTGATGACTGGCGGCAACTGCAAGAGTACGGGGATGAGCAGGATGGCGCAGTAATAATAGTACTTGGCGCGCAGCAGTGTGAGGATGTTCTCCTCATGAACCATCAGCAGGTCGATATAGTTGCCTTCGGGACACATCACCTTCGTCAGATTGACGGCTCCGAAGAAGATGAAGGCATAGAAACCGAGGAAGGTACGTGAGAAATTGCCATTGTATATATCGCCAAACGAGATAGCCAGCGAGAAGAAGCTGATAAAGCAGACACCCTGAATAAAGCGGCTGCGGATAGCCTTGTTGCGCATGGTGCTCTTGATCTCCAGCTTCAGGTATTCGCCAATCTGTCCGAAACGGTTCAGCGCCTGGAACTCGCTGACATGCTTCATCTTGGTGTTCTCCTTCTTCGACACCTCGTTGTAGATGAGTCGCATCTGCAGCTGACGGTTGACGACAAAGAAGCCGCAGAAGATGATGGCCAGTACGAGGAAAGCCCACCACGAGAGGGCATAAGGCTCGAAAATCTCCTCGTCGATGAAGTCGAAAACCTGATCGGCGACGGCATCGGGCAAGAAGATGATGGGTAATATGATAGCTCCATAGGCGGCAGCGGGCAGCAGCCACCAGAGGATGTGCTGATTGACGAGGGTGCGCACCAGCAGGTACCACTGGCTGTTGATGACCACCATCAGGTGGAGCAGACAGAGCAGTCCGATGGTAGCCCATCCCGACAAGCCGCCACACCACACGATGAAGGCGTAGGGCAGGAAGACGACCATCCAGAGGAGGTTGCCCAGGTCGAGGACCTGCGAGATGAGGAAACACTCGATGGCGGTGTACTTGCTGATGGGTGTCAGCAGGTAGGGCTTGACGAGCATCAACGGCGTCTGCTGGGTGGCAAAACGTCCACCGAAGTCTATAATCAACAGGAAGAACATGACGATGAAGATCATCTCAGGAACATCCTCTTTGGCGGCAATCCATCCGAGGAAGGTGCCAAGGGCGAGAAACTCGATGGCCAGGAAGCCTACGACGATATATCCGAAGAACTTGCCCCACTGGTTGGCTTCGAACATTGGGTGACGCTTCTCGCTGAGCTTGGTATTCTTGCGGAGAAGCCAGAAAAGCTGTAATTTGTTCATTTATCTCAGGTCGATGACTTCGGCTGTAGGGAAGTCTTTTGCGTTAAAACGGAAAGCACCGTCAGAGAGGTTGGCTTTCTTGAAATTCTTGATGTCTATAGTGGTCCACGCCTTCTGCTGCTTCAAGCGAATCTGCGAAGGGGTGTAGGTCTTCTGGTTGATGACGATATACATCTCGCTGACGGATTTCTTCTGCTTCGTAGTCAGGTGTATTTCGTAGTTCTGACCCTTCTTCTTCATCGTGTAGTCATAGCCGTTCTTATACATATAGATGAAGTTGTAGGGGTTGATGGCGGCCAGTTCGGCATCCGTTGGGTTGGCCACATTCACCTCGTCGTTCTTCTTCATATACGTCCATTGGGTCTTACCGTCGAACCAGATGGTGGCCTGTGGGGTAGTGGCCTGAAACTTCTTGCCCTTGATAGCGATGGAGCCACTGGTACTGAGGTTGCCACCCTTGATGGTAAACGAAGCTGATGCTCCCGACTTGTTGGAAACAACGCTAGCCGTCTTGTCCAGCACTTGCTGGGCTGTCTGTCCGTAAGATGCTGCTGCGATGAACAGCGTCAGCAATAAGGTCTTTATCCTTTCCATTGTGCTAACAGGTTTTCAAGACTATTCTCGTCCATAATCAATACTTCGCGAGGCTTCGAACCATGAGCTGCACCCACGATGCCTGCCTTCTCCAACTGGTCCATCAGACGACCTGCACGGTTGTAGCCGATAGCGAACTTACGCTGTATCAAGCTGGTAGAACCACTCTGCTCGCGGACTATCAGACGGGCGGCATCCTCGAACATCGGGTCGAGGTGCTGCATGTCGACATCGTGGCTCTCGCCACCTTCGCCCTCGTCAGTATCAGGCTCTGGCAACTCGAAGGCGCTGAGATAGCCCTGCTGGTCGGCAATGAAGTTGTTGATACGCTCCACTTCGGGGGTATCAACGAAGGCACACTGTACGCGAACAGGCTCGCCGCCATTGAGATAGAGCATATCGCCTCGTCCAATCAGCTGTTGTGCTCCTGGGCGGTCCAGAATGGTACGTGAGTCGATCATTGCACCCACGCGGAAGGCAATACGACTTGGGAAGTTGGCCTTGATGGTACCCGTGATGATGTTGGTGGTAGGACGCTGCGTAGCGATAATCATGTGGATACCTACGGCACGTGCCAGCTGGGCAATACGTGCGATAGGCAACTCTACCTCCTTGCCTGCCGTCATAATCAGGTCGCCAAACTCGTCGATAACCACTACGATGTAGGGCATGTACTTATGTCCGTGTTCGGGATTCAGTTGACGTTCGATGAACTTCTTGTTGTACTCCTTGATGTTACGGGCCTGAGCAATCTTCAGCAGGTCGTAACGGGTATCCATCTCCTTACAGAGTGAGTTCAGCGTGCGAACTACCTTGGTGACGTCGGTGATGATGGGATCGGCCTCCTCGTCAGGAATCTTGGCCAGGAAGTGGTTCTCAATATTGCTGTAGACGCTGAACTCCACCTTCTTCGGGTCGACGAGCACAATCTTCAGCTCTGCAGGGTGCTTCTTATATAATAAGGAGGTGATAATGGCGTTCAGACCTACAGACTTTCCCTGTCCGGTAGCACCAGCTACTAGCAGGTGGGGAGCCTTAGCCAGGTCGAACATAAACACTTCGTTGGTGATGGTCTTACCAACGGCACAGGGCAGCTCCATCGTAGACTCCTGGAACTTCTTCGAGTTCAGCACCGACTCCATCGAGACGGTAGTGGGCTTGGCATTCGGTACCTCAATACCGATAGTTCCCTTGCCGGGAATAGGCGCGATGATACGGATACCCAAAGCCGAGAGGCTCAGGGCGATATCGTCCTCCAGGTTGCGGATACGAGAGATACGCACACCAGGGGCTGGGGTAATCTCATACAGCGTGATGGTAGGACCTACGGTAGCCTTGATGCTTGAAATCTCGACACCGAAGTTGCGCAGCACATCAACGATGCGGTTCTTGTTGGCGGTCTGCTCAGCCATATCGATATAGGGCTTGCCGTCACTCTCGTATTTGGCCAGCAGGTCGAGAGTAGGATAGTGGTAGTTCTCCAAATCGCGCTTAGGGTCGTAGGGCGTCGAGATGTCACCATAGTTGCCAACAAGGTCTTTTCCCTTGGCGGCTTCCTCTTCTTCCACTTCGTCAATCTGCATCTCAATCTCATCGTTGGGATCGTCAGTATCGTCGGCAGCAGGAACCTCCTCGGTGTCGACGGATTCTTCGGGTTCGGTGAATTCAGGCACAGCAGGCTCTTCGGTCGGCGTTGTGGTGTCTAAATCGGTGAATTCAACGGTCTGTGCCTCTGGGTCGTCGAAAACATCAGGATCTTCCACGATATTCGAACTTTCTGGACTGTCTTCAGCATCTCCCTTGCCGATATGGATCTCCATAGGTATCTTCTTCAGGTAGCGCAAGGGGTTGAACAGCTTACGGATGAAGATGATGGTCTCCATGCTGACATAAGCCAGGAAGGCAACGGCAGTCAGCGCCAGGAAAGCTACCAAGCCGGGAACACCCACCAGTCCTTCGATATGCTGCGACATCGCTAAACCGTGATCTCCACCAGGATTAAAGCAGGCGTCTTCGAAGAAGGGCACCAGGAACTTAGCCATAGCAATGGAACCCCATATCATGATTAAGCCCAGGCTCATAAACCACTTCAGCAGTTTCACCTTATAGGCGCGCATCATCGTGACAGCGCACATCAGCATATAGATGGGGATGATGAAAGCTGCCAATCCGAAGCAACGCTTGATGAAAAACCAAGAGATATATGCGCCCAGGGAACCGCATGAATTCTGAAACTCCTGGTTCTGATTCAGTATCTCCCCATCGTGGGGCGTCTCTATCATGCTCTGGTCGGCTGTTCCCGTGAAGAAATAGGAAATAAAGGCCCACGTAAAGTAGCCTGCCAGGAAAAGCAGGAAGAAACCGATGATGAAAATGATGCGCTCGCTTAAGAATGATTTCTCTATGCCGATGGCTTCGGTAAAGGATGCTGATTTACCTGTTGCCTTAGATGATTTCTTTTTTGCCATACCTTATGTAGTTATTTGACGTGCAAAATTACAAAGAAAATCTTAGATTTCATCATAAAGTAGAGGTTTTTTTTGAATAATTATCAATTGTCAATTATCAATTATCAATTTTTCTTCGTACCTTTGTTGCCCAAATGAAGAAAATTATCTGGAACAAGTACGATAAGACAAAGATTTCAGGCTTGCCACGAGTGTTGTTTGAAGGACGTGTTGTAGTGGTTCTGACAGAATCGGAGGCTCAGAAAGCCGTCGACTATCTGCTCGCACAACCTATTATGGGCGTTGATACGGAGACACGTCCGTCGTTCAAGAAAGGACATGTCAACAAGGTTGCTCTGCTACAGGTGTCGAGTCACGAGGTGTGTTTCCTCTTCCGACTGAACCAGCTGGGCATCTCGCCATCAGTAAAACGGCTCCTTGAAGATACCACTGTGCCGAAGATTGGGTTGTCGCTACGTGATGATCTGCATGGCTTGCATGCTGTGGGCGACTTCGAGAGTGGCTATTTTATTGATCTTCAGGATCATGTGCGTGAGATTGGAGTGGAGGACCTGAGTCTTCAGAAGCTCTATGCCAATTTTTTCGGACAGCGCATCTCGAAACGGGAACGGCTGACCAATTGGGAGGCTGATGTGCTGACGGATAAACAGAAAGGATATGCTGCTACCGATGCCTGGACGTGTATCATGCTCTACGAGGAGCTGATGCGACTGGAGCAGACGGGCGACTATGAACTGATAAAAGTGACAGAAGATGTACAAGAAGATTTGGCTACGCAAGGGTAAGGAAGAGAGTCTGCGCCGATTCCATCCATGGGTATTCTCGGGTGCCATCCAGCGTATGGATGAGGGCATCGAGGAGGGTGAGTTGGTGCGTGTAATGACCATTTCGGGCGATTTTATCGCTGTTGGCCACTATCAACAGGGATCTATTGCCGTGCGTGTGCTGACGTTCTCGGATGTTCTGATTGACGATGAATTCTGGCATTCCCGCCTGTCGTCGGCTCTCCAGATGCGTCAGGCTATAGGCATTGCCGATAATCCTGAGAATAACACCTACCGACTGGTACATGGTGAGGGTGATAACCTGCCGGGGCTGATTATCGACGTGTATGGACATACGGCTGTCATGCAGGCTCATAGTATTGGAATGCACCTGTGTCGTAAACAGGTAGCTCGCGTGTTGGCTGAGGTGATGGAATCGCGCATTCTGCATATTTACTATAAGAGTGAGACGACGCTGCCTTTCATGACGGCTGACGATATGAACGGATTCCTGTTGGGTGGCAGCGACGATAATATCGCACTGGAAAATGGGTTGAAATTCCGAGTTGACTGGCTGAAAGGTCAGAAAACGGGCTTTTTCGTTGACCAGCGCGAGAACCGCTCACTTTTGGAGCAATATGCCCGAGGCAAGCGGGTGCTGAATATGTTCTGCTATACGGGAGGCTTCTCGTTCTATGCGATGCGTGGCGGTGCGGAGCTGGTGCATTCTGTAGACAGTAGTGCCAAAGCCATCGAACTGACGAAGCAAAACGTAGAGCTGAACTTTCCTGGCGACCCCCGCCACGAGGCCTTCTGCGAGGATGCCTTTAAGTTCCTAGACGGTTCTGTAAGCAGAGGCATTACCTCTGCCAACGGGACGGGCTACAATCTCATCATTCTCGACCCGCCGGCCTTTGCTAAACATCGTGGAGCGCTGCATAATGCGCTGAAGGGCTACACCCGTTTGAACCAAAAAGCCTTCGAGAAAATCGAGAAGGGTGGTATCCTCTTTACATTCTCTTGTTCGCAGGTGGTCACCAAGGACCATTTCCGCAATGCGGTATTCACCGCTGCTGCTCTGGCTAAGCGTAAGGTTCGTATCCTGCACCAGCTGCATCAGCCTGCCGATCATCCTATCAATATCTATCATCCGGAGGGTGAGTACCTGAAGGGTTTGGTGCTCTATGTGGAGTGAGGTTTGTCGATATGTTGAGAAATATAAGCTGCTTAATACTAACGAGTTATATATTGTTGCTTTAAGTGGTGGTGCAGATAGCGTAGCATTGCTTTTGCTGTTGCAGGAAGCGGGCTATCACATCGAGGCAGCACACTGTAATTTTCATCTTCGAGATGATGAGTCGGATCGTGATGAGACGTTCTGCGAACAGCTTTGTCGGAATCGAAATATCCCATTTCATCGTGCCCATTTTGATACTCAGACGTATGCTGAATTGCATAAGGTGAGCATCGAGATGGCTGCTCGCGAGTTGCGCTACCGGTGGTTCGAACAGTTACGAAATGATCTTGGAGCGGCTGGCATTTGTGTGGCTCATCATCGTGATGACGCTGTAGAAACGGTGCTCCTGAACCTGGTCAGGGGTACGGGCTTGCGTGGGTTATGTGGTATTCAGCCCAGAAACGGTTATATCCTGCGTCCGCTTTTGTATGTCTCGAGAGCTGAAATCGAAACATTTCTGAAGGAGAGGGGACAGGAATATGTCACCGACAGCACCAATTTGGAGGCTGACGTGCAGCGCAATAAAGTACGACTGCAGGTGCTTCCTTTACTAAAAACGCTCAACCCTGCGGTAGTTGAAAATATCCATCGGACTGCGGAGAATTTGATGGGTGCTCAGGCCGCTTTGGATGCTGTGCTTTTACACAATAAAAATTGTAACGTATTGAACCTTAGTGTTTATAAAGACTGTGCTTCAAGAGAATATGTAGCCTACGAGTGGGCTAAATCTTTCGGTTTTAACGGTAGTCAGATTCGTCAGATTTTGGAAGCGGAGACGGGTAAAATAATCACATCTTCCTCGGGTTATGATATCTTGCGAGATCGCGATCAGTTGCTGGTTGAACCCTCGCTGAAACCGATGAAACCGCTTCGAATACCTGAGGAAGGTACTTATGTTTTTAACGAAAACAGTAGGTTTAGTGTTAAGAAACAACCTGTTTTTATCTCAAAAACTGCCGATGTGGCTACTGTCGATGCAGCCCAAGTGGCATTCCCATTGACTGTTCGTCGGGTAGAAGAGGGTGATTGGATGATCCCTTACGGCATGAAAGGTCGTAAATTGTTGAGTGACCTGATGACCGACCGCAAGATGAGTGTTTTTGAGAAGCGTCGCCAATTGGTTGTTGTTGATACTCAAGGGATTATCGTTTGGCTGGCTGGCCTTCGTGTGGATGCTCGTGTAGCAGTAGGGAATACAACCACAGAAGTACTGGTGTTGCGTTTCGACGCCAACGAAGCGTAAATGAAATGTAAAAATTTGGCGGTATCAAAAAAAATGATTACCTTTGCACGTCAATAAGAAATAAGTACGTACAAAAGATAAATTATGAGTAAAAGATTTGCCGAGCATAACGGCTTGAATTTGACGCAGGTAAACAATGATATCCTGCAGATGTGGAAGGAGAAAAATGTCTTTTGGCGCTCTGTAGAAGAGCGTGAGGGCTGTCCCCAGTTCGTATTCTTTGAGGGCCCCCCCTCAGCGAATGGCCACCCGGGAATTCACCATGTGCTGGCGAGAAGCATCAAGGATACCTTTAATCGCTATAAGACTATGCGTGGCTTCCAGGCGAAGCGTAAGGCTGGTTGGGGTACCCACGGTCTGCCCGTAGAGCTGGGTGTGGAAAAGGAACTGGGTATCACGAAGGCTGATATTGACAATAAGGAGAGTGCTAAATACATCTCTACGGAGGATTACAACAAGAAGTGTCGTGAGAATGTGATGATGTACACCGCCGAGTGGCGTGAACTGACGGAGAAGATGGGCTACTTTGTAGACCTTGACCATCCCTATATCACCTACGACAACAAATATATCGAGACGCTGTGGTGGCTGCTGAAGCAGTTCTATGAGAAGGACTTGCTCTATAAGGGTTACACCATCCAGCCGTATTCGCCAGCTGCAGGA
>JAEEGL010377895.1_pt1 | contig 12794 bp, 8 predicted proteins | sample 9134231 | NCBI WGS metagenome assembly JAEEGL01 (sample SAMN16246548, study PRJNA631951) | gut metagenome | biome: gut microbiome; feature: rumen; material: fiber-attached | host: Bos | place: Iran: Karaj | collected 2018-10
ATGGCTCAGGTGTCAGCCTTCAAGATCATGTCTCGCAAGTTCAATATTATTGATGATGACGCTCATCAAAAGCTGGTTAACGAGTTCTATGAGGCTCATGCCGATTTACTGGAACTATATACCGCTGAATCTAACCAGAAGGAAGACACTAAAAAAGATATAGAAAAGTTATATCCTCTTCATCCTGCTACGGCAAATTTAGCGACGTTCTATGCTCGAGAGGCTGGCTCTTCAAGTCGAAGCGTTTTCGAATTCCTGGCATGTGATACTGTCAATGCATTTTTTGAAGATGAAAAAGCCTTTGCAGACTATCGGACTATTACTCCTGATTATCTGTGGGATTATGTCGTTGGTGCCTTTGTTGAGGATAGTTCAAAATTTGGAGCTGTAACAGAAAGATGGAATAACTTCCACAACACAGTGGAAAAGATGGGACCTTCTTATTCCGCCGTTTTCAAGGGCATTCTGTTACTGAACGCACTTAATAATATTGCTCATCACGACACCGTTACTCCATCAGAAGAGAATATCCGCAATCTCTTTGTTGGAACAGAAGTTGAACCCGTATTGGCAGACATATTGAACTATTTTAACGAAAAGAGTATAGTTCAGCGTCTCCCTGACGGCGTTTTTTCCATTCAGTTTGCAGCACTCCCGGCAGATGAGGTTGAGAAGCATAAAGGACAACTTATTTCCGGCCAGTACAAGTATACCGACCAGGTTGCTAAATACGCGGACATCGCTAATACCGAACTGAACAAGGCGTGGGCTGGAATTGCTCGTCCGTTCCGAATAGAGGTCTATAGCCAGCAAACTAATGAGTTCACTCTAATTAACAAGATTGAAAACGGCTATAAACAAGCAAAGGGTTATGAAATATTCATAGCAGTTTTGGTTGCTAAGAATTTTGATGAACTGAATTTCCTTAAGGCTGTCGCGAGGTCAAATAGCGAAAGTGGCCGTCTTAGTAATATGCTTCTTGCTGTTTTCGATGCCACATTGGAACAGCCAAATTACGAGCGCTTTATTGATTTCTTAGCGAATAATCTTTGCGCCCAAAACCATGGGCTTGTTCCTCAGCAAGAAAAGAGTTCAGATAATGCAAAGAAGCTTGTTAAGGAATGGATGAATCGCATCAAGAGTGGCAACTTCACATACTTCTTAAATGGCCAAGAAGATACCTGCTCTGCGTCGAAATTTGTCAGCACTATTAACAATTGCGTCGCTCCTATAATATTCAGTTGTGGTCCAGAGTCATTGCCAATTATACTGACTAAATCTTCAAAGACCTATTGGCAAAAGGCCGCTGTAAAAAAAGCCGTCGATGTCATTCTCCAATTCCATACCAAGGAGGAGATCGTATCTAAGGTCGGCGGTCAAGGCAAGCACGTTGAATACTTGCTTCAGGATAGTGTTGACAGCAACCTTGCGTGGAAAGACGATGTCGATCCGAACCATCCGCTCAAGAAGGTCTGCGACTATATGGATACGGTTTTCAAACAGACCAACAAGAACCAGGAATTCAATCTTGGGGAGAAGTTGGAGGCTCTTTCCAAACCGCCGTATGGTTTATTCCAATCTTACGCAGGAATGTCCATGGTGGCCTTTGGTATGCGAAAGTATGTAAAACAGATTTTCGACACCAGTGGTAAACCGCGCGAGAGCAGGCACATCGTTGACGATGTATGTGAAGTATTCAAAGCTTGGGAAGACGGTAAGAAGAGCAATAAACTCAACTTCATGTTTGAGTCCAAAGAAGCATCTGCCCTTTGTACACGCTTCATCAACATCTTCAAACTGAAGTCTCTGCCGGGTTACAAAGATGTATCCAGTCTCACCGATGCCCGCTGGGCTGTCCTGGAGTATTGCAACCGGAAGGGTTATCCGCTTTGGAGCCTTAAGTACAATGGCTGCACTGAAGAGATGTCGGAACTTATTGACAACATCACCAAAGTATGTGACCCCAACGGTCTGGCCAATCAAGAACTTATCGGTAAGACCGCCACACAGATTAAGAATTTGGAACTTGACCTTAGCATGCTGTTGGTGTCAGATTCTAACTTCAAGAATGGATTCGTCTCCTACGTCAAATCAGACGAGGTTGCTCGTGTTCAGGACGGTGAATTCGATGAAGTGTATGACTACATCAAGAAGCATCTCCAGGGCGAAATAGGTCGTTGGACAGAAAACGAGGTCTCCAATCAGGTAAAGAACTGGCGTATTGAGCAGAATATGACTCCGGTAGAGCCTGTTCAGCCCGTAGAGCCGACACCAGGTCCGGAACCGGTTCCTCCGGTAGTAGACACCCCCGTCCCTGCCAAGCCGGAGGTCCGCGAAAAGGCAAAGAAGAAGATTCAGGAACTGGATGAGACTACGCTTCGAAATGCACTTGACTCACTCTGCAATACGGAGAGTGAATATGTCATAGAAATATTGCTTAAGTATGTACAATAAGGTTGACAGCTTAGACGCCCTCTTTGAATTAATCAAACAGGATAAAGATGCTAACGGTCCTAATTATTCTACCAGGGACCGTTACCCGATTCGTTTTGTCTTGTTTGATAATTTCAAAGACCAGTATCAATTTATTCTGCGGATGATTGGCGAGCGCAAAGTCCTGCAGGATAGCATCCATAACTGGATAGATGCCAATTATCCGGACATCCTCATTACTCACGTCCGTCTTGCCAAAGAGATCGACAACCTGATTAGGGAGCTGGATGGAGAAGACCGTGTTATCACGCCCTTCTCGGAGGTGGCCCGTTTCTACGACAATCAAGACAACAAGGAGTTTGATACGCTCATCCGCACAATTAAAGGCATCGAGGGCAAAGATATTGCCTGGGTCAAGCACCAGCGTGTCTACATTCCAATAGTCGGCCTTGAGGCTAAGATGTCCACGTTTAAGGATGACCCGCAAATCTTTATCTGGTATATGCATACGGACGATTTGGCAAACAACCAGCGTCTCATACTCACAAACCAGACAGATTACGGCGTAAAACTGGGTTCTAAGGAGTATGCCTGTGTTAACGACGTTGCTTCTTGGATAGACTTTTGGAAACACGAGGGCGAGCGTGAGAAACCGAATATCTTATGTGAATCTGCGGCTCTTTATTCCTACGGGGATTATGCGAAGCCGGACAATGCGTTCAATATCTGCTTGTGCCATAACGTATATGAATTTCTTACTAAGGGCCTTCAATTGAACATCGCCGGCATCCCTTATAGGGAAGAGGATGAAGATTTCTGGAAAGAGTTTGCCTGTGAAGTTGACATGAACTCAAAGTTTGATTTTGAGAAATTCGTGTTTAAACACTTCGCAGTTGTGGATATATCTACCCCCGCCACTTTCCTTAAACTTTGGTTTGAGTACAAGGACAAATTTAGCCGCTGGCTGCTCTCCAATTACTACAAACGCAAGTATTCAGACGGCATCATAGCAAGGGCTCTTGATAAGATGCTGCTTTACATGGATCAGGAACTTCTTTGTAGTGTCGCCCTTGACATTACGGACAATCCTGATGAAATGGACTGCAGAAAATACATCCTCAACGAGGCCGCCGCCAGGGAAAAGGGCCTTGATGAAGAGACCGTATCCAAGTTGGTGACCAAACTTGAAAAAGTCGCCTCGGATGAAGGTTATTCTTCAGCAGCAAGGCTTTTTACCAAGATTACATCGCGTGAAAAGGAACTTGCTGTATGCTGGGTAGGAGACGGAAAGATTCAGGCAAAGGAGGTCAAGGACTTTTACCCTGAATTGTACGCTTATCTTCAGAAGACTGATGCCGTAGTTCAGAACGAAGCGGAATGGGCTCTGGAGTATATAGACAAATACAAGGCATCAAAAATTGCAGATACTATCCTTCCGGAATCACGCGAAGCAATTGTCGCTGCCAACGGCAATCCTGTCGAGTTCACTAAATGGTATCAGCGCCTAAAGACAACTCGTTCGCTGCTGAGCGCAAGAAAGGATATTGACGTTTACTTCTGGATTGATGGTCTGGGGATAGATTGGATTAGCCTGGTTACTGCTCTGCTGAAGGAACAGAATAAGAACCATGCCTACCTTAACGAGGTAATGATTGCAAGGGCATTGCTCCCTTCCACGACAGCCATCAACAAAGAGGACTTTCTCAAGATGATTCCCGAGTCAGCCACTTTCGAAAAGGTGGGCAATATCGACTCTATGGCACATAGCAATAAAAATACGTACCCCGGCTATATCGTTGCTGAAATATCAGAGGTCACGAGTGCTATTGCTAAAGTGCTGCAGAAGTATGCGGGGAAGAAAGTCGCCATTATCTCTGACCACGGTCTTTCTTACTTGCCTCAAAGGGCAACTGGGCTTAATCTTGGTGGATACGAATACCATCATTTCGGGCGTTATGCCAAAATTAAGAGTGGCAGCCCAACTACAGATAGTAATTACTTAACGCTGGAGGATGGAAAAACAATCTGTTCGTTGAATTACGACTCCGTCGGTAATAAGATTAATACAGGGCAGGGGGCCCATGGCGGCTGTACTCCTGAAGAGGCGCTCGTTCCAATCTTCATCATCTCATCTTCTCCCAGTGCGAAATCTTGGAAGGCAACAGCTCTGATTGAAGAAATAGTGGCGACCAATCCGATTGTGAAGGTAAAGATTGTCGGACTTGACTCCAAAGATAAACCAAAGCTCACTTATAACGGACAGGTATATGCCCTCAGCTGCGTTGAGGACAATGTCTTCGAGAGTGCTCCTGTAACGAATCTTGACCCGTCCAAGACGGAATTCATCATTAAAGTTGGTGAGACGGTTGAGAAACTCAAGATAAGCATCAATACCGGTACCACCATAGAAGATCAGTTTGCAGACTTCTTTTAATTGACGTGTAATGAAAAAAGAACTATCGGACAAGATTAGGCAGAACTTTACTGCCATGGCCATATATAAAGACCCGGATTCAACAAATAGTCTGTTTTCGGGCCGAAATCTGCCGTCATTCGTTAAGGACTTCCTTCTGAAGCGGTACATCGACTTGGATGGGAACCTTAACCGCTCTGGCCTGACCAGTTTTCTTGACTTGGTGATTCCCCAGAAATCATCGGAGGTTAAAGAGAGGCTCTATGCCGGGCAGGACTTGACACTGCTTTGTAGGTTTATTATATACATCGACCTGGTGAAGAATGTCAAACGCTTCTCCATCCCGGACATGGGAATTAAACTCAATGAGGGGCAGATTCCTGACTATGTCTGTGATAAACATAAGGGCGAGCTTGTTGACGGAGAAACATGGGGAATTATCAAGATATGCCTCATGCCAGACCCCGACGGAAAGAAGAATCACGTAGAGATGATTGACTACAAGCCTTTCCGGCCTTATTCATCTGTGGACGTTAATTATTTGGCTGATGCACGAAAAAACTTTACTACACAAGAGTGGATTGACGTGATGCTGTCGGCAATGGAATACGATCCAGATGGTTTTGAAAGCCTTACACAGAAGGTTGAATTCCTTACTCGTCTCCTTATCTTCGTGGAGCCTCGCCTCAACGTCATCGAGCTGGCTCCAAAGGGAACGGGTAAGTCGTACGTGTTTGGCAACTTAACCAAATATGGCTGGCTGGTAAGTGGCGGTAAGGTAACACGTGCTAAGCTTTTCTGGGACAAGCAGAAACAGCAGAACGGCATAATCAAAAATCATGACTTTACTGCTTTTGATGAGATACAGACCATCGTATTCCAGGAACCTTCGGAAATACAGGCGGCTCTGAAATCCTATCTCGAAAGCGGTAAAACTACCATTGATAATCAGGAGTTCTCTTCGGAGTGTGGCCTTATGTTAATGGGTAACATCCCGTTGAACGCCCAGAAACTACCTATTTCTGAGCGTTATTTCGACAATCTCCCCGAGAACTTCCGAGAATCCGCTCTTTTGGATCGTTTCCACTGCTTCATTGAGGGATGGAAACTGCCCCGCATCAACACAAGCATGATTCTTAAGGGATGGACACTCAATGTCGAGTATTTCTCTGAGATTCTACATGCCCTTAGGACTCAGAACGTCTACAATCTGCTTTATGACCAGCTGGTTGATATTGCTCCAAATACTGATATGCGAGATGCGAAGGCAGTTAAACGCATTGCAACAGCTTATATGAAACTGTTATTCCCTCATTGGCGTACGCTGCAGGATGTGGACCGTTATGAATTTGAGACTTTCTGCTTGAATCCTGCTCTTTTCCGTAGAGGCATAGTCAAAGAACAGTGCCACAATATCGACCCTGAATTCAAGAGTAAACTAACGGGTATCTCGATGTTTTAGTATGTCCGCCGTCCCGTCATTCCCGTTCAAAGAAGGGCCAAGAGACTATCAGGTCTTGGCTCTTGATGCCTGGAAAGCAAATGGGTGTCAGGGGTTCTTTGCCATGGCAACGGGTACCGGAAAAACCGTCACGGCGCTGAATTGCCTGTTGGATTACTACAACGAACAAGGACGTTATCGTTGCCTTGTACTTGTACCGACTCTTTCTTTGGTCGAACAATGGGTAAGGGAATTACGAAAGTTCAGCTTTACCAACATTGTAAAGATAAGTTCCAAAGAACGCTCGTGGAAAGATGATATTACACGTATTACAGCGAGTTCTTATCTTGATGAAAAGTCCTCGTTTGTCGTAATCTCAACCTATGCTTCTTTTGCAAAAACAGCCATTATCGCTTGGCTGGAAGAACTTCCAAGTGACACTCTTGTTATCGCAGATGAGGCACATAATCTTGGCTCCCCGTTGTTGATTCAGGCAATGAACCGACTCCCGCTTAAAATGCGGATTGGGCTGTCTGCAACGGCAAAGCGTCAGTTTGACCATATTGGGAATGCCGCTATCAACCGGTATTTCCGCATTGGTGACCATTACACCTATGAGTATTCCATGAAGGCGGCCATAGAAAAGAATGTATTGTGTCACTATGTCTATTATCCTCATGTTGTCCGTCTCAATGAAAGCGAGATGGAGGACTATTCTATTCTTTCTCACAAAATTGCCAAGTATTATAATCCAGAGACAGATACCTTCGAAGATGACCCCATCCTTACCGCTCTTCTGATTAAACGTAAACGTATTATCCACAAAGCGGCATCGAAGGTGTTTGAGTTTGAACGGATTATAAACAACCTATATAGGGAAAAAGGAACTCTGAAATACACGATGGTGTACGCCCCGGAAGGAGTTAGTCCATCGGATGATATTTATTATGCAGCCATTGACGACCAAGACTTCGTGGAAGAAGATAACCTTCCGATGATAAATATCTACACGAAACTTGTCAGCCAGGTGAATGATAAAATCACGGTAGAACAGTTTACTGCCAAAGATAACGACAGGAGTCGTATCTTGGAGGACTTCACCAACGGGACGACTCAAGTGCTGGTGGCGATGAAATGCCTTGACGAGGGTATAGACGTGCCTCGTGCTGAGAACGCAATCTTTATCTCAAGCACAGGTAATCCCCGCCAATTTATCCAACGTCGTGGACGTATTCTCAGGACTCATCCAGACAAGCCGAGAGCATGCATACACGACTTGGTGGTCGCACCTTACATGGATCATTCCTATGAATCCTTCCGGATGGAGCAGTCGCTGATTCGTAATGAGCTTCGTCGAGTTCAAGATTTTGCTGAGCTCGCAGACAACCCAGAGTATACCCAAGATTCATTAGCGGAAATAGTTGATTATTATGGACTTAATCTTTTAAGCGATGAGCAAGATAGATAACATTTTCACAAAGGTCATCTCAAATCCTCAGCTTTGTAAGGAGTATGGCATCACTGATCCTGAACAGTACGACAATATCGTTGCCGGTATCAAGTCGTCCAACGGATACGTTTCCGCCATTGCAACAATCTTAAAGGAGGTAAATATGGCATTTGAACTCCAAAAGCAAGAAGTGTCCATCCGGCGCAAAGAGGGTAAAGAAGGCACAGCCGTCCTTCAAGATAGTGACATGAAATCCATCTATCGAAAAGTTGTTGGGATTCTCGAAAAAACAAGATAGCACTATGATAATCAAGAAACTTGTTATAAAAAACTTTCGCAGTTATTATGGCGAAAAGGTTTTCGAGTTCCATAAAGGATTGAATCTCATTCTGGGAGCAAACGGAGATGGAAAGACGACTTTCTATGACGCACTGGATTTTGTTCTAACAGATGCTGACTTTGAGAGAAAGTCCTTTTCTCTTTCTTCCTGTGTATCCAGGAAAATGTTTGCCGAGCTAAAGGAGGGACAAACCGGCACTGTCAGTGTGACCATTGAAATGCTTAATGCTGAAAACAGGCCCCGCACAATTGAACACTCGTTCCTTGTCACAAAGACTGAAGATGAGAGCATGTCAATAAGCTCTCATCAGCATGTTGGCTACAGTCCATTGAGCAATGGTGGGAGGAAGACATATCTTGTTCGTCAGCTACTTCAGGGCGAGGCACTTTTCCCTTCAATCATAAAAAAATATTCGCTTTTTAAGGGGGAAAAGGCACTCAATATTTTCGAAGACAAATCAACTCTCAAGAGCCTCATTAATCTGTTCTCCGATATTAAAGATATGGGGCCGTATAAAACCTTTGCACAGTTTGGCGAGGAAACATCTAGCCGTGCGGTTGCTGCTGCTCAGAAGAAAGATAAACTTGCAAACGACGCATCTGAGAGGTTGCTACAAGAAAGAGAACGTCTTGAAGCCAGACTTCGCCAGGAAGAAAGCCGCCTAGAAGATTTCCGAAGCACGTATTCCGACAACCAGTCTAAGATTGACGCTATAGAAGCCGACTTAGAAACTATCGAATTGGTTCATGGTATGCAAGATGCCATTAAAGACCTACAGGCTGAGTTGGACATAAAACGAGATCAACTCGATGAAAACTACTCAACACACCTGCTAGATAGGCTATGGATTCTTAATGGCTTTCAGCCTACTATGGAGCTTTTCGCTCAAAAAATGAGTGAGCTTTCGGAGAATAAACAGACCTTCATTAATCTGGAACGCGAACGTGCTATTCGCGAAAAGGCAGAAAGAGAAGCAGAGGAAAGAACTATAGAAGAATTAAAGGCCAAGTTGACTGAACTGCCATGGTATATTCCTGACGTGAAGACAATGCAGAGTATGCTTGAAAAAGAGCGCTGTCTTGTGTGTGGCACCGAGGCTAAGAAGGGTTCTGCTGCATATGAGCATATCGCTAGGCATCTCAAAGAAGCTCTTGAGCATCTTAATAAGCCAAAGAAAAACGATACCCCAGACGTCGTCATTGAAGAAACCTTCAAGTACCGCAATATTGAGTCCATCCACCAGATGAGTATCCAGCTATACCAATATGGAATGCATCTGGGAGACATTTCTTATGAGATAGAGAAAGAAAAACAGAAGAATGACAAACTGTACGCTGCGATAAATGAGCTTGCGCATGCTATTGATGAGAAACAGACTGATATGGCACGCGTTCTTTCTCAATCGGCAACCGGTAAAGATATTGGTCAGTTAGCAAGTAGTTGGACAAATATTAAACATTGGTACCAGACAAAAGAGGATGCAAGCATTGAGATTGACCGTATTACAACTAAGGTGATTCCTGAGCTTCGTAGGCAGATTTCGGATAATATGGATAAATACAAAAAGTCTGTAGTAAACGCAACTGCACGAGAGTTCTTAAAGATTAACATGTTTTACAGAATGCTGGGGGCGGCCCTAGAGAGAGCTGAAAGTCAGAGTCTACAGGAGTTCATGGATAGACTTGCGGCTACATCTAATAAGTTCCTGGAAATGTTGAACGTTGACGACTTTACTGGAGTTATTAGAATAACCCGTGACATTCGAGACAATTCCATTGTGGTTCAACTCGTTGATAAGCATGGTAAAACATTGGAGAATCCAAACACATCTCTGTTTACCACTATGCATCTAAGCGTCTTGTTTGCAATTTCTGAACTTACAAAGGATAACCTCAATAACGAGTATCCGATGATTTTGGATGCTCCCACATCATCTTTTGATGAAGGAAAAGACAAAACTTTCTACCAGGTAATGAACGCCAGACTCAATAAGCAATGCATTATTGTTACTAAGAGTTATTTGTATAAAGATGACAATGATCGCTTTGCTGTTGACGAAAAGGGCCTACAGAAATTACAAAGCATAAAGAATATTCCTATCTACCGGATACAGAAACGTGAAGGGTTTGATAAGAAAGATCAGTCAACCATTGAAACAGTAGTAACCCCCTTATTTTAACAGTCATGGACAGGTTAGTTGAAAGCTTATACGATGCGTGGCTTGAAAGCAGAAATTCACAGTTTGAAGAAGAGCCCTTCCTCGAACCTATTATCAAGCGTTACTGCTATTGGCATGGTGGGACAAATGAAAAAGTAGATATCAAAGGGAAAGTGTTCAATGCGGCGTATGAGATATATATCTACGCTTTTTTCCTCGGACTATACGCAGGCAAACGTCGCCCGCTTATCGGCACAAAAAGAGACTTCAGTATGGAAATGAAACGTTGGGGTAGCCTTAACCTAGCGATGTTCCCTGAACGTAAAACCTATACTCAGATTCAGAAATATGTCTTCGCTGCCCTTATTGCTAAAAGCGAAATAGATCTTCTTGCAATTGATAGAGGGGATATGTCCGTTCAGGATGGTGTTAGCATTCTGATGAAGACATTAAGCGAGTATGCCAACGGCGGTTTTTACCTCATGAGGGATAAAATGTCTTCCATCCCTGATTACTTTGATGGACAACAGAGCTTCCTCAGTTTTATTTCCAAGTATGCACTTTAAAATAATGGTTAGCTTTATTTCATTATGAATATTCTAATTGTTTTTGATGAACGGGCCATTAGGTATTCTCTCAGAGAAATCCTCACGATGGAAGGCTATGAGGTTTCTGCTGCTGAGAGTGCGGAAGTTGGCATGGAAATGTATAAAAAGGGGACCTTCGATATTGTGATTCTTTCGATGGAGGACCTTATGTTATTTCTCGACGAAACCAAACAAAGCGGCCTATCCACAAAGGTTATTGCAATGTCTGGCAAGGCAAATATAGGGGCTAAACAGTCATGTCTGACTATGGGCGCATATGGTTTTCTAGAGATTCCCGTCGACCTGAATGAACTTTTCAATCTTTTAAAGCAAGAAAAACAAGAGCTTGATAAGCATAAAACACCAACTAATTACCCCGTTATAACTCTATGTGGTAGTACACGCTTCAAGGAACAGTTTCTTGAGGTCCAAAAACGTCTTACACTTGAAGGAAATATTGTCATTAGTGTCGGTCTATTCGGCCATAGCGGTGACGAAGAAGCTTGGACTGAAGGTACAAAGGCAATGTTAGACGATATGCATAAGCGAAAAATCGATATGGCTGATTCTATATATGTGATTAATGTAGGTGGTTACATTGGCGAGAGTACTCAGTCGGAAATCAAATATGCTCTGGAAAAAGGAAAAGCGGTCCATTATTTGGAGCCTATCCAATAGCGAAGCATGTAGACTGACAAGACCTGACAGTTTTCCTAACTATCTTTGCAACTGATAACTAAAACATCTACACATATGGCCCAGATATATACAATCAAATGCCCCAAATGCGGCAAAGAGTTCGAGGTAATGAAGGGAATCCTAATGAGCGAAGTAGGGAAGGATGTACCCGCTGACCGCGATGAGAGCGTTCCCGCTGTGTGTCCCACCTGTAAACTTAAGATTGACCTGCAGGATCCGGAGAACGAAAAGTACATCGTGTCGGTATTGATGGCGGATTAGAATGCGTGAGCCTAATCCCAAACAGTCAGCGTTGAACCGGAACCGGGCCTTGGGCTGTATGGTGGGCGGTGCCGTTGGCGACGCCCTGGGCTATGCCGTGGAGTTCACCTCCTGGCCGCAGATTAGGTCTCGCTACGGCGCGCGTGGAATCACACGCTTTGGGCTGGACAGAAGGGGAGTGGCTCCCATCTCGGATGATACCCAGATGTCGCTGTTTACTGCGGCTGGTATCCTACTTGGAATGACGCGTGGTAGTATGCGTGGCATCATGGGACGCATAGACACCTATTGCTGGCACAGCTATCAGGATTGGCTCAAGACGCAGGAAATGTCTGGCCGTCCGGAGAAGGATGAGCACGGTTTTGATCGCTGCTATACCTGGCTTATGGACGTGCCTGAGCTATATGCCCGCCGGGCACCGGGAAACACATGTTTGTCTGCCCTGCGAGCTGAAGCTTCCGGGAAACGCGCAGACAACAGCAGCTGTGGCTGTGGGGGAGTCATGCGTACGGCTCCTTTGGCCTTACTTAACTATATCCACGGTTATGCCAACGGAGATAAGGCTTATTGCGACATGTGTGCTGCAGAAGCCGCTAGAATCACGCACAAGCATCCGCTTGGTTTCATCCCGTCGGCGGTTCTGAATCACATCTTAATGGAGTTGCTGGACGCAGATGATTGCTATCCGTCTCGTCTTCCGTATTACGTGGAGCAAGCGCTTACAGCGCTACCTGAAATTGTATCGGAAGAAGACAATGGCAAGACCTATGATGAACTCTGGCCCAAGCACCTTGTTGAGCAGCGTGCCATCATCCGGAGGGCTTTGGATCTTGCTGAAACGGATACACCAGACCCGGTGGCCATAGAAACCATCGGTGGTGGCTGGACGGGCCACGAAGCACTGGCCATTGCTATCTACAGTGCAGTAAAGCATAAGGATTCCTTCGAGGACGCCATCATTAGTTCCGTGAACCATTCCGGAGACAGTGATTCCACCGGCGCCATCTGCGGC
>JAEEGL011051740.1_pt1 | contig 12794 bp, 11 predicted proteins | sample 9134231 | NCBI WGS metagenome assembly JAEEGL01 (sample SAMN16246548, study PRJNA631951) | gut metagenome | biome: gut microbiome; feature: rumen; material: fiber-attached | host: Bos | place: Iran: Karaj | collected 2018-10
TGGGGCTATTATGGGTATGACCAAAGCTGAGGTTTCAAACAAACTCGATGAGATTGTTGATTTCTCCGGCTGCGAACGTTACATTGATACCCCAGTCAAGCGTTATTCCTCTGGTATGACCGTCCGCCTTGGCTTTGCTGTTGCAGCACATTTGGAGCCTGAGATTCTTGTCGTTGATGAAGGCCTCGCAGTGGGTGATGCCGAAGTTCAGAAGAAAGCCATAGGTAAGATGAAGGACATCTCTAAAGGCGGTGGCCGTACCGTTCTTTTTGTCAGCCATAATATGGCTGCGGTCAAGAGCCTTTGTAAAAAGGGTGTCTTGTTGGAGAATGGCATGGTGAAAGAAACAGGAGATGTCGATACGATAGTAGGGCATTATCTGAAACGTAATAATGAGGTCGCCAACCATAAATATTGGGCAGAGCCGGAAATCAAAAAAGAAGGTTTTGAGTTATTGGAGATTGGAGTAAGGAAACAGGGGGCTGACTATGCAGAGAATATGCGTGTTGACGACAATGTAGAAGTTGTTGTTAAATATCGTGTTACACAGCGTTATGACCAACTGCACCTGACCTATCATTTCAAGAATGAACAGGGGCAGAAAATCTTCTCTTGTAGTGGAGGTACACGATGCTATTCCCTTGAGCATGATGAAGGTGTTTATGAGCAAACGATGCAAATCCCAGCTAATTTTCTGAACTGGGGCAACTATTTCATTGACCTCTTTGTGGTGAAAGACCGCAGTAAGGCTATCATTGTAGAGGATGACATCGTTTCATTTACTTTGGGTAACCGTAATCAGGCTCTTGGCACTTGGATGGGACGCGAACCTGGTGATATTACCCCCAAGTTTGAGTTTACAGAAACAAAACTGTAGTTTTTAATCAGAGGTGTAGCGTTTATCGCTTTTCGTTTCCGTTTTCGTTAAGGTTCTCGTTAAGGTTATTAAATGAATCCATATCCTGATTTTTTAGTGAGAATAAGTTGCATGACCTATAATCATGCCCCTTATATCGAGGATGCCATGAATGGTTTCTGCATGCAGCAGACCACCTTCCCTTTTGTTGCCACTATCATCGATGATGCAAGTACCGATGGTGAACCAGAGGTCATCCGCCGTTACCTTGATGCCCACTTCGACTTGTCGGAGAAAGGGCTATCTCGCCAATGGGAAACAGACGATGCCTATTTCATCTATGCCCAGCACAGAGAGAACAAAAACTGCTATTTCGCAGTAGTATTGCTCAAATATAATTTTTGGCAAGCAAAGAAAGCCAAAAGCCCGTTAATGAAAGATTGGACAAATAACAAATATGTGGCATTATGCGAGGGTGACGATTATTGGATAAGTTCTGAAAAATTGCAGACTCAGATAGATTTTATGGAGAATAATCCAGATTATTCATTGTGTGCTCATGCTGTAAACTATATAGAGAATGGCTTTATTTCTAAAAATGACAGGAGACTGGATAAAGAAGGTGATCTGTCCTTACAAGATTTGATAGTACGTGGTGGTGATTATTTGGCAACAGCTTCTCTTGTCTGTCGGTCTAAGTTGTTGACTCCTGTTCTCCCTTTCAGGAAGATGGCGAAAGTTGGTGATTATCCCTTGGTATTACAATTGAGTATAAGTGGGAAGGTTCACTATTTTCCACAAATATGGGGTCACTATAGGTATCGGACTCCAGGCTCATGGACTCAGCAACAACGATTAAATGGTATGTATGCACATTTTAAAAATGAGGTGGAATGGTTGGAGGAATTTAATAAAGAGACCAAGTACAAGTATAATGCAGCGGTAAAATACAGAATAGCATCTTTTGCCAGGATCCTGATGTATAGAGGAAATATTGATACGGATGCATACAAGAAATGTCTTAAAATAATTAATATATTTAAACTAAAAAAAGAATATCGTAATGATTATTTTGGCCAATTAATAACATATAGATATGGTAAACATTATAGCTATATCTGCAAGATATGGCAATGGATTAAGATTCCCATGATTTTCAAAAGAAGTAATTATAGGAAATGCAATTGAATTAGAAGCAACCATCAGTATCTAAAATGCGGTGGTTTAGAAGTATTTTATAGTTGAATAATGAAAGTATCAATAATAATCCCGGTTTACCACGTTGAGAAGTATATAGAACGATGCGTAATGTCTGTGCTGAAACAAGATTACCGCCCATTAGAAGTCGTCTTCGTGGATGATTTTTCTGATGACAGAAGTATGGATATTGCTAAACGTACTATTAGTGAATACGGAGAGAGTCAGATAGAATTTCAATATATTAAGCATAGTGAAAACCAAGGACAGGGGGCTGCACGGAATACTGGAATAAGAGCCTCAAAAGGAGATTATCTGTATTTTTTGGATAGTGATGATGAACTGAAAGAAAATTCTATTAGTGTTTTGGTAAATCAACATAAAAAATATCCACAAAGTGAAATGGTTCATGGTAGAATGGTGCTAGTGGATGGTACAGATTATCATCATATTTCTGTATATAGGGAGATGGAATACATAGAAGGGAATAATAATATTCGCAAATATCATTATTCTTTAAATGGTAGTTTCCCTGATTCTGCTTGTGACATATTAGTCAAAAAGAAATTTGTTGTTGATAATAATTTGTTTTTTAAAAAAGGTATTCTTTTTGAAGATACTCATTGGTTGGGTAGGGCTGTTAAGAAACTTCAATTTGTATCATTCGTTAATGTTCCGACCTATATCAGATTTGTTAATCCCAATTCAACTATGACCTCTTTGACAATAGAAAAAGAGGTAAAAAACTGTGGCATAATATTAAAAGACTTTTTATCATCATTAGATGAGCCATACTATAACGAACAATTGTTTACTTATTTTAGGAAATTCCTAATTTATTATGACGCATCAAATGGAGGATATGGCTATAATGAGTTATATACTATTTTCAAGAAAGAGTTTTTTCAGAGACATTTTTATAAACTATGGATGTTTTTATTAATGTATAGAATAAAATGGCCTCTTTTGTCTGAAGAAAAGATAAAATCACGTTTACGTGGTTATATGTATGCTGAAATCAATAAATTTTGGAACCAAAGATAAAAATAGTGTCTATGGACAGGAATATGTTTTCTATACTCATTGCCAATTATAATAATGCTAATTATTTACAAGAAGCGATAGATAGTATCTTAAATCAGTCATACAAAGACTGGGAAGTTATAATTGTTGATGATGGTTCAACGGACAATTCGAGAGAGGTTTATCAACAATATGAGAAAGACAATAGGTTTCGTATCTTTTATAATGATTGCAATCATGGTTGTGGGTATTCTAAGAGAAGATGTGTAGAAGAGGCACGTGGTGGAGTCTGTGGCTTTTTAGACCCAGATGATACTTTGATGCCAGAGGCATTAGCAAAAATGATGAAGGTACATGAGGAGCAACCTGATGTTTCGATAGTATATTCCAGATGTTATTTGTGTGATGAAAACATGAATATAAAAGGTACTAACAAACTATTGTCCTTGAATGACGGAGAGTCCTACTATACCTACAGGTGGTTTGGTGCCATGAATTTCTCTTCCTTTAAGAAGTCTTTTTATGACCTAACAGAAGGCATATCCCCTTATCTGCTTGCAGGCGTGGATCAAGATTTGTATTTCAAAATGGAAGAAGTCGGGAAGATTTACGTCCTTGATGAATTTACTTATAAATACCGAAAAGGTGTATCAACAGCAGTGACGAACAATTGGTTTCGGGTTTGGTTCTGGAATTTGGAGGTTAGACGTAATGCCTGTATAAGAAGAGGCTTAGATCTGAAAGAAGAGACTTTTCAAGACTTTGTAAAAGTAGTCCAAGAACGAGAAAGTAATTTGTTAATGCAAAATAGACATGATGTGTTGTTTTCATCAGTTCCTTTCCGGGTGGGTTATTTTTTGTTGTATCCTTTCATTAAGATAATGGGACTTGTAAATTGTATAAAGAAAAACAAATAATTGAAAAAATGAAAGATATAAAAATTGCCGTAATTGGCTTGGGGTATGTGGGCCTACCATTGGCTCGACTGTTTTCAACAAAGTTCAAGACCGTAGGTTTTGACATGAACCAGACGCGTGTGGATGGATTGATGAGCGGGCATGATGCCACATTAGAAGTCTCTGACGAACTATTGCAGGATGCGATTTGTAATCATGGATTTATTTGTACGTCAGACTTGAATGAAATAAAGGACTGTAATTTTTATGTTGTTGCAGTGCCAACGCCCGTAGACGATGACAATCATCCGGATTTACGCCCATTGTGGGGAGCTTCTGAGACGGTCGGAAAAGTTATCTCCAAAGGTGATATTGTGGTATATGAATCGACCGTATATCCAGGGGTGACCGAAGAAGAATGCCTGCCAGTGGTAGAGCGCGTTTCAGGATTGAAGTTCAATGAGGACTTTTTTGCAGGCTACTCTCCTGAACGCATCAACCCGGGTGACAAACTACATACCGTAGAGAAAATTAAGAAAGTGACATCAGGCTCAACACCTGAAATAGCTGACATAGTTGATAGTGTATATAATGCCGTTCTGATAAATGGAACTCATAAGGCTCCTTCTATCAAAGTGGCAGAGGCATCCAAAATTATAGAGAACTCTCAGCGTGATGTCAACATAGCTTTTATGAATGAGCTTGCTAAGATTTTCAATGCAATGGGTATCGACACCCATGATGTTATAGAGGCTGCCTCCTCCAAATGGAATTTTATAAAGCTAAGTCCTGGATTGGTGGGCGGGCATTGTATTAGTGTAGATCCTTACTATCTGATACAAAAGGCACAGGTTTATGGCGTTTTGCCGCGTATAATGTTTGCAGCTCGTAGATTGAATGATGGCATGGGAGAATATGTGGCAAATCAAACCATTAAATTAATGATTAAGAAAGGACAGGTAGTTAAGGATGCTAAGATTCTCTTGTTAGGTGTTACTTTCAAAGAAAATTGTCCAGATATTCGAAACACAAAAATTATAGACATCTATTCCGCATTACATGAATACACCAATAATATTGTTGTCCTTGATCCATGGGCCGATGCGGCAAAGCTAAAGGCAGAATACAATGTTGAGATTTTCGATGATACAATTGACCAGTTGAAAGGGACTTTCGACACTGTAATATTGTGTGTAGCGCACAAACAATTTATGGATTACAATGTTAGGGAATTCTTGAGGGATTCAGATACTGGCGTCGTTTATGATGTGAAAGGCGTTTTGGATCGGACCCAAATAGACGGAAGACTTTAGTAATGTACAAGTCATTTCCATTTGTTCTTCCAGCTTATAAAGGATAATTAGGCTTATTATTTGGAAAGCCGTTTGGGAAATATTATATCCCTTGTGTTGCCGAGTTTCAATGGTTTTTATATAATGTGATTGTCAAAAGAGGAAATGAAATTCTCATTTGTCCTCCCTGCCTATAAGGGTAAGTATCTCAGAGAGTCCATTGGCAGCATTTTAGCTCAGGATTATACTGATTTTGAGTTGATTGTTGTGGATGACTGCTCGCCTGATTCTATTCGGGAGATCGTTGATAGTTATGATGATAAGCGTGTTTCCTATTATCGCAACGAGAAGAATATTGGCGGGAAGGATTTGGTGGCACAGTGGAATCATTGCTTAGAATATGCCACGGGGGACTATGTGATATTGGCTACTGACGATGACCTCTATGAGCCGAACTTCCTTTCTACGTTTGTCCCGCTGATAGAGAAATATCCTGACGTGAACCTGTTCAGGGCAAGGATCTTGCAGGTTGACAGCTGGAATGAGATTAAATATATCGACCGCTGCTATAAGGAGTATCTTTCTCCTGTTGAGTTCCGCTACCATCTGATGCATGGGATGAAGGGTGGCATACCACAGTATATTTTTAAGCGTAAGGCATTGGTGGACAAAGGCGGCTTCGTCTATTTTCCCAAGGCATGGGCTTCCGATGATGCTACGGCATTGATGATGTCTGACCGGGGTGTCGTCAATAGTCAGGAGCATTTGGTGCGGTTTCGTTGGAGTGACATTAATATTTCTGGTGACAGGAAATATGGACTGGAGAAGTTTTTGGCGAGACTTCAATTCTCCAGATGGCTTCAGCAGCAGCGGGTAGCGATAAACGATATGGCTGATGACTGGCAACGGTTCTACCAGCAGCATGTTGCTGACTATCTGCCGATATATAATAAGATTACGCTGATTTCAACAATGAACGCAATGACGTGGGGGCATTGGATAAAGGGTGTGCAGATGCTGAAAGGCTCTGACTTGTTTTCCCTAAAGGACAAGCTCTCTATTGTGCTGAGGTCGTTGAAAGCGAGGATATGAACTATGTCTAATGAAGATGCAGCTATGAATGTCGTCGCGAAAAAGCAAAGGCAGCCTTGGGTAGACATTGCCAAAGGCATACTCATCCTCATAGTACTGCTTGGGCATGTACAATATTTTGCTCACGACTTTGCCGGAACAGATGAGTTTAAGTTTGTTGAGCACACGCACATCTTGTTCATCACATGGTATATGCCAGCTTTCTTTGTCATTACGGGCTATTGCACAAATTTTGAAATCAAGTTTTGGGATTTTCTAATCAAGAATCTCAAAAGCCTGATACTGCCCAGCATTCTGATAGGGGTATTTCTGTCATCATGGATTACTTTGTTTTTTAGTTCGCAAGGGTTGTCATACCAGAATTTCTTGAAACAAAACTACTGGGGTATTTTGGTTACGTGCGGACCTTGGTTTCTGACGGCATTGTTTGTAGCCAAGATAGTTATGTACTGCATCTTGAAATACGTAAAATGCAATAACATTTGGAAGTTTCTGCTATTAATGCTGCTGATGTTGATAGGCTGTTCTTTGTATAATAAGAAGGTTGTGCTTAACCTGTGGTATTTTGAACATGCCTTGATGTTGCTTCCATTTCTGTTCGTTGGAGTCTTGTTGCGCAATCACAAGCCACGAAAGCATGAGGATGTTATGATTCTATTATTGGGAGGGGTATTTCTTGGTATGGCCATCATGATGAAATATTCTGAGATAGGTCTGACATATCCGTATATAGTTGGAATTCCTGGTGTGTTTTGGGGAAACTTCTGGTTATGCTTGTTAATGGGCGTTTCCGGCTCTTTGGCACTATTTGTGATTTGCCAGAAAATAGGCAAGTGCAGATGGTTGGAGTATTTAGGAAGGCATACCTTGACAATCTATCTGTTACAGGAGAGCATAATGGGGTTGTTAATTAAATCCTATGTGCATTGGCAAGTTACAATTCCCCGTGTTATAGCTGTTGTGTTTGTTATTTTTTCAACAGCATTTATATGTGCGTGGGTAGATGTCTTTATTAACAAGCATTTATGTTTTTTGAAAGGTAAGTTTTGATTTTTCTATAGAGATATGATAGTCTCCGTTATAACCATCAACTATAACAATGCTGAAGGATTGCGGCGCACGATAGAGAGTGTCGTGTGCCAGACATCACGTGATTACGAATTTGTTGTCATTGACGGTGGAAGCACTGATGACAGTGTGGATGTCATCAAGGAGCATGCTTCAAAGATAGACTATTGGGTGAGTGAGCCCGACGGAGGTATCTATCCGGCAATGAACAAAGGCGTAAAGGCAGCGCATGGTGAGTATTGCATTTTTATGAACTCTGGCGATGAGTTCTATTCAATGGATGTCATTGAGAATGTTGTTAAACGAGGATTGAGAGAAGACATAGTATGTGGTGACATCTGTTTTTGTGAAAGTAATATTTCACCAAACCCTGATATGGTCACGATGCGAACATTCTATAAGCACACGTTATATCATCAGGCCAGCTTTATCAAGACCCAACTGCTGAGGGAACACCCCTACGACGAGACGATGCGTAGTGCTGCCGACTGGAAGTTCTTTATGCATGAATTAGTCTATCGTAATGCTTCATACAAGCATGTTCCCATAGTGATAGCTCGTTTTGAGGGTGGTGGTATCAGTATGACAAACAACGAAATATCCCGTAAGGAAGTCCGGACAGAGTTAGAGAAGTGCCTTCCAGAGCGAATCCTGGCAGACTATGAGGATTATGTCTTTGGCAGCACTCCATATCGTCAGTTGTTTACGACGGTGGAACAGATACCGCCTGTTCGTCAAATCGTGTATCGTGTGAACGTGCTCCTGCTGAAAGTGCTGAACTTGTGGCTTAGGAGCGAGTGGATAAAGAAACTGGAGTTTGGAGATGGAAAAAAATAAGAAACTTTCTATCATAACCATCAATTACAATAATCGAGATGGCCTGAGAAAGACAATAGAAAGCGTTGTCGGTCAGACTTTCGTTGATTTTGAGTATGTTGTCATTGATGGAGGTAGTACCGATGGAAGTGTAGAGGTTATTAAAGTATATGCTGACAGGATAGACTATTGGGTTAGTGAGCGCGACAAGGGCATTTACAATGCAATGAATAAAGGAGCCTTTGCTGCTCATGGTGAATATACATTGTTTTTGAATTCTGGGGATGCATTTATCAACGAGGATGTATTAAATAATGTGTTTAAAAAAGATTTGTCTGCTGATATTGTGTGCGGAAATATCCTTAATGACAAAGGGGGGGCTATGATAGCACCCCAAAAGGTAACCATGGAGTACTTTCTTTTTAACAGCCTGCCCCATCCGTCAACTTTTATTAAGAGATATTTATTCGATTCACATTCTTACGATGAACGTTTTAGAATCGTGGGTGACTGGGAATTTTTTTTACATCATATTATAGTCCGGAATTCAACTTATCAACAGATTGATGAAATAGTTACCATTTTTGATACAACAGGTATAAGTTCGCAACAACTTCACTTTGATGATTTATTGGCAGAGGAAGTACTCAACTCTATTTTATTACCTAGGGTAAGAGAGGACTATATGATATACACAGGACAGAAAGATGATATTCATAGATTGTTTTATTTGATTTTGCATTCAAAGTTAAAAACTATAATATATAGTATAAATGTTATTTTGATAAAAATTTTATTGCTTAATAAAGGATGGATAAAAAAGTTCAGAATAGGGCTGCATTAGTAAGTGTCATAGTTCCTGTATATCAAGTTGAGAAGCGTATAGAGCGGTGTATCAACAGTTTACGTGAACAGACATTTACTTCTTTTGAAGTAATACTGGTTGATGATGGTAGTAAAGACGCATCAGGTATAATTTGTGATAAAATAGCCGAAATAGATAATCGTTTTATTGTTATTCACAAAGATAATGGTGGGGTCGCATCTGCCAAACAAAAAGGTCTTGAAGTGGCACAGGGAGATTATTTTATATATGTTGATTCTGACGATTGGGTGGAACGATCAATGCTTGAAGAACTCTATGACTTTGCGATAAACAAGCATGCTGATATGGTAATTTGTGACTATTTTGAAAAACGAGAGAATGGAGAATGGTATATAAATCAAAATCCATATACATCTGATACTACGAAAATACTCACTGATATGTTTAGTGGTGCAATTCATGGTGGAAACTGGAATAAGCTAATAAAGCGTTCTTTGACAGTTATACATAACATCTCTTTTCCACCTTATCCAACAATGAACGAAGATACCTATTTTAATACTGCTATTTTGTTGCATCCAATTAGCGTTTTTTATCTGAATAAGGCTTTCTATCATTATGATAGGACAAATGAAAACAGTGTAACTCGTCCAGGTAATTCCCAAACAGGCTTGTTGTCATATCAAGCTTGTCAGTCTTTTCGTGTTTTGTTGACTGACAATGTTGATATTTGGAAACTTTTTGTCTCAGAAGAAATGCCTTGGATGGCTTATTTAACACTGTATTATGGTTCTGTGTCAGAAAAGCAATTCAAAATACAGTATAAGGAACTTATGTCAATTACGGCTGTTTCTTTGAGAGAAAAAATAGTGTTGTGGGCTTTGAAATACAATTATAAAGTAATTAGGGGGGTAATAGAGTGTTATAGATTAGGCAAAGGTATTTATTGCAGAGGAAAAAGTCTATTATTTCCAAGTGCAGGATAGTATTTTAGCCATCAAATGGTATTTAGAGAATAATTTGTTTTTTTTATTGTGATGAAAAAAGATAATGTACTATTAAGTTTTATAGTTCCCATATATAATGCGGATAATTATTTGATGCGATGCGTTGAGTCAATTCGTCAGCAAGGTTTTGATGAGCCTGACTATGAGATTGTCCTAATAAATGACGGATCAACTGATAATAGCTATAAGGTGGCAGCTGACTTGGCAGGACAACATTCTAACATACGTTTATTTTCTCAAGAAAATAAGGGACAAAGCAGTGCACGCAATGTTGGTATTCAGAAAAGTTTAGGGAAATATTTGTTGTTTGTTGATGCTGATGATTACTTAATAAATTGTTCTTTGAGAAAAATAGTACGTTTTTCTGAAGAGAATCACTTGGAAATCGGTATGACCCAATTAAGCCTTATGCATAAAAATGGAAAAATTGAAAAGTTAGAATTACCTACAGCGGTAGAAAAAAAAATATATGACGGGAAATCTCTTTTTAGGCTTTTCCATCCAGCATCAGCTTGCGCAGTGTTATTCCTTAGAAAATTTTTGCAGGACCAACACTTGTTTTTTACAGAAAAGATTATGCATGAGGATGTCTTGTTTGTAACGAAAGCATTTTTGTTAGCAAAACGGATATTCCTCTTTGAGGAAACAACCTATGTGTATTTTTGGAATTCACAATCAACGGATAGGCTAGTCAGTCAAGAGAAACGGAAAAAATCACTTTTGTCAGACATCTTCATTGCAAAGGACTTGAAGATTTTTGTCAAAGAAAGAGGATTGTCATCAAGCATTAAAATGGATGTAGAAATGTACTCCAATAGAATAGTGATGTCGGTTATAAGTTCGTTGTTTAGGAAAGACAAATGGTTGGATTATAATAAGAAAAAAGCTGTTTTACACAAACTTGAGGAATGTCAATTACTGCCAATAAATGGACCTACTGCGTCAATATCAGCAACGATTTTTAAATACCTGATAGGTTACCCTCCTTTTTTGAAGTTGATGTTAAGTGCTCAGAATTGCTTGATTAAACATTAATTCATAATGGTTTTCTTTATTGAATTTCTAAAAAAACATAATACAATTACTGACATCCTTTCTTTTTGTTATAACGCATTCCATGGTAACCAAGGTTTTCTTCATTTTGCTCTTTGGGGGAATGGTAACATCAAGGGTGTTTTCTTAAAGAATTGCAAAATAAATGTTAATGGGAAGAATGCTAAACTTTGTATTGGTAGAAGAACCCAAATGCATAACTGTCAGATTATTCTTACAGGCGATGACTCCTCTTTAACGATAGAGGGAGTTTCAACTAACATCAACAATACATCTTTCGTAATGGCAGAAAGAGGAAGTTGCATATCTATTGGTAAAGAATTCACAATGGAAGGCGGATATATCCGTTCCATAGAAGGAGCAGAAATAAAAATAGGAAGCGATTGTATGTTTAGTTCTGATATAGACATAGCTAGTGGAGATTATCATACAATTATGGATAACGATTCAAAAGAAAGAATCAATCCTTCTAAAGAAATATTGATTTCTAATCATGTATGGTTAGGTGGTCACTCAAAGGTTCTTAAAGGGGCGGTTATTCCCAACGGTTGTATCATTGGGAATTGTGCATTGGTGACAGGACAATTGACAGAGAGCCATGCCATATATGCAGGAATTCCTGCAAGGTTAATTAAGAAAAATGTAGACTGGAGCCGTGAAAGGAATATATAATCCAACTTAAATTTGTGTGTTGTCCTTAATTTTTGTTGCTTCTAACATTTGTATTCCCCTTTTATATGACTATATATTATATTGCCTTCATATTAAGGCACCATTTTTTCTGCCGCTGGCGGCAACTATTGCCGATGTATAAGACGTTGTACGAAAACGGAAACGGGAACGTTAACGGGAACGGGAAAGTTAACGGGAACAGGAAGAAGACGGTTGTTCTAATGGTGTGCAATGAGACCACGTTTTGTGGTGGATTGTCGGATAGGTTCAGAGGCATTGTATCAGTATACCAAGAGTGTAAGCGGCAAGGGCTGGACTTTAAAATTCATTTTGAGACTCCTAATTTGATTGACTATTTAGAGCCTAACGAATATAATTGGTTTATCAAGAACGAAGACGTCTGCTATGATACGAAAAGAGTATATCCCTGTACTATTCTGACCTATCACTCTTTGGATGATAAGAGGGAGCCAGAGGTGCAGCGTAGTATTTTACATTGGTTTCTGAAAAAGGACTATGAGCAGATACACGTCTATACGAACATGCGGTCTGGGGACGGCGAATACGGGAAGCTGTTCCATGAATTGTTCAAACCGTGTAAGGAACTGCAAGAGCAGATAGACTATCATGTGGTGAAATTGGGAGGTGAGAAGCAGTATGATGCAATGGTGTTCCGTTTCCGCCAGCTGTTAGGGGATTTTAAGGAAGGAGGCGAGACGCTGCCAGAAAATGAACGAGAAGAATTTATTCAGCGCTGTCTGAGACTTGTGGCTAAAGAAAATGAGTCTAATCCCAATACAAAGATGCTAGTCACGTCAGACAGCATTACTTTCTTGAACAGACTGGAAGTATTGCCATACGTTTATGTTATCCCTGGTGAGGTAGTGCATATTGGCTTTACATACGATGCATCCAAGAAAACTTATATGAAGTCGTTTGTGGACTATTATGTCTTGTCGTTTGCAAAGACCGTTACTTTGGTGCGTGACAAGAAAA